>OIWN01000363.1_pt1 | contig 42539 bp, 24 predicted proteins | sample 1587591 | NCBI WGS metagenome assembly OIWN01 (sample SAMEA3888901, study PRJEB22519) | human gut metagenome | biome: human gut; feature: human-associated habitat; material: faeces | place: Denmark | collected 2010 | reverse complement strand
GGAAACAAACGCAAAAGAACCTGATAGAATATTACTTTATTGGAAAATTTAAACGTACAAATGTACGACAGGCTCTAAATGTGAATGTCCGCTCCGTTTAATTAATATGCTTTCAAAAAGATGATATACTTCATAAGCCATTCCAGTTAATTGCGACAGCTTACGAAGATAATTGGAACGGCAAAGTAAGATATCTTCATCTGGAAAGTGCCTGTTATTGGGGGTAATTGCGTATATTGCATATTTTGATTAAAAAATAAATATTTGATGTGATTTCGTTTGGCTATTTCACAATAAAATTCTATTTTTGCACCCGAAATAAAGGTAATGCGGTAGTAGCTCAGTTGGTAGAGCATCAGCTTCCCAAGCTGAGGGTCACGGGTTCGAGTCCCGCTTACCGCTCTTAAAAGATCCTTGGTGGCTAAACAAATGGCCATCAAGGTATTTTTATGTAGTAATATTTCTGAAAGAATGCCTGGTTGAACGGGCACTGTCTCTGCCGATGCAGTATATATTTTTGAACATCTTTTACTCTGAATGTATACTTTTGATGCATTTATCTTAAAAACAGTGCCTGAATCTTTTGTGGTTATTATTTGAATCGTAAAAATGTCGTAATATAATACTTGAGTAATATAATGATAAAAAATATGGATGAAATACTGGAACGGATGGGTATAAAGGTGTTGAATGAGATGCAGCGTGCATCCCTACAGGCTTTCGGTGAAGGAGGCGATTTGGTCTTGCTTTCGCCGACAGGCTCAGGTAAGACGCTGGCCTATTTGTTGCCGTTGGTTTCTTTTCTTAAATCCGGTGTGAAGGGAGTGCAGGCAGTAGTGCTGGTACCTTCGCGTGAATTGGCCTTGCAAATTGAGCAGGTGTTTAGGCAGATGGGTACTCCTTTCAAGGTGATGAGCTGTTATGGTGGCCGTCCGGCGATGGACGAACACCGGACGATGAACAGCTTGTTGCCTTCAGTTATCATCGGTACGCCGGGACGCATGAATGACCATTTACAGAAGGCGAACTTTGATGCCTCAACGGTACGGATGCTGGTTATCGATGAGTTCGACAAGTGTTTGGAGTTTGGCTTCCAGGAAGAGATGGCTTCTGTGCTCGGGCAGTTGCCATGCGTGGAGCGGCGCCTTTTGTTATCAGCTACGGATGCCGAGGAAATTCCCCGCTTTGCTGGAATGAACCGTATGCATAAGTTGGATTTCCTACATGCTGGTATAGGTTCGCGCCTGCATATATATAAGGTGGAGTCGCCTGTGAAAGATAAGCTGGAGACATTGTACAAGCTGCTCTGTTGCTTGGGTGATGAGTCAACGCTGGTGTTTTGCAACCATCGTGAGAGTGCGGAGCGAATAGGGACGTACCTGCGTGGAATGAAGGTGTATGCCGAGGTGTATCACGGAGGAATGGAACAGGAAGAGCGTGAGCGGGCGCTTTATAAGTTCCGTAACGGTAGTTGTCCGGTATTGGTGTCGACCGATCTGGCGGCACGTGGGCTTGACATTCCCGAAATCCGTAATGTGGTGCATTATCATCTGCCTGTTTCCGCTGACGGTTTTGTACACCGCAACGGACGCACAGCACGTTGGGAAGCTGAAGGCAATGCTTATGTCATCCTTTATAGTGAGGAGCAGTTGCCCGGATACTTGGACGGGGAGATGGAAATGTTTGAGTTCCCTCAACGATTGCCCGAACCTGCGCTGCCTCGCTTCGTGACCTTGTATATCGGGAAAGGGAAAAAGGACAAGGTCAACAAGGTGGATATTGTGGGCTTTTTGTCGAAGAAGGCTAACCTTGGGCGTGATGACATCGGCAAGGTGGACGTGAAGGAACGTCATGCCTACGCTGCCATTGCACGCAATAAATGCAAACAAACATTAAATCTTATACAAAATGAAAAGATAAAAGGGGTAAAAGCTTTGATAGAATTGGCAAAATAATAACTTTGTGTCAGAAATATCTCAGTGAACTTCTCAGTTACGTACAAAATGCTATGATTGCAGGACGGATGTAAATCATAGGGGGATTGAGATGTGTCAATATGTAATCAAAATCACGATTCAGTTCTTATTTTGTAAGAAAAAAGGTGGTCCCGGCATAAAAATATAAGGAAATCTTTTGGGAGTCTAAAAATTATCACTATATTCGCAACAAAAGAATTTAATGATATTGTCTAACCTAAACAAACTGCCAAATGAAAAAACATAATTTTAATGCGGGACCTTCTATTTTGCCTCGCGAAGTAATCGAGAAAACAGCTCAGGCAATTCTGGACTTTAACGGTTCAGGGCTTTCGTTGATGGAAATCAGTCACCGCGCTAAAGACTTCCAACCGGTGGTGGACGAAGCTGTGGCATTGTTTAAAGAACTTTTGAATATCCCTGACGGCTATTCGGTATTGTTCCTAGGGGGTGGTGCGAGCTTGGAGTTCTGCATGGTACCCTACAATTTCTTGGAAAAGAAAGCCGCTTATCTCAATACAGGTACTTGGGCAAAGAAGGCGATGAAGGAGGCTAAGGCTTTCGGTGAGGTGATTGAGGTGGCTTCTTCGGCAGATGCCAACTACACTTTCATTCCGAAAGGGTATGATGTACCTGCTGACGTAGACTATTTTCACATCACGACTAACAATACCATCTATGGTACAGAGTTGCATGCCGATCCGGAAGTGAACGTGCCGTTGGTGGCAGATATGTCGTCTGATATCTTTTCACGTCCGATTGACGTATCGAAGTATATCTGTATTTATGGCGGCGCGCAAAAGAACCTGGCTCCTGCAGGCGTGACTTTTGTTATCGTGAAGAATGATGCGGTAGGGAAAGTTTCGCGTCACATTCCGACCATGCTGAATTACCAGACCCATATCGAGAAGGGCTCTATGTTCAATACACCTCCTGTAGTGCCTATTTATGCGGCTTTGCAGACCTTGCGTTGGCTGAAGGCGCAAGGCGGGGTAGAGGAAATGCAGCGCCGTGCCAAGTTGCGTTCGGACATGCTGTATGCCGAGATTGACCGCAACAAGTTGTTCCGTGGCACGGTGACGGCTCCCGAAGACCGTTCGTATATGAACATTTGTTTTGTGATGGCTGACGAATATAAAGAACTGGAAGCTGATTTCTTGAAGTTTGCCACCGAAAAAGGTATGGTAGGCATTAAGGGTCACCGTTCGGTCGGAGGATTCCGTGCTTCATGCTACAATGCACTGCCTGTGGAAAGCGTACAGGCATTGATTGACTGCATGCAGGAGTTCGAGAAGATGCATTGATTTGCTCAGTTATGTTTCACGGGAGTTAAAGGTAGTTATGTTTCACAGGAGTTATCACTTCGTTCAAGGAGTTAAAGGTCAATACTCTTGCCTCTGAAAATTGTAAAAGGTATTGGCATCTAACTCCCTCTAACTTCTTTTAACTCCCTCTAATTTATTAATTTAACATTGGATTTCTATGAAAATATTGGTTGCAACAGAGAAACCGTTTGCTAAGGTAGCGGTAGACGGTATCCGTAAAGAAATAGAAGGAGCTGGTTATGAATTGGCCCTGTTGGAGAAATATACCGATAAGGCGCAATTGCTGGATGCGGTGAAAGACGCAAATGCTTTGATTATCCGGAGCGACGTGATAGACAATGAAGTGTTGGATGCTGCCAAGGAACTGAAGATTGTAGTACGTGCCGGAGCGGGATATGACAATGTAGACCTTGAAGCGGCTACGGCTCATGGCGTATGCGTAATGAACACGCCGGGGCAGAACTCGAATGCGGTGGCAGAGCTGGCTTTCGGAATGATGATAATGGCTGTCCGCAATTTTTATGACGGCAAATCCGGTACGGAGTTGAAAGGCAAGAAACTGGGTATTCATGCCTACGGAAATGTGGGACGCAATGTGGCCCGTATCGCTAAGGGTATCGGCATGGAGATTTATGCTTACGATGCTTATTGCCCCAAAGAAGTGATGGAGGGTGACGGAATCGTTCCGGTAGATTCCGCCGAAGCCTTGTACGAAACCTGTAACGTGGTTTCGCTTCACATCCCGGCTACTGCTGAAACGAAGAATTCCATCAATTATGATTTGGTGAACCGTATGCCGAAGAACGGGCTGCTGGTGAATACGGCACGTAAGGAAGTCATTAACGAGGCAGACTTGCTTCGCTTGATGAACGACCGTCCTGACTTGAAGTATGTGACGGATATCATGCCGGTCCATCATGCCGAATTTGCCGAGCAATTCCCCGGACGTTATTTCTCTACTCCGAAGAAGATGGGCGCACAGACCGCCGAAGCCAATATCAACGCGGGCATAGCAGCCGCAAAACAGATTGTCGGCTTTTTGAAAGACGGATGTGAGAAGTTCCGGGTGAATAAGTAACTATCAATTAACAATTAATAATTAATAGTTAATAATTGACTATGCGGCACTGTGATTGTTTTGTTCTTTCGGATTACAAATCCGGCGTAGCAAAATCCATACCGCGTATGATATAATTGTTAATTATTAATTATTAATTATTAATTATCAACTGAATACTATGGTAAAGATAAGACCCTTTAAAGGCATACGTCCGCCGAAAGAGTTGGTGGAGGAAGTGGCTTCGCGCCCCTATGACGTGCTTAATTCGGAAGAGGCGCGGGCAGAAGCCGCGGGCAATGAGAAATCGCTGTATCACATTATCAAGCCTGAGATAGACTTTCCCGAAGGAACGGATGAGCATGACCCGCGCGTATATGAAAAAGCGGCAGAGAATTTCCGGATGTTCCAAGAGAAAGGCTGGCTGGTGCAGGATGAAAAGGCGTGCTATTACGTCTATGCCCAGACGATGGACGGGAAGACCCAATATGGATTGGTGGTAGGTGCGTACGTGCCCGACTACATGAACGGGAACATCAAGAAGCACGAACTGACCCGCCGCGATAAGGAAGAAGACCGCATGAAGCATGTACGGGTGAATAATGCGAATATCGAACCGGTTTTCTTCGCTTATCCGGAAAACGCGGAACTGGATGCGATTGTGAAGAAATATGTGGAACGGAAGCCTGAATACGATTTCATCGCGCCGGGAGACGGATTCGGCCACACATTTTGGGTAATAGACGCGGAGGAGGACATCGAAGCCATCACGCGTGCATTTGAAAAGATTCCTGCCATGTATATTGCCGACGGGCATCACCGGAGTGCGGCGGCTGCACTGGTGGGGGCGGAGAAAGCCCGGCAGAATCCGAACCACAAAGGGGATGAAGAATACAATTACTTCATGGCAGTATGTTTCCCCGCCAATCAGTTGACCATTATTGACTATAACCGGGTTGTGAAGGATTTGAACGGATTGACTCCACAAGCTTTCATCGAAGCCTTGAGAAAGCATTTTGAGGTGGAGGAGAAGGGGGCGGAAATCTATAAGCCGCAGGCTTTGCACAACTTTTCGCTTTATGTAGGGGGCAAATGGTATAGCCTGACCGCGAAGCCGGATACGTATGATGATAATGACCCGATAGGCGTGCTGGATGTGACGATTTCTTCCAGATTGATTCTGGATGAGATATTAGGCATTAAGGATTTGCGCTCGGACAAGCGCATTGATTTCGTAGGCGGCATCCGTGGATTGGGAGAGCAAGAAGCGGGTGGATAGCGGCGAGATGCAAATGGCGCTGGCGTTGTATCCGGTATCGATGAAGCAGTTGATGGACATTGCCGATACGGGCAACATTATGCCGCCCAAAACCACCTGGTTCGAGCCTAAGTTGCGTTCGGGGCTTGTTGTTCATAAGCTGGAATAGGAGTTAGAGGGAGTTATTTCAGAAACGCAGATTCACGCAGATTTTCGCGGATTATTTTAATTGAATATCCGCAAACATCCCATGTAGGGGCGTATCGCATACGCCCTGAAGTCATCCACGTGGATTAGTTGACGAATTCGGGCGTATGCGATACGCCCCTACAAGGCAATTGGGTGAAATGCGGATATTCAAATTTTATTTTTTTCTGTGTGCCTCTGTGCCTTTCATTACGCTGGATTACAAATCCAGCGTGACAAAATCTAGCATGACAAATTAAGAATAAACTTAGACCTGATATAAATTATCGGCATTAAGAAAGTTTTGTTATCTGCCTGATACCATAAAAAACATTTACTTCTAATTTTGTGACATGAAATAACAAAAGACTACTCATTATGTTGCGAAAAATCAGACAAGTAATAGCTTTCCTATTCTTTTGCATCGTCACGCTTTTGTTCCTCGACTTTACAGGGACATTGCATGCATGGTTCGGATGGATGGCTAAGATTCAGTTCTTGCCGGCTGTATTGGCTCTCAATGCCGGCGTTGTGCTTCTTCTTATAGTGCTTACTTTCGTATGCGGACGCATTTACTGTTCCGTTATCTGCCCGTTGGGAGTCTTTCAAGACATCGTGGCGCGGATAGGACGAGGGAAGAAAAAACTTCCTTATACGTATTCGAAAGCGAAAAACGTGTTGCGTTATAGCGTATTGGTCGTGTTCTTGGCGTTGATGGCAGGCGGACTCACTTCGATTGCCGCACTGATTGCCCCTTATAGCGCCTACGGAAGAATCGCCAACAACCTGTTTGCTCCCGTTTACCAGTGGGGAAACAACCTGCTGGCTTATTTTGCAGAACGTGCCGACAGCTACGCTTTCTATGAAACCGAGGTGTGGCTGAAGAGCCTTCCGACATTCCTCATCGCCCTGCTTACCTTTATAATAATAGGTGTATTGGCGTGGCGGAACGGACGTACGTATTGCAACACCATCTGCCCTGTAGGGATCGTGTTGGGGGTTATCTCTAAATTTTCGTTGTTCCGAATCGAAATCGATAAAGAGAAATGCAGGAAATGCAACTTGTGCGCACGCCGTTGCAAGGCGGCTTGCATTGATATTCCGAATGCAGCTGTAGACCATAGCCGGTGCGTGACTTGCTTCGACTGCCTGAAGCAATGCAAGCACGATGCCATCCACTATCGTTTTGCCTACGGAAAGAAAGAAGCCGCTCCGTCACAACCTACTTCGCAACCCAAGGATAAGGGACGGCGTGAGGTACTGGCAGGGTCGTTGTTGCTCCTTGCCTCCGCAGCCAAGGCACAGGCTGTAAAGAAAGCCGAAATCGTCAAACTGGACGGCGGGCTTGCTGACATCATCGACAAGCAGGCACCGAAACGCCAGACTCCGATTACTCCTCCGGGTTCGCAGAGCGCACGTAATATGCAGCAACATTGCACCGCTTGCCAGCTTTGCGTATCGGTCTGCCCCAACGAAGTGCTCCGTCCTTCTTCTTCGCTTGACACGTTCATGCAACCTACCGCATCGTACGAACGCGGTTATTGCCGCCCCGAATGCACGAAATGTTCGGAAGTCTGTCCGACGGGTGCCATTCACCTGATAGATAAAGCCGAAAAGTCTGCCATCCAGATAGGCCATGCCGTATGGGTGAAAGAACGCTGCATCCCACTCACCGACGAACAGGCATGTGGAAACTGTGCGCGCCATTGCCCCACAGGAGCTATTCTGATGATTCCTTCCGACCCGTCTGATCCCGAGTCGCTCAAGATTCCGGCGATAGACACCGAGAAGTGCATCGGATGTGGAGCCTGTGAGAACCTGTGTCCGGCACGCCCGCTCAGCGCCATCTACGTAGAAGGCCACGAAGTCCACCGAATCATTTAAGCTGAAACGCAAATTCACGCAGATTTCCGCAGACTATATATCAGATTCATTTTCCTTATAAATCCGCGTTAATCTGCGATAATCCGCGTTTCTAAAAATCAGAACGAATAAAACACTGCAATTATGGATAAACAAGATAACCGCATGAACCGCAGGGATTTCCTGAAAATAGTAGGCATCAGCACCGCCGGTACCGCCGCAGCCCTGACGGGATGTTCCCCCAAAGAATCAGCCGAGACATCTGCACAAAATCCTGTGCCAACAGGCAAGATGACTTACCGCAACTTCCCGCCTTCAAAAGACCAAGTCTCCATTCTGGGCTACGGATGTATGCGCTGGCCTACGCTCCCCGCACCCGAGAAAGGCGGAAACGTCATCGACCAGGAAGAGGTGAACCGCCTGATAGACTACGCCATCGAACACGGAGTGAATTACTTCGATACGGCACCCGTATATGTGCAGGGCTGGTCGGAAACCTCGACAGGCATCGCCCTGAAACGACACCCGAGAGAAAAATACTTCATCGCCACCAAGATGTCGAACTTCGACCTTACGGACTTCAAGTCGAGCGTAGAAATGTACCACGACTCGATGAAGAAGCTCCAGACGGACTACATCGACTACTACTTGCTCCACTCGCTGGGCAACACCGGCAAGCGCAGCTTCCAGAACCGCTTCATCGACAACGGCCTGCTCGATTACTTAATCAAGGAGCGTGAGGCAGGACGCATCCGTCACCTGGGCTGGTCGTTCCACGGAAGCAAGGAAGAGTTCGACAAGATACTGGCATACCACGAGCAGGTGCACTGGGATTTCATCCAAATCCAGCTGAACTATTCCGACTGGAAGCACGCATCGGGCAGAAACGTCAACGCCGACTACCTGTATGCCGAAATCTCCAAGCGAAACATTCCGATGGTTATCATGGAACCCCTGCAGGGAGGACGCTTGTCGAAAGTGCCCGAACACATCGTAGCACGTCTGAAGACACGCAACCCCGAAAACAGCGTCGCTTCGTGGGCATTCCGCTTTGCCGGCACACCGCCCATGGTGCTCACCGTACTGAGCGGCATGACCTACATGGAGCATCTGCAAGACAACATCCGCACCTATTCGCCGCTGGTACCGCTCACCCAGGAGGAACAGCAATTCCTGCTCGATACCGCCGAGCTGATGCTCAAATACCCCACCATCCCATGCAACAACTGCCAATACTGCATGCCTTGCCCCTATGGCATCGACATTCCGGGGGTATTGCTCCACTACAACAAATGTGTGAACGAAGGCAACATGCCGCAAAGCAAGCTCGACCCCAACTACGCCGAGGCACGCCGCACCTTCCTGATAGGCTACGACCGCAGCGTGCCGAAGTTGCGCCAGGCATCCCACTGCATCGGGTGTGAGCAATGCAATCCGCATTGCCCGCAATACATCGATATCCCTCGCGAAATGCAACGCATCGACCAGTATGTGGAAAAATTGAAGCAGGAAACATTGTGAATCAGGAGTTAGAGGGAGTTAAGAAGTTAAGGAGTTAAGAAGTTAAGGAGTTAAGGAGTTAAGCCAATACCTTCACTCCTGCTTCCACCAACAAAACTATTGGCTTAACTCCTAACGAAGCGGAGCGGAGTGATAACTCCTTTTAACTCCTTAACTCCTGATTGGCATAAACCGTAAATAGTAAATCGCAAAATCGTAAATTAAAAAGATGAACCAACTTATCTCCCTCCTCCATGCAGGAGGTTATTCGTGCGTCATTGCCAACCGTGGTGAGACGCGCACGTTTACGCAACGTGGCGTAGCCGATCTTTATACCTTATATAATAATGACCCTGCTTTTATGCAAGGTGCTACCATAGCCGACAAAGTCATCGGCAAGGGAGCCGCCGCCCTGATGATATTGGGCGGAATGACGGAAGTCTATGCCGATGTGTTAAGCACCCCCGCACGAAAGTTATTCGAACAATATGGAGTAAAAGTGTCTTGCGCACAGGAAGTGCCTCACATCATCAACCGCCAGCAGACCGGATATTGCCCATTGGAAACAGCATGCGGAGAAGAAACCGACCTGCAACGGCTTTACCAGATTATCACCGATTTCGTTATGGCGCACAAATGAGAAACTGTTTTGAATTTCTCCAAAAAGTTTCTTATACTATATGCGGTATAGATTTATGATTTTAATGAAACATAACTATTCACCACAGAGTGCCACAGAAGAATAGGTCAATAAACAATATGCTAATGCGAAAATAAATTAGCACATTGCTTTCCAGAAGGAATTATAAGTATCAGCAGTTTCAATGCACTGAAACTGGAGTTTCAATGCAAATAAACTATAGTTTCAGTATAATAAAACTAGGCTGAAACCAGGCTGCTTTGCCAAAGGCTTCCGGCTGATGCGCCCAATGAAGCTATATGCCTGCGCGGACCAACCGGACAGGAAAAAAGAAAAGCCACGGATTGCACCGGTCTGGATGGAGGTTCGATGGAATGGGAATCGGTGTAATCTGTGGCGGGAAAGTTTTTTGACGCAATCGTGCCCCTAAAGAGAGAGTTATCCGATTTTACTGATTTTCTTCAGTTTTTCTTCGTCCACAATCTTGATTTTACGCCCGTCGATGATAATCAGTTTCTCGGCGGCAAAGTTCGACAGAGTACGGATAGCATTCGATGTCGTCATATTCGACAAATTGGCAAGGTCTTCACGCGAAAGATAAATACTCAGCGTACACTGGTCTTCCTCCAATCCGTACGTATCTTTCAGGAACAAGAGCGATTCGGCAAGGCGTCCACGGATATGCTTTTGCGTCAGGTTTACCGTACGCGCATCCGAAATACCCAGATCTTTCGACAGCTGACGGATGAAATACATCGCCAACTCCGCATTTTGGACCACCAATTCTTCAATAACAGCCATCGGAATCAGGCACATCGTACAAGGTTCGAAAGCCGCCGCCGCCGTCACAAAGTTTTCATGCGCGAAATAGGCACGATAGGCAAAATATTCCTTGTTCTTCACAACCCGGATAATCTGGCTGCGCCCACCTACTCCGTCCTTATAAATTTTTACCTTGCCATTCAACAGACACATCATATACTGCGGAGTTTCGCCTTCGCAATAAATAACCTCATTTTTCTTGTATTTTTGAATTGTAAAGTTCTGCGCAAGATATTCACGTTGCGCCTCTGTAAGAGGTTGCCATAAATCGGGGATACTTTCGGCAATCTCGGCTTCTGTCAGTTCCTTCTTTACCATAGGTGCTATAAAACGATGTTGTGGAGCACAAAGGTAGTAAGAAAAAATGAAAATCTTTATTTCAAACCCTAAAAATTGCCTCCGTGACACGAGGATTTATTATATATTTGCCTTTAGAATGGCAAATATGAAAATTGTACAGGGTTTTATATGCTGGATTGTCCTGCTCTTACTGGCAATATGTCCGGCACGGGGAGAGATAGGCTCGTTTCAGAAATCTTTACCTCACAAGACTGATGTGCCCGATTCCATCCTGACACATATATTCAATGCCGCCAACTTCTATGCCTCTGAAGTGGAAGAATACAAGGCTGAATTATACTTGAAAGGCCTGCTGAAAATCCACAAACGAAACCGTATCATCAAGTACATCCCTTCGATGTTCCGTTTGGAGAAAGGAGTGAACACATACATCCACGAGTCCATCAGCAAGCTTCACTATACAGCTCCCAGTATCTACGACCGGAAGGTACAGTCGATATCGAGCACGTTTCCGGGAAGCGAAAGCCGTTTCTTCGATATAGCCGACTTCCTGAAGTTCAACCTCTATGCTCCTTCCATCATGGAAGACAAAGTACTTTCCCCACTCAGCAAGGAATCAAGCATCCATTACAATTACCTGCTCGACTCGGTCGCCTACCGCCGTAACGGAAAAATTTACAAGCTGCGTATCATCCCACGCTATCCCAGTACCCAGCTATTGGAAGGGTCGTGCTGGATTTCTTCCAGTGACTGGACCATCCGCTACCTCGATTTTCAAGGGAAATATGACCTGATAACCTTCCACATTACCATGTATATGGGCGACACGCCAGAAACCAAGTACCTGCCACACATGATGAACCTCGACATCCGCTTCAAGTTCCTGCGCAACGATCTGGAAATGAATTGTACTGGCTGGCTCAATTACGAAGAGGTAAAATTTCATAAAAAGTCGGACCTGCCCGACAAATGGTTGACAAAAGACCAACAGCGATATAACCTGACCGACTCGTACACACTAACCTGCGACACCACCCGGCTCATGCACGACCGTGATTCTTTCGCACGTATCCGTCCGCTACCACTCAGCGATATGGAAGACAGCCTTTACCAAGCTTATAACGAACGCCGTAGAATAAGTCCGGAAGATACACTGAAAGCTCCTCCTACCAAACTCCGCAAAAACCTGGTACTTCTGGGGCAGATGGGCGATGCCTTGATAAGCAGCTATAACATTGACATCAACAAAATAGGAAATATCTCCTGTTCGCCGCTTATCAACCCGTTGTTAATCAGCTATAGCCACCGTAACGGAATCTCTTACCGGCAAGAATTCAAATACAACAAACTGTTTCATAACGGACGGCTGCTTCATCTGGTGCCGCAAATCGGCTATAACTTCACGAAAAAAGAATTTTATGCCAAACTTGACGGAGAATATGTCTACAATCCCCGAAAACACGGAGCCATTTCTGTAAGTGTAGGAAACGGTAACCGCATCTACAGCAGTATCGTGCTCGACCAGCTTCAGGCTCAGCCCGACAGTACATTCAGCTTTGACGGACTGGAACTGGATTACTTCAAGGATGTGTATCTCAACGTTTCGCACAACATCGAAATCATCAACGGGCTGACGTTATGGACCGGTGTATCGATGCATTGGCGTCATGCTGTCAACGGTACTCCCGAAGTGGCACAGCGGGTAAGGTTACGCTACAATAGCTTCGCCCCCCGGCTGCGCATCGAATGGACCCCATGCATGTACCATTATTATACCAACGGCAACCGCAAAGTAAATATAGGTTCACGCTATCCTACTTTCCTTATCGACTATGAACGGGGCATCAAAGTACTGAACAACTCTGGAGCCTACGAACGTTTCGAGTTCTCTGCCGAACAGAAAATCCGGATACGGGGTATGCATACCATTGCCTACCACGTAGGAGGAGGTTTTTTTACCAACCAGGATGACATGTATTTTGTAGATTATGTCAATTTTGCCAACCGCAACCTGCCACAAGGCTGGAACGATGATATCGGCGGCACCTTCCAGATGCTTGATTCACGCTGGTACAATGCCTCACGCCATTACATCCGGGGTAATATGACTTACGAAACACCGTTCTTGCTACTCTATCCGGTAGGCAGTCTGCTGTCCTTCATCCAGAAAGAACGGCTGTATGGGGGCATCCTCTTTATGCCACACCTTAACCCCTATATCGAATTAGGGTATGGCATAGGCACGCACATCTTCGATTTCGGCATTTTCATAGGCAATGAGCAAGGCAAATTCACTTCGGTAGGATGTAAATTCACTTTCGAACTATTCAACCGTTAATCATTCTAGTGCCTCTCCCTGCACATTCTGTGTGGTCTGTGTTCAAAATAAAGCTATTTCCTGAGAAAAGCATCCTTCCGGCAAAACCAGAAGCGGATATGGTGTGCCAGACTCCACCACGGGCGCAGTACATCGAAGATTGGTAAAAACACGCCGAACTTCTCACCCAAATCCCACGCTGTATGATACCATATATGCATCACCGCCAGCAAACGGACCAGCCACAGCCCTGCAGCCATACCTGCCCATATCCATTGCCCGCTTACCAGGCCTACAGCAAAAGCAACGGCACATCCCAGATGAAACAAGAAACATGTCCACGTTTCCAACGCATTCAGCAACGGTGCCACACCCTGGTAGAAACGTCCCGTCAATACGCTTCCCAACATCTCTTCCCTCCAGCTTTTCCGGGAAACAGGCAATGGCAGACGTACAATGCTTTCCTTTCCCCGTGCTACCCGTGTGTTATACCTGTCGGCAATGGCATTCACCAGCAAATCGTCTTCACCACGCTGCAACTGCAAATGACTGCTGAAGCCCTTGTGTTCCAGATAGGCACGCTTGCGATATGCCAGATTATGCCCAAGTCCCATATAAGGATGCCCGGCAAGTGCCATGCCGAGGTAACGCAGCGAACGGAAAAAAGCATCTGTCCTGACACGCAAGGCAAACATTCCTTTCCCGTACACATAGTTGCTGTAACCCAGCACGATATCGGTTTCGGGTGTCATCTCGCGGGCAAGGCTGCGCAGCCATTCCTTACTTTCGGGTCTGGCATAAGGACTGGTCACCACCACCCATTCGTAATGACTGGCACGTATACCCATCGCCACTCCCAGTTTCTTCCGGCTCACATAACGTGCCGTTTCTGGAATAAACGTATGATACAAATTCGGATATATGTTTGCCAGACGTTTCAATATCAGTTCGTCTTCACCAGCCGACAAATCGTTCACTACAATCACTTCAAATGCCGGATAGTCCTGTTCCAGAATAGCTGCCAGGCTATCGTGCAGCAGCTCGCCCGTATCTTTGGTCACGACAATCACCGAAAGCGGAGGATATTCTACGGGATCCGTTCCAGCATCTTTCCGGAAATGGCGGTGAATCCTGCTGTAAAAGCCGCACATCACACTCATTTGAACCACAAAGAATACGACACATATACCCGCCAACAGGGCAGCAATCGAAGTAAAGTCTATCGTCATCATATCATCTCTTCTAAATAACGGTGCAAAAATAGGGCAAATCTTCATTCGATAGCAACATACGCTGATTTTTTCACCACATAATCTATAAGAACGCAACCGTATTCAGAAACTGAATTCAGAAGCTGTTTTGAATTTCTCCAAAAAGTTTTTCTTGGCTTGATGTATCCTTTTTCGTGTGTGCTTTGGGCGATTTTTTGGTCCTTTTCGCCCCTGTTCTTCGTCAGATAGCCCGCTATCTTCCTCATCACAGAAGCGAAAATGCCTCAAAAACTCATCCCAAATCATCGCACGATAAATTCAAAACAGCTTCTCAAAACCGTTTCTCAATTCTTAACCGGCAGACGTTTCCATAACCAGCGGGGAAGCAAACGCCAGGCTCCTACCAGCAGACGGTAACGCCAGTCGATGACTACCATACGCTGCTTGCGGTGAATAGCACGGACAATGCAACGTGCCACCTTACCGGGACGCATCAGGAACGGATAATGTTTTCCGTCGTTCAGCAAATCTGTCTGGACAAACCCTGGACGGATATCGGTAAAACATATACCTGTCCAACCATGCATGCAGGCAAGCTGTTCAAGGGCGTCGATGTAGGTATTCTGATATCTTTTGGTCGCCGAATAAGCAGGAGCGATGCCCAGTCCCTTGGTGCCGGCAATGGAGCTGATTACAGCAATGTGCCCTTCGCCCCGGTTTCCGAAATAACGGAATGCCGCATCTACCATACGGGTGAACCCTACTACATTGGTCTGTACCGTATCAGTCTCGATATCGGCATCGAGGTTGTAATTCTGATGTCCGATACCGGAACAATGCAGATACAAGTCCATACCACCTAAATCAGTTATCAACGCCTCCAGTTCGATAGGGGCATTTTCTTTCCGGATGTCTATTACACGGTAATAAATGCGCGCAGGAGCCTTACGCTGAAATGCCTTCAACAACCCTTCACGACGTCCGGCTATGCCCAGTATCCAGCCTTCTTTCAGCAAAAGACAGGCGGTTTCATATCCGATGCCGGAGGTAGCTCCTACAATGACTGCACGTTTCTGATTCTGTAGATTCATAAAAGTCAAGAAGTTAAGTAGTTCGTACTTCATAGATAAAAGATTCTGATGCAGGAACACTTCCGGCATGCCGGTTATAATAAAAGTCTCCATTCAGGGGCATACGTTCATTAAGCATGGCAAATGCCGGAGAAAGGTGTGCACAGAACACATCGTAAGAATGACGGTTGGCACGTTCACCCGTATCATCCCGATAAAACACGGCATAATGGTTGAGCGGGTAATCCGCAATCAACCGGTTCAGGTATTCGGCCCAGCCGCGTGCCTTTCCGGGCGTAATGCGGTCGAACAGGTTCGACACATTGAAAACTATCAGTTCCGATACTTTTGCATGCATTTTCCAGAAAGCCGGAGGCACTTTCTCAGCCTGAGTATAGAAATTTGTCTGTACCTGACGGTAAGCATCCGAACGAAACATCAGACGCGCAATATCAAGCATTTCTTCTACCGGACACACCCCCAGATAGGCAAGGTCGATGTGCGGCAAACGTTTGCACACATCGGCAAATGCCAGTCCCGAAGCTCCACCCTCGTAGGCAAGGTCGCAAAAAACCACCCTTGCCGACACGTTGCGGACAGCAGGGAAAAGCCATCCTCCTACCAGTTCGTAGAAAGCGCGGGCCGCACAATAACTGCGCCGCATATAATAATAGGTATACAGTTGTACCAGCCGGTCAGGATACCCGGCAAACTGAAAATCGCAACGTCCGTAAGCTATCTGTTCACGTACCTGTGTATCATTGTTGACATTGACAGGTATCTTGGGAAACAAATCTGCGACTACTGCATCGAATGTTTGCCCAAAAGGCTGCGACAAGGGATAATTATCAGAACACAAGTCCCATCCCGATTTGAGGTCAGGCAATTCGAAATCACCTTGGCAAAACCGGTCGAGTGGCACGTGGATATAACCGTTATGCATACGGATATACTCCATCAGCTTGTAAAACGTAAGGCTGGCTCCCAATATTCGTGGGTTTCCGGTCAGGAAAAGTTGCTTACGGGCACGGGTGATTGCCACATTCAGCTTACGGTCGATTATCGCATCGCCTTCACGAAACGTATTGGCAGTCAAGAAGTTTAGCTGATTGAAATCGCGTACGGTAAACGAATAGATAATGACATCACGCTGGCTTCCCTGATAACGCTCTACCGTATCGATGGTTACTTTCTCCAGCTCAGGAATATCCAGGTGTGCCACTTCCCGCCGTATCATGGCTATCTGATTGCGATAAGGCACAATAACTCCCACAGTCTTGCCAGCATCAAAAGCCGTTCCCATAAACCGGTAGATGCGACAAAGCAAAGTAGCGACAATGCGTGCTTCGTAAAGATTACTCTTTTCGGAATGAGCCGTATCTGCCGGCGTATCGGATGCAATGAACACCATACGCCGGTACAACATCAGCCGGTCAAGGTTGTCTTCGGGTTCACGAAGGACGTAAGGCAACGCTTCTTGCTGATGCGGAAGCGGTACCGGTTCCAATTGTTCGCGGGAATAAAACGCATGGTCAGGAAACTCTGCAATTAAAGGATGCATCCGTCCTTGCTTGTGCAAAATACTGCAAAACTCTGGTTTGCACCCACGGTACAAGCGCTCGAACAAAGAATTACGGCAATCATTCAATCCGATTTCCAGCAGCAACGGGTCGGTCACCCGGGCTTCTTCCTCGCTTTGCAAAGCAATGGCAGGTAATTGCTTGTAATCGCCTATCAGGACAAACTTGCCAATGGCATTCCCGTCTTTGTGACGCGCAGAAAGAATGCCTATAAGGTCAGGCTCCAATATCTGCGAAGCCTCATCGATGATAGCAAGGGTGAAACGTTTTAACTGGAAGAGGTAAGGACGTCCGTTAATGGCGGTAGTAGTTCCCACGAAAATACGGGTGCGGAGTATCTTCCCACGGATATCTGCCAGTTTAGGACAATCGGCAAGACTATTATTCAACAGATAAGGCACAAACCGCTTATCGCAGGCCAGTTCGTTCCCGATGCGGATAAAGGGATGCCGTCCGGCAATGCCCGAACTGGTCAGCATATTGCAGATTTCATCTACAGCACGATTGGTATAAGACAAAAGCAACAAAGAACACGCCGGGTCGGTCAATGCTTCTTCCACCATATAGCGCAGGGCACACGAAGTCTTGCCCGTTCCCGGTGGACCAACCAGCAGGAAATAATCATCGCATTGCTTTGCTTTCAAGACCAGTTCATCAAACCTTCCGTACGAACCGTTCAATGTACGTGAAGTATCCCGTCCGGGCACACGCCTGCCCAGCAATAAGTCCTTTCGGTCGGTAGAAGCAGAAAGGAAAGCATACAGTCCACGGATGGCATTGCCGGCAGAAGCATCCGAGAAATCGTGCTCAATGGCAAAAGTATCTGTATCCGTTCCGATGATGTCGGGATTCTGTTGTCCGTTACGTAACTGGACAAGTATCCTGTCGGGATAAATCTCTACCAGATTACCTTTCATCAGGATATGCCGGCGCACATCAGGTTGACCACGATAAGCATACAGCACGACTATATCCCCCGTACGGAAATTAGGAAGGAAATCATCTCCCTGCCGAGGAACGCTCAATTCTATCCGATCGTATCCTTTACCCGGTGCACTCTGACGGCGGGAAAGAATCTTCAAACCCAACAGGATGTTACCCGCCTCTATTTTTTCGGCAAGGGGCGTATGCCACAAACCGGCAAACCCTTGCGATGAACCGGTATTCCCTCCCGTCTTTCCCAACAATTGCTCCTTGGATACAAAAGTGAAAAAACGGCGGAAATAAGCCTGTTCCAACGGGTCTCCCTGCTTGAGGAGGTGAATCAGACTGCTCAATTCAGGTTCCTGATAACGGGTCCAAAGCTTGCCGTGGTCTTTCTTCTCATTCAGTACCTCCACATCCAGTTGGTCTATGATTGCAGCGATACCCCCGTTTGCCAATATCATTTCGTTTGCCACAATCTGATTGCGCAAACGGATACATTCGCGAAACAAGCTTTCCGAAAAGTGTTCCAGCATCAGCCCGTCCTGGTATTTCGAATACAACAGAAGAGTTTGCGTATCATCGGCACTCCTGCCGAAACCGTACATCAGTACCCCCTGATAAAGCATCATCTGCACATAATGGTCTTCTTTATGACGATGATTGTACTCATCCCGTTTGCCCGATTTCTGTTCGATAAGCACCTTCAGGTCCTTTTGCAACAGGTCGGCACGCCCTTGAAGGCCGAGACTTTCGCAAATGAAAGATGCTTCCAGCCAAGCCTCCCGCCGCTCGAACGCTTCCAGGTTATGCGGCAAAAGGTCGTGAACAAACGAACGTATGTTCATCATCTGTGTCTGTGCCAAGGAGTGGAAATCATTGGGAATCTCACACGTACAGAACTCCAATGCCGATGTAGCGAAGAATTTCTTCACCGTTTGGGCATAAGTGACAGGAATATCCTCCTGCTCGTTGATGTAATCATCGAGAAACTGTCCGGCAAGGTTTCCCAACAGGATATGGTATGTATTGGCTTTCGGCCTGATTTTGTTGATGAAATAATTGAGCGGATGATGCCCGTACTCACGGAAGCAAACGGCAAGTGAACTGATATCTATCAGGTAATCAGGGTGTACCACAATCAGTTTCGGAACATACTCGTGATGTTCGTCGATACGTACATCCAGCAGATTGAGTTGCATGTTTTCAGTCAGAAGCCCGGACAAATAAGCCATATCACCGTTATATCCGCCTTCCCTGTAATTGATGATGATAAACGGATCTTCTCCGTTATCGGTAGCTGCATAAATACGTTCATCGGTCCAGCTGGAGACCACCGCACGCACATACGGTACATGCTTCAAAGAAGAGACGTGATACGGACGGTTCTGATGAGGAAGGTCTGCTATCAGTGATACCGGAATATCTTCACCGAACGCCACCGACACAAAACGGCAAAGTGCACGCAAATCGGAAAGATAGGTTTCTTTATCGGGAGAGAAGCCCTTGTGCATCGCTTCCTTAGCATTCCGGCGCATGGTCTGGACGGCATAACGGTCGGATGGTGTCATCCCCTTTTCCTTGCATACATAGTCCAGCCTGGAAAACAAGTTGGAAAACGAAAGGGTAATGCCTTGCGTCAACTCGTAACAAGCCTCCTCCAACACCTTGTAAAGGGCGGCGTATTTAGGCTTTATATTTTCGGGAGCAACTGGAGGTCTATGATGTATCTGTTCGATTCGCCGGTACAAATCAAACGCCTGAAGTTCGATGCGTTCTGCCATGTTCAGAGGGCTTCACCAGGAATATGCTGCACACAATATGCTTTCTCCAATGCCGGATACAGTGAACGGTAGGTCTCGGTAACATCCTGCATCAAGACTCGCACCGGACTCGTCTCCGTCCGGCTGTCATCATATCCGGGTAATAGTACAGAAGTCATACCCAATATAAATTCATAAGTACTTCCGTTGGTCAGTACGATATGTATCCGAGTCTGATCCGTATCCTCTGTCTGCGTAAAGATACCATGCAACATATTACTGGTCGAAGCCGAAGGATAGATGGTGACAATACCCGACGCAGCCTCCTTATCGGTATAGGTGAACACATATTTTCCACCTGCCTGCACCAACGGGGCGCTCTCAATATCACGTTGAATGGCAAGTGTCTGGCTTTGTGTAAGCTCTGCACCTCGCACCACGCCTTCAATGCGGCTTATCGTATAGGTTGTTTCGGGATAAGCCACGGTAACCTGCAGGGTATACCGGTTCCATGCCCGGTCGGTAATGTTCAGTTCGGCACTGCCCAGTCCTACAGGTATCACGGTCAATACATTCCCATCATACCGATAGTCGATAACAGTGGTATCGGGATTGGTAATGACATACATCCCGTCACCACCCGAAATATGAAACGTAGCCCCTGCGCTGTACGGGCTGAGCGTCAGGACACTGTCGGTAAAATCCAAGTCTGCCTCTGATGAAAGCGACAAAAAAATAGCTCCATAATCATCGTCCTTACACGAAGCAAACGAAACAATTCCAGCCAGCAGGACAATGTATAATAAACTTCTTACAAGAGTCTTTTTCATATCTTCATTTCCTAATGTTATACAATGAGACAAAGATACGATTTTTATTTTTCCAAAATACTCCTCTGCAGGGGATAAAGGAGTTAAAAGGCGTTAACTCCTTTTTCATTCCTCGCTAATGGTATAGTCTCCAGCCTTTTCGGTAATTACCTGTTGCAAAGCATCCAATGGCAATGCTTTGCCATCGGTATAAGTAAGAGTAGCGACAGGAGGTTCCAGTGTCACCTGTGCTTCTACTCCTGCTATCGAATTCAACGCCTTTTCCACATACGTGCGGCAATGATTGCACATCATTCCCTCTACACGATAGGTACGGCTTAAGGCATGCGAAACGACCTGCCCGGAAACAGGCTCCACAGATACAGCCTCTACCGGTTTTCCGATGTGCTTGCGGTGCAGGCGCAGGCTATTAGTCACTACACTAACACTACTCATAGCCATTGCCGCCCCAGCCAGCATGGGATTGAGCAGAAAACCATTTATCGGATAAAGGATACCGGCAGCAATGGGCACACCTATCAGGTTATAAATAAATGCCCAGAACAGGTTCTCGCGGATGGTACGGGTGGTGAAGACCGAAAGCCGGATGGCATCGCTTATCTTACCTAAGTCGGACGAAATCAAAGTCATCTTTGCCACATCCATCGCCAGATCGCTTCCTTGCCCCATCGCAATGCTGAGGTCGGCATGTGCCAGTGCCGAACTATCATTGATGCCATCGCCCACCATCGCCACGTGCCTGCCTTCTGCCTGAAGATGCCTGATAACCTCTGCCTTGTCTTGCGGAAGCATCTCTGCACGGAAATCATTGATACCTACCTGGCGGGCTATACTTTGCGCCGTCACCCGATTGTCACCGGTAAGCATCATCACCGATATGCCTTGGCGTTGCAGGTTTTCGACGGCAGCTTTCGTAGTGGGCTTGATACGGTCGGCTATGGCAAATACCCCCAACGCTACTTCGGCGTCGGCAAACCATACAACCGTTTTGGCTTCGGAAGCAAAGACATCCGCCTGTTTCTGTAATTCATCAGCAATACGGATATGATGTTCTGCCAGCAAGCGGGAATTACCCACATAATAAGCTTTGCCGTCCGATGTACCTTTAATGCCCTGCCCTGTCACACTTTCCGCATGCTCGATAACAATGCGTGCTCCGGTATCAGCAAGACTTTCCGCATACTGTACAACCGCATTTGCCAACGGATGCTCGGAACACCTTTCTAATGCATAGAAAACGGCTTGCAGATATTTGTCCTGCGTATTCCATACGGCATCGGTTACGACGGGTTTCCCTTCGGTAATGGTACCGGTCTTGTCCAGCACAATCGTGTCTATCTTTTTCGCTACCTCCAGGCTCTCGGCATCTTTGATGAGAATGCCTTGTTCAGCCCCCTTGCCTATACCCACCATAATGGCGGTAGGAGTGGCAAGCCCCAATGCACAAGGACAAGCGATAATCAGCACCGTTACGGCAGACAGCAAACCGTGGGTAAAACCATTTGTCCCGCCCAATACCAGCCACAGAATAAACGTAAGCAGGGCTATCCCCATAATGGCAGGAACAAAAATACCAGCTATCTTATCAACCAGCTTCTGTACCGGTGCCTTGCTTCCCTGCGCCTCTTGCACGGCACGGATGATGTGTGCCAGCATCGTATCAGCTCCCACCTTTTCAGCGCGGAAACGGAAACTTCCCTTTTGATTGATGGTTCCGGCATAGACATTGTCGGCTTCTTTTTTCCACACCGGCACGGGTTCGCCGCTTAGCATACTCTCGTCAACATACGAGTTTCCTTCGGTCACCTTTCCGTCTACAGCGATACGTTCGCCCGGTTTTACCACCAGCATATCCCCTGCCTTCACCTCATCAATACCAACCACCTGCATCGTCCCGTCGGCATGGACGAGGGTCACGGTACGGGGTTGCAAGCCCATCAGCTTCTTAATAGAGTTGGACGTCTGTCCCTTGGCACGTTCCTCCAGCATACGTCCCAGCAAGATAAAGGCAATAATCACGCTTGACGCCTCAAAATAGACGTGAGGCATCACGCCACGCTCTAACCAGAAATCAGGAAAGAACAGATTGAACAGGCTGAACAGGTATGCGATGCCGGTGCTGTTTGCCACCAGCGTGTCCATATTGGCAGAACGATGTTTCAATTGCTTCCAGGCATTGATGTAGAACTCACTCCCCATCCAGAAAATCACGGGTGTGGAAAGAATCCACATAATCCAGTTGGCATAGGGCATATCCATGAAGAACATGCCGATAACAGCAACAGGCAAAGCCAGGGCTATGGCACACAAGGTACGGAAGCGCAAATGCTTGTAACGCTCGGTATGAGCATTTTCAGCCACTTCAACACTATTCTTTTCCGTATCAGTCACCAGGTCATAACCCGCATCTTGCACAGCTTTCTTCAACTGTCCGGGCGAACATTGCGTTTCATCATAAGTTATGGTGGCCGTAGCCGCTGCATAATTCACACTTGCTTCACATACGCCAGGCTGGCGGTTCAGGGTCTTGTCTACCCGTGCGGCACAAGCAGCGCAACTCATACCCAATACGGGAAACGTCTGTTTATGGATTGTAGATTGACTCATATCAATTCGCATTTTATAGTTTGGTTACAAAGTTAACAAGCCTTTCGGATATACCTTTATATTATTATGGATATATTTTATAAAATATCCCCATACTGCCAATTATAGCAGAAGAGCCAAACCGGTTTGCGAAAATATCTTGATGCATTGAGCGGCATCAATTTGTGCCTTTTGTGTATGCCGGGCATACAGAAAAGGCGCGAAATGTTCAAGGATCTCAAAACATTCAAAAGTCCTCTTTCCTTTCAGACTATTTAACCTGTTCTTTGAAAGAGTTCAGGCAAATAGTCCTATCTTTGAGCAGAACCAAGAACCGAATTTATGAAAAGAACTGTAATACTAGAATTAATGGCATTATGCCTCACCTTGTCAGCTTATGGACAGGAAGTAAACCAAGAACGATCTGTACAACACACAGACAGTACGTTGAAAAGCAATCTTCCCCAAATACACAACATTTCTACTGACAGGATAAAAGAGCAAGCAATAAACAAGGAAACATACACTCTGCAGGCAGACACGGCAAACCTGACCGATATGTCGCACGTAGAATACTGGCTTCTGCCCTGGGGATCCCGGGATATCCACTTCAAAGCTTCGCCCTATGCTTACGATTACGAATCGGAATACAGCTGGGGCAGGTGGCAAGGGTATAGCCTTTGGCAAACCATACCGGCTATGGGTACACTCGCCTATATGCGTTTTTTGTACAATATGGAAGTAGTCTATCGGTTCAACCTGCTGACGGGAGGTTTCATCTCACAATACTCCTTGCCATTACTGAACCCTACAGATCCTACCCTAAATGATTATTCCCTACACCAAGACTTCGGACTGAACTTTGGCATTGAATATCTGTTAACTCCACGCACGAAAATAGGACTGATGTATCAACATTCTTTCCGCCAAAAAATTATCGGGACGAACAGCCACTTCGTGCCCTGGGCTCCGCACGACAACCTGGAACTGAACTTCCGGATGAAAGGCAAAAAAGGAGTCAACTGGAAATTCGGAGTCATGTACGACTTGACTCCGCAATAAAATCCGGCACAAGCAACTATTTGCTACAAACAGACAAAAAGCCCACAAAATCCGACATTTATCGGCAAAATACTTCTAAACTCATGCAATCTTATCTGTTTTTTTATTTACCTTTGTTCTTCATAACAAGTTTTTAAACATAAGGTGTATGAGCAAAGTAGTAATTAATTCGTACGAAGAATTTGAGAGATTGTTAGGCCAGCAAATCGGCGTGTCCGATTGGCTGGAAGTGACGCAAGAGCGTATCAACCAGTTTGCCGACGCTACGCTGGATCATCAATGGATTCATGTGGACGTGGAACGTGCGAAAACGGAAAGCCCTTTCAAGAGCACCATTGTACACGGTTATCTGACCCTTTCCCTGCTTCCGTATTTCTGGAATCAGATTATCGAAGTGAACAACCTGAAGATGATGGTAAACTATGGGATGGACAAGATGCGTTTCGGCCAGGCTGTATTGTCGGGGCAACGCATCCGCATGACGGCTGAACTCCATTCGCTGGTCAACTTGCGCGGCACGGCAAAGGCCGAAATTAAGTTCTTCATCGAAATCGAGGGACAGAAGAAGAAAGCCTTGGAAGGCATCGCCACGTTCTTGTATTATTTCTGTTGAAAAAAATGAGGACACGAAGGCACATCCTTTTTCGTCTTTAAGGATGCCTTTGTGTTCCCGTTTCTTATTTTTTCTCTGAATACTATGAAAAGGCTTTTGATCTTCTTGTTGTTTGTCTGTTTGACGTTTGTGTTTGTCGGGGCGCAAGGTTTATTGAGTATCAAGCATTATTCTTCGCGTGACGGCTTGTCGCAAAACATGGTGCAAAGCGTGTTGCAAGATGCGGACGGGTTTATTTGGATGGCAACGTGGAACGGCTTGGAGAAATTCGATGGTTATTCGTTTACGAATTATAAGTCTTATCCGACTGATAAAGTGAGGCTCAAACATAATCGTTTGCTTTGCGCAGCAGTGGGAGGGAAGCATACCCTTTTGTGTCAAAGCTATGACCATAGTTTGTATGTGTTTGACACTCAAAAGGAATGTTTTGAAGATATTTATGTGGGTAATCCTGAGGTGAAGCGTTGCCAGAATGCAGTTGAAATGTGTTCGGTCGGGAATGGGATTGTTTGGGTGTTAAGTGAGACGAACGAGCTTTGGCGGATTGATTGCGAGCATTATGCGGAAAAAGGAGGCATCACTTATTTTGACCATTTTGTCCGTACAGGGGATGTAGGCTATTTTGAGGCCTTGTCGGATGACGCTGGACATGAATGGGTGTTAACCGACAAAGGATATTTTGTTTATGGAAATCCGTCCATAAAAGGGAATGTGGGAATCATTCAGACTGTAAAAGCAGGAGGCAAGTTATTCTTTATTAATGAAGAAAAGCGGTTGATGACATATTCCGACACGGATCAGGCGATGTGTGATGTGGAATTGCCGGAGCGTTTAGGAGCGGTGAATTGGTTGCTTTTGTTGGACGGCGGACACTTGGGAATCATATCTCAGCGGGGATTTACGGTCTATGGTCCGGAAAAAGGAAATACCGTTTCTTGTTTTATAGACGAAGCGCAGGAGATTCTGCATCCTATAACCGCTTTTCAAGACTCGAAAGGGGATATCTGGCTTCAAAGCGGAAGAAAGCATGTTGTGCATATCGATGTTGCGTCGGGGCGGTTTTCTTACATTGATTATCTTCATGTGAAAGGGAAAAATGTTCCTTGTTTTATGTTGGAAGATGAACATGGAGGCATTTGGGCTTACCCGCCCGATGGCGTGCTTTCGTATTACCATCCGGACAAGCATGTCTTTGAGCAAGGTTGTGTGGTGAACAATGCCATTAAGGAAGTGTATAATGGAGCGAATAAGAACTATTACATCGATAATCATAAAAATGTGTGGCTTTGTCAGGATTCGGGCATAGACTGCATTATGTTTTCAGATTGGAATTTTGATTATATCCATACGCTTGACCGAAGCGTGGTGAGGGGATTGTATATTGACCGTTCGGAAAGGCTCTGGGTAGCTGACAAAGGCAATGTGGTGCAAGTCTATGATAAAGAGAGGGCTTATTGCGGAAATTTGAGTCCTGACGGAAAATTGGTGAAAGACCATTCGGTCAAGTTCGGTGAAAATGTTTATGCTTTCTTCGAGGATAATAAAGGCAATCTGTGGATGGGTACACGTGAGAACGGTCTTTTTATCGGCATGCCGGATGGGAGAGGGAAATACCGTTTCAAGCATTATAAGCAAGGGCAGAATAGCGGACTGAATTGCAATGCTGTTTATCAGATAGCGCAGGACGCTTCTGGAAGAATGTGGATTGCCACTTACGGCGGAGGGTTGAACTTGGCGGAAGGTGATCCGGATGATTTGCGTTTTATCAATGTAGAGAACCTGTTGAGGCGGAATTATCCGGGCAAGGAATATCTGCGTGTGCGCACTGTGTGTCCGCTTTCGAACGGTGTCATTTTGGTGGGGACTACGGGTGGATTGATATCTTTTTCTTCTCGTTTCGACCAGCCCAGACAAATTCGTTTTTATGTGAACCGATGTGAAACGATCCGCGAAAATAGTCTGAGCGACAATGATGTAATGGATATATTGGAAACTTCCGGTAAGGAGGTTTATATTGCTATGTTCAGCGGAGGAATCAGCAAAGTCTTGTCTTCCGATCTTCTGTCAGAGAATGTGGCTTTTTCGCATTATAACCGGAAGAACGGTTTGCCGTCTGATTTCGTTTTGTCTATGACGGAAGATAGCAGCCATCGGTTATGGGTCGTTTTAGAGAATAAGATTTGCCGTTTCTTTCCTTTGGGAGTAGGCTTTGAGGTATATGATTATTTTAATCAGAATTCGAACCTGGTGTTTACAGAGGCTGCGCCGTGCATTGATTCAGAAGGGAAAATGTATGTAGGATGTAACGAAGGGGCGCTTTGCCTTCAGTTGGATCAGCTTAAGAAAAGCCTTTATGTGCCTAATCTTGTGTTTGTCGAAGCGGATATCCGGTCGGATAAAGGAATTTCTCAAACGGTCATGATAGCGAACGATACGCTTTTGCTGGATAAAGACGAACGGAACGTGACGGTTTCTTTTGCAGCTATTGACTTTATGCGTCCGTCGCATATTCAGTATGCGTACCGGATTAAAGACATGGGAGAAGGGTGGACCGGTTTAGGCGAAAAACGATCGGTCAGTTTTGCGAATCTTCCTGCCGGCAAGCTGGCATTGGAGGTGAAATCTACAAATGGAGATGGTGTATGGACTGATAATGTGCGTGTGTTATACATAAATGTGGAGCCTAAGTTTTGGGAAACGGGCTGGGCTGTTTTGCTCTACGTTTTGCTGTTTTTTTTGTTGTTGGCGTTTGCTGCAGGGATTGTCACGTACATTTGGGGACTTCGGAAGAAGATAGGCTTTGAGCAGGAGATGACGAATATGAAGTTGCGTTTCTTTACGGATATTTCTCACGAATTGCGCACGCCGCTTACCTTGATAGAAGCTCCTATCGAAGAAGTGCTGAGGCATGAAACGCTTTCTCCGGAAGGGCAAGCCAATATGCGGATAGCCCGGCATAATACGGAACGGATGTTGGCGCTGATCAATCAGATATTGGATTTCAGGAAGATTCAAAACAACAAGATGAAGCTGTACATCGAGCAGGTAAATGCCGTAGAATTATTGCGGAAGATATACGATGACTTTCTCGCGATGGCATCTGCCATGGAAATAGATTTCCGGTATGTGGTGAAAGAAAAAGAACTGAACGTGTTTACCGATGTGGATAAGTTGGAAAAGATTGTGATTAACTTGCTTTCGAACGCCTTTAAATATACGCCCAAAGGCAAAGGTATTACGCTTTCGGCAGAGGGGCAGGACAATCGTTTTGTCATAAAGGTGAAAGACGAAGGGCAGGGAATAGACATCGGGAAAATCAGCAAACTGTTTGAACGCTTTGAAACGGCGGGAAGCAAACGTGCGTCTTTTTCTACCGGCATCGGGCTTTCATTGGTGCATGAACTGGTGGATTTGCTGCATGGGACGGTAGACGTCTCCGCCGAATTGGGGAAAGGAAGCGAATTTACCGTTTCTCTTCCGGCGGAAGATAAGGTTTACCGCAACGATAAAGGGGCGGAGTTTATATTGAATGACTGTGCTCTTCAGGCGAAAGAGCTTGCCGGAGAGGAAGAATGCGCGGAGGATGATGCTCAGGATAAAAGCGTGACGATATTGCTCGTTGAGGACAATGAGGAATTGCGCAAGTTTACGGGACGTGTCTTGCGGCACGAATATCGGGTATTGGAAGCGGAAAACGGACGGGCCGGCTTGGATATGGCTTTGAAAGAAATCCCCGACATTATCATCAGTGATGTGATGATGCCCGAAATGGATGGCATTGAATTGTTGGACATCATTAAGCACAACCCTTCTGTTTGTCACATACCGGTTGTTGTTTTATCGGCAAAAGCATCGTTGGAAGACCGGATTAAGGGGTTGGAGTATGGGGCGGACGGATACATTACGAAACCTTTCAGTTCCGCTTACCTGCTGGCACGCATAAAGTCATTGATGCGGCAAAAGGAGAATCTGAAGAATTTCTTGTTGGCCGGAAAGAAGCTGTCTGACGGTTTGTCTCCTTCGCTTCCGAAAATCACCCGTTTTGATGAGGAGTTTATCCGGGGAGTGCTTCAAAAGGTGGAAGAGAATTTGGAAAATCCGGAGTTTAAGATAGATGATTTGGCGGATTCCATGAAAATGGGACGCACGATGTTCTATCGGAAACTGAAGTCCATATTGGGATGCACGCCGATTGATTTGGTGAAAGACATGCGTGTCAAGCGTGCGGTCCAGCTCTTGGAGATGAGTGAGTATACGGTGTCGGAAGTGGCGTATATGTGCGGATTTTCTTCTCCCCAGTATTTTAGCCGTGTGTTTAAGTCGGCCAAAGGATGCACCCCTACAGAGTATAAGGAAAAGATGGTTCAGGAGGAAAAAGCGGGCGGACACGATCGTTAATAAGGGTGTATCAAAATAAAAAGCGGCTATCAAAAAGTAATGTCATTCTGAGTGCCCATTTCCTGCGGAAAATCCATTCGGTTATGACAATTGCAAATTCGTCATTGGTAGCAAAGCGAAGAAACAACGTTCGACGAAGTCAATCTCGTATACAACAGCTTATGTTTTCGAGATCCTTCACTGCGTTTAGGATGACAAAATGAAAGCTGATTTCTATTTTGATACACCCTTGTTGGGTGATGAATATAGGCTGTTCGTTTTTAGCGGCTTTTTATCTCTTTTCCGTTGGCTGTGACATTTTCGAAATGAATGCCTTCCGCACCGGAAACGTAGTTAATGGCGGGTCGGGCGATTCCGTTGAACGTGCAGTTCTTGATAAAGATATCCCGTGCCTGGATTTTGCCTTCGGTACCGTCAATATGCAAAAGATAATTGCTTTTTTGGCTGGTGATGTTTTCCAGATGTATGTTGTGGAAATAGGGAGGATAAGGTCCGTCTTCCACGTGCCAGTAGTTGAGTTCTATGCCTAATATGGATTCTTTGCATTCGCCGACGGTGATGTCGCGCACAAAAATGTTTTTCACCTCTCCGCCACGTTCGGAGTTCGACTTGATGCGGATAATCCGGTCGAGTTCGGGACTGTCCATGCGGCAGTTCTCCACCCATACATTTTGGCATCCTCCGGTAATTTCGCTTCCTATGGCTACACCGGCGTGTCCGTCTTTCATCAGGCAATTCCGTACGATGATGTTTTCGCTGGGGATGTTCCAATAACGTCCGTCTTCATCCCGTCCGGATTTGATGGCGATGCAATCGTCGCCTGTATCGAAGGAGCAGCTGTCTATCAATACGTTTTTGCACGATTCCGGATCGCATCCGTCGTTGTTTCTTCCGTGGCTTTGCAGGATGACTTTTCTCACCGTAATGTTTTCCGATAGCAAGGGATGGATGAGCCAGAACGGAGAACGGTGCAGGGTGAAGCCTTCCAGCAGGATATTCTTGCATTTGTACAAGTTGATGAACTGGGGGCGGATTCCTTTTTCGCCGGCAAAGACGCGCCGGCTGGCAGGTATGGAGTCTTTCATCATTTGATAAAGCAAGGTTTTTTCGTTGATTTCCTTTCCGTTTTCATCGATGCTCTTCAGCCTTGCCGGAGAGAACCAGTTGCTTGTATCCGCTTGTCCGTCTAAAATCCCTTTTCCGGTCAGGGCAATGTTGGTTTCGCCGTATGCATAAATCAACGGGGAGACATTATGGCAGTCGATGCCTTCGATGCGGGTGAGTACCGTCGGAAACAAGGCAGGGTCGGTGACGAATTGCAGGACCGTGCTGTCTGATAAGTGTAGGTTCACATTCGACTTTAACCGGATAGGTGCCGTGCGGTATGTTCCGTTGGGGATGAGGACGGTGCCTCCCCCTTGCGCGGAGCATGTGTCAATGGCGCGGGATATGGCTTCTGTATAAAGTGAGTCTGTACCGTTGTAATATTCGGTAATGATAAATGTTTTGTCGGGGAAGGTGGGAATCGTAAGCTGGCTGAGCGCTTCGTTCATCTCTTCCCAAGGATTGGCTTCTTTGGATTGGCACGATGCCAATAAAGAGGCGGCTAATAGTAAAGTGGCTGGGAAAATACTCCTTGTTTTCATCGTTCTCGTTTTATTTAGAGGGTTCTGTCATGTATGCGCGCGGATTCCAGCCGTCATCAGCCATGATGATGTTTTCATACGTATAGCGTTTGGCATCTTCGGCACTGACGGTTGCCGGGCAAGAGCCTTTGGCGGGATTATCGCCACGTCCTTCGTATTCTGTCTTGCGATGGCTTAAGTCAAGTATGTTCCCTTCCGCGTCACGGCTATCGTATTCGGCAAACAGTGCCGGAATGGCTCCCATGTTGGTCCAGCCTTCTTTGGCGATGGGGATGCGCATCGTGGTGTGAAGGTAGACGGCACGCGGAGAGTTGTGCCAGGGGCGCCCTAACTTGACATTGCCTTTGGCGGCTTCGGCGTTTCCGTCTACAATGCAGTGTAAGAAGACATAGCCGAAGCGGGGGGAAGTATGGCAGGGAGCTACAATAACCGAAGCGTCGCGGACGTTGTACAACGTGCAGTTTTCCAATAATGCGTCACCTCCGCCATAGAAGTAGTCTACGGCTCCTTCGATGTAACAATCTTTTACGTACAGGCGGTGCTTGTCTTGGGTGGATGTCATCCACGTATCTTGGAAGGAGCGGAAGCTGCAATTGTAAAAAGCGGCGCAATCGCCTTGTATTTTCATTGCCAGTGCTTGCGGCCCGTTGTGCGCTTCTGTGCCATAATCATTAATGTAGGAAATGTTTTCGGAATAGAAATGGTCGCCTTTGACCAAAACGACAGAGCCTTCATGCTGATAAGTCTTGGCATCCGGATTGTGCACCGAACATGCCCAATAACCAGCCGGGTCATCTTCTGGCTTTTCCGGTTTCCCTCCGACGTTAAGCCGCATGTGGATGACGGTGCTGTCTTTGTCTTGTCCGATGAGATGAATGTATGGCTTGGATTGAGGCACGATGACTTGTTCTTCATACGAGCCGTTTTTCACGAAGATGCGCCAGGGTTGTAGGCAACTGTCCGGAGCTGCATCGATGGCGGCTTGTACATTTGTATAGTCTCCGCTTCCGTCTTGGGCGACTATGGCTTGGTATGCGTCAACTTCTTTTTGCTGCGCGCAGGCGGTGAGCAATGCACCACACAGTAAAACGCTGGTCAATAGATTGTGTTTCATAAGGCAATTAATTTAATTTGAATGATTTCTTTTGTGCAAACTTACGGCAGGGAATCGAAAGAAAGGTGTATTTTTTAGTGGTTCAAGTGTATTATTTGACGAATGAGGGGAGAGTGGGCTTTTAGGGGAGGCGATAGCATGGAATATCCGGCTGTATATGGCGAATATGTATACGTTATTGCCGAAATAATGCAAGCCTGATTGGCAGGATGGTGGTAATTTTGAGCACTTGAATTAATTAAACACATTTGATATACATGAAAACATTAAACGTATTATTGGGATGCGCCTGTGCATGGGTTTGCAATGTGACAGGATTGTGTGCGCAAGAGTCATATAAAATATGGTATGACAAACCGGCAGCTTATTGGGAAGAAGCGCTTCCGGTCGGTAACGGCCGTATTGCCGCAATGGTTTTCGGCAATGCGCGAATGGAACGTCTTCAGTTGAACGAGGAAACTGTATCCGCAGGTTCTCCTTATCAGAACTACAATCCCGAGGCAAAAGCCGCTTTGCCCGAAATCCGGCGATTGATATTTGAAGGGAAAAACGAAGAAGCGCAGTTGTTGGCAGGCAAGGCTATCATTTCGCAGGTAGGGAATGAGATGCCGTATCAAACGGTAGGAAACTTGAATATCCGTTATAAGAATCATGAAAATGTAAGCGATTATTACCGTGATTTGGATATAAGCCGTGCGGTTGCCACTACCCGGTATCGGGTCGGAAGCACGGAATATACAGAAGAAACATTCGCTTCCTTTACCGACCAGCTAATCGTGAAACACATCAAGGCATCGAAAGCGGGAGCCATTGATTGTGACGTGTTTTTCGATACGCCGATGAAGCGTCCCCAACGTTCTGCAATCGGGAAGAAGGGGTTGCGTTTGGAAGGCATGGCCGACGGGACAAAGTTCTTTCCGGGAAAAGTGCATTATTGTGCGGATTTGCAAGTGAAGCTGAAAGGAGGGAAGGCGGAAACTTCCAACGATACGTTATTGAGTGTGAAAGGGGCTACCGAGTTGACTTTGTATATCTCGATGGCTACCAATTTTGTGAATTATAAAGACGTTTCGGCTGATCCATACGTCAGGAACCGTGTTTATCTGAAAAATGCAGGCAAGGAGTATGAGAAAGCCAAATCGGCTCATATTGCCGCTTATCGGGAACAATTTGACCGGGTGACGTTGGATATGGGCACTACCCCGCAAGCCGATAAGCCGATGGATGTGCGCATCAAGGAGTTTGCTTCTTCATACGATCCGCATTTGATTGCGTTGTATTTCCAGTATGGGCGCTATCTGCTGATATCCAGTTCGCAACCCGGTTGCCAGCCTGCTAACTTGCAAGGGAAATGGAATGCGAAAACCAAACCGGCATGGAATTGCAATTATACCACCAATATCAATACGGAGATGAATTATTGGCCCGCCGAGGTTACGAACTTGCCGGAATTGCATGAACCGTTGATTCGGATGATACGTGAACTGAGTGAAAACGGAAAAGAAGCGGCAAGCAAAATGTATGGTTGCCGTGGATGGGTGCTTCATCATAATACTGATTTGTGGCGTATGACCGGTGCCGTAGATTATGCGTATTGCGGCACGTGGCCTGTTTGTAATGCCTGGTTGTGCCAGCACCTGTGGGACCGTTATCTGTATTCGGGTGACAAACAATACTTGAAAGAAGTATATCCGATTATGAAAAGCGCGTCTCAGTTCTTTGTCGATTTCTTGGTGCGTGATCCCAATACAGGCTATTTGGTTGTAACTCCTTCCAATTCTCCGGAAAACGCTCCCCGCTGGATTAAGAAAAAAGCGAACTTGTTTGCCGGAATCACGATGGACAATCAGTTGGTTTTCGACTTGTTTTCGAATACATGCCGTGCGGCTTCTGTGTTGAATGAAGATACGTTGTTTTGTGACACTTTGCGTTCTATGCGCCGCCAGTTGCCCCCGATGCAAGTCGGGCAATACGGTCAGTTGCAAGAATGGTTCGAGGATTGGGACCGGCCGGACGACCATCATCGACACATTTCGCATCTATGGGGATTGTTTCCGGGGTATCAAATATCGCCTTATCGTTCTCCGGTATTGTTTGAAGCGGCACGCAATACGTTAATTCAGCGCGGCGATCCGTCCACCGGTTGGTCAATGGGCTGGAAAGTCTGCTTTTGGGCGCGTATGCTTGACGGAGACCATGCTTATAAGTTGATAAAGAACCAGCTTACTTACGTTAGTCCTGAAAGTCAGAAAGGGCAGGGAGGAGGCACTTATCCTAATTTGTTCGACGCACATCCGCCTTTTCAGATAGACGGTAATTTCGGATGTACGGCAGGCATAGCCGAAATGCTGGTGCAAAGCCATGACGGAGCGGTGCAATTGCTTCCCGCTTTGCCTTCGGAATGGAAAAGCGGAACGATAAAAGGATTGCGTGTGCGTGGCGGCTTTTTGTTGGAAGAGTTGTCATGGGAGAATGGAAAACTGAAGAAAGCGGTTATCCGTTCCGTTATCGGAGGTAATTTGCGCTTACGTTCCTATTCGAAGCTGGTTGCGTCAGGCAAGTCTTTAAGCCCGGTAAAAGAAGGGACTCCAAACCCGAATCCCTTGTTCTGCGTGCAGCAGGTTTCCCGTCCGATGATAAGCGAGAAAGCTCCGCTGAAAGGCATAGAGCTTCGGGATACCTATTTGTATGATGTGGAGACAAAAGCGGGAGAGACGATAGTTGTTACTATATATTAACTGAATGTTTAACCAAAATTCATTTACATGAAAAAGAAAATGAAAAACATGAGTGGCAGATTGCTTCTTTTTTGGGTATTGTGTTGCATGATACCGATAGAAGTATTCGCACAAGGCATTACGGTGAAGGGTATCGTAGTGGATTCGAGTGGAGAACCGATAATCGGTGCTACTGTTTCGGAAAAGAGCAGTAAAACGAATGCGATTATTACTGATTTAGATGGAAGTTTTTCTTTATCTCTTTCTAAAGCAGGAAAAATTGTTGTTTCTTTTGTAGGAATGCAAACAAAAGAAGTGGATGCAGTGGCGGGACGCACAATGAGAATCACGTTGGAAGACGATTCGCAAGTGCTGGATGAAGTGGAAGTGGTAGCCGTGGGTTATGGAAACGCACGCAGACGGGACTTGACGGGTGCGATTTCATCGGTAGGAGAAGGTACGCTGAAGAATATTCCGGTCACTTCGGCTTCGAGTGCGATTACCGGTCGATTGGCGGGTGTAAGCGTTGTTACGACACAAGGCTCGCCGGATGCATCGGTAAGTATCCGTGTACGTGGAGGAGGCTCTATCACGCAGAGCAATGACCCGTTATTCATTGTTGACGGGTTCGAGGTTAGCAATATTGATGATATACCTCCTACTGATATTGAGAGTATTGACGTGTTGAAGGACGCTTCTTCTACCGCAATTTATGGTGCAAAAGGTGCTAATGGTGTCATTTTAGTTACGACAAAGAGCGGACGTTCGGGAAAGACAGAAGTTTCATTTAATGCATCGGTCGGATTCAATCGCTTCTATAATGAAACGGAAGTGCTGTCTCCTTATGAATATGTATATTTGCAACGCGAGCTTGACTCTTCGGAAAATGCGGGCTTTTTCAACCGTTTCGGACGTTGGGAAGACATTGATATCTATAAAGCGAAGCAAGGCACTGACTGGCAAGACATGTTGTTTGGCGATACAGGCATTAAGCAGAACTACAACCTGAACATTAACGGAGGCAGTGAAAGTTTGATTTATAGCATCAGCTATACACATGATGATGAAAGTTATATCATGCAGACTTCCAATTTCAAGCGCGACAACTTGAATGTGAAATTGTCGAAGAAATTGTTTAATGATAAAGTGCGTTTGGATTTTAATGCCAAGATGACACACCGGGTAATAGATGGTCCGAGTGTGTCAAGCGGCAATAAGTTGCGCGATGCCGTAAAATATCCTCCTGTAAAGACGTTGACCGAATTGTCGGATGAAGACTTGGCGGGTGATGATGCGTTGGAATTGGAGAATATCAATACCTTGAATGACCCGTGGTTTAATATTACCAATGAGTATAAGAAACAGACGAAGTTTAATAATAGTTATAATGTAGCTTTGACATGGGATATTATTAAAGGTTTGTCATGGCGGGCAGAAGGTACGTACGGATATACTTACGACCGTACGGACAACATTTGGCTGGCTAATACAAGTACGGCAAACGGACGTGCCGGACAACCGGTGGCACAACGCCAGTATTGGAACGGTAATAATTGGACGTTGCGTACGACGTTGAATTATGATGTTAAGTTGGCGGATATACATCGTCTGGACCTGATGGCAGGTATCGAAGCCAAACATTCAGAGCGTGACGAAATGGAAATCAATTCTGACTATTTTCCGGGAGATTATACCGTAGAAAATATTCTTTCTATGTGGAATAACGGTACGGCGGAGCCTACTTACACTACGATAGAAGAACCCAGCCGGAGCCTTTCCTATTTCGGGCGTTTGAATTATGTGTTGAAGGATAGATACTACCTGACTTTTACATTGCGTGCTGATGGTACGAATGTATTTGCGCCCGGCAATAAGTGGGGTATTTTCCCTGCAGGTTCGGCCGCTTGGCGTATCAGTGACGAAAAGTTTATGGAACCGACAAAAAAGTGGTTGAGTAACCTGAAATTGCGTGCCAGCTACGGTAAGTCGGGTAATGCGCGTGTAGGCTCTTATTGGCGACAGACTTATAGCCCGGTGACCAATATCAAAAATCTGTATTATCAGAATGGCATAGGGCAGAGCGGCTTGCAGCCTGCTACCCGTTTGCGTAACGAAAACTTGACATGGGAATCTAAGTATTCTACTAATGTCGGTTTGGATATGGGTTTTTGGAATAACCGTGTCAACTTAACGTTTGATTTCTATAACGATGTGACGAAAGATTTGATTATGGAGGTGCAGCTCCCTTCAAATTCGGGGTATCGCACACAATATCAGAATCTGGGACAGACTACCAATAGAGGGGTGGAGTTGACGTTGAATGCGAATTTGATTAACAAGAAGGATTTCTTCCTTGACTTTAATTTCAACATTTCGTTCAATAAGAATACGGTGGATGCCCTTTATGGTTCTGGAGGCGATACGGAAATGATTATTAATGGCGGTGCTGTGGAAGTCGGAAGTGATAACTATCGTATTTTTGTCGGCGAAGAGGTCGGATTGATGTATGGCTATGTATGCGACGGCATGTATTCATTTGATGATTTCACTTTTGATGATGCTTCTAAGAAGTGGGTGTTGAAAGAAGGCGTTCCTAACGTGACGGAAGAAGTATTGACTAACAGTGGGGATAATTTCGGTCCCGGACATATTAAACTGAAAGATTTGAACGGTGACGGTAAGATAGATCCGGATAACGACCGGCAGATTATTGGTCATGCGTTGCCTAAGCATACGGGCGGTTTCGGCCTGACGGCAGGCTGGAAAGGATTCGACTTAACCGCTCTGTTTAACTGGTCATACGGTAATGATGTGTTCAATGCCAGCAAGATTGACTATACATCTTATCAGGGTTCGAAACGTTACCAAAACATGAGTACGGAAATGAGCCTTGCCAATCGTTTCACAACAATTGATCCGGAAACCGGCCAGAACATTTATTCCGGCAAGTTTGCCGATCCGGAACGTTTGCAAGCGTTGAATGCGAATGCAACGATGTGGCACCCGTTGATGAATAATTCGGTGATGACGGATTGGGCGGTAGAAGACGGTTCGTTTTTGCGTTTGGGCACATTGACGTTAGGATATACGTTCCCCAAGCAATGGACTAAGAAGTTTGGGGCGAAAAACCTGCGCCTTTACGTGACCGGAAATAACTTGTTTTGCCTTACAGGATATAGCGGGCAAGACCCTGAAGTAAATACCAGTTCTAATAATATGGTCTTGGGATACGATTTGTCGGCTTATCCGAAATCACGTTCTTATATTGTTGGTTTAAATGTTACATTTTGAATAATAGAACACGTATGAAAGTATATAGATATTTAGCTGTTTTGCTTGCAGGAGGTTTGATGTTGGGGTCTTGCAGCGATTTTTTAGATACGGAGTCCCCGTCCGAACAGACATCACAAGTCATTTATGAGAATGAGGGATTGGCACGTTCTGCCCTTATGGGAGTTTATTCTATTATGACCGGCACATACGTTTATGGACAGAAGATGTCGGTCAACTGGCAGGGTGTGTCGGATATTGAGTTGGCAAGCGGTTATCAAGAAGATCCGTCTACTGCCGGCGCGGATAATGGCATCGCCAATTATTTTTGTAATTGGTACTTGGAAAATACGAAATGGGAAGATATTTTTAAAATGGCGGAACTGGCGAGTACGGCGGTGGAAGGCATTCGGAATTCTTCTATGTTGGGAAGTTCTTCTACCTTGAGAGGGTATTTAGGCGAAGCGTTAGTGTTGCGTTCGTTAGCCTACTTCGAGTTGGTTCGCCGTTACGGTGATATTCCTTACAAGGAAGGTACTTCAAATTCAGACCTTTCTAATGTATATATGGGCAAGATAGACCGCGACAGTATATATAGCGGTATCATTCGTGATATGGAGGAAGCGATTGATTATTTGCCTTGGATGGGAGCTTCCGATTATAATGCGGAACGTGTGACGAAAGGGTTTGCCAAAGGACTCTTGGCACGTATCGCTTTGTTTGCCGGAGGATGGTCGGTGCGCGACAGCAATCAATTCCCTGATAATGGGAAGGTAGAACGCTATCCTAATACGGAAGGAAATCCGGGAATGGCGGAAGTGAACGGGTATTATATTGGCCGTCCGGTTAATTGGCGTGATTATTATGAAATTGCGGCGCAACAGTGTGCCGAATTGATTGGCGATCCGGAGAATCCGCATCAGTTAGACCCTGATTATGGTGATATTTGGAAGACTGTTTGTGCAGACCAATATAATAAGTATAATGAGAATATGTTTGAAGTAGCTAATGGCGTGGGTTATAGTGGTGATATCGGTACGTTGATGGGGCGTCAGATGGATGGAAATTTAGGATACGGGCAGCGTGGCTTCGGCGGCACATACGTCAGCACGAACGCTTATTACTTCTATTCGTTCACTCCGACGGATCAACGTCGCGACTATGCTTGCTATTGGCCTACTTATAAAGCCGATTCCGACTGGGGAGATAAAGCCAACCGCGAAGTGATGAATAATGATATTATGAATGTACGTCTGGGCAAATGGAGTTTCTGGTGGACATCGGATACATACCGTTCGATTGCGGCTACGGCTACAGCCCGTACTCCGACCGGCATCAACTGGATTCTGATGCGTTATCCGGATGTCTTGCTGATGTTTGCCGAGGCGCGGTATGCGCTCGATGGCAATGCCAATCAGATTGACCCGGTGGCTGGCATCAGCCCTCGCCAGGCTTTGGAGCAAGTGCGCGAACGTGCGTTTGGTGCAGGTTCTCCGGAAATAGCCAACTATGATTCCGATTTCTTTGAAGCTATTGTAAACGAACGTGCGTGGGAATTCGGCGGAGAAAGTATCCGTAAGCTTGACTTGGTGCGTTGGGGATTGCTGGATAGCAAAATCGAAGAGATGAAGCAAGCGATGTTGTACATGATGGACGGGACGAAGGAAGTGAGGATATTTGATAAGGTTTACCAGCCGAGCAGTTTCCCGACCAAGTTGTATTATGCATACGATGGCAATAAGGAATTTATCGATTGGTCTACGGTGAACTTTTATTCGCAACGTAATGCGAATCCCGACCCGAATGTGTATCGTGAAATCAATTGGTTCCCCAATAATTATTGGGATAATGATCCTGAGAATCCGCAGACGGCCGATGACGCTGAAACGCTGATTAAGAATTCGGGAAAGGTTTTGGCATGTGCTTCCGGATTGCGCGCTTCGTATGATTATAGCAATTTAATCGGTACTTTGCGTTGGGGAAATGAAATTCAAACTTGGATGAATCAGAATATTCACCAATTAGGTAATAATGAGTGTAATTATCGGCATCTTTACCCGATTTATTACGAAGACATCTATAAGTCTGATGGTTACTTGTCTAATTCTTATGGGTATTGATAATTGAAAAAACGAGTTGTATGAAAAAGACTGAATTATATTTATTGGCAGGGCTATTCATCGGGGGAATGGCCGCTTGTGAAGAAGCCAATGACTGGGGATATGACGCAGCCCATGACCGCCCGTTCCGTCCTACGCAGTTTGAAACGGTAGAAGAGCTTCCTACTTCGGTGCAAGTCAGCTTCAAAGGTGTACAGGATGCGACGAAGTATGTGTTTGAGTTTAGCAAGGGCGATAGCCTGTTGTTTAATAACATTGTGCGCACTGATGAAGTGTTGGCGGATTCGTTGACCCCTTACAGCGAATCGCCGTTGGTGGTTTCTACAGAGTATCGTGTTTGGTTTCAGAATTTGGACGGGACGTCCCGTTACTCGATTCGGATGAAAGGAGTTGATGAGAAAACAGGCCGTGAGTCGGGATATATCGCCCTTTGTTTTGATACGCCGAACGAGCAAATCTTTACCAATGTGATTCCGGGCACTAATTCTGCGGTATTGAATTGGGATGCGACAAAAGAAGCTACTACCATTAAGTACGGCGAAGAAGTGGAAACGCAGCCTGAGACGGAAACGACTCCGGCGGTTCTGGATACCATTTGGGCGGAGCCGATTGCATTGACATCCGATATGCAAGGACAGCTTACATTGGAAGGGCTGAAGAGCGGAACTAATTACATTGCCCAGATTTGGAACAATACGGCAGATGAGGTGCTGCGGGGGACATACGATTTCCGTACATTAGGTTCGGCTACGGCGGCACCGATTGAAGTAAAGGCTGGGGATGACATCAATGCGTTGTTGGCCGGGCAGACGGGTGATGTAACGCTATCGTTCAGTGGCGATGCGGCCTATACAGCCGGAGAACTGATTGTACCGGAAGGCATTGCCAATCTGTACATTGCCGGTAATATGGTGAACGGGCAGATGCCGAAGTTGTCGATGGGTAAGTTTACGTTCCAGGCTCCGCTGAATAATGTCTATGTGCAATACGTGGATATTGTCAGCGACGGAAGCGCGCAATTCTTGGTTGAAATAGGTGATGCGAACTTCTTCAAGAACATTACGTTCGAAGGATGCAACATCAGTGATGTGCCTCGTAGCATTGTCCGCCTGAATTCAGGAGATGCAGAAGTGGAAAGTATTACAATCAGTGGTTGCTTGATTCATAATGTGGCGTTGAGCGGTTACGGATTATTGAATATAGGTAAAGCTAAATCGCTCCAGTCGATTGCTATCCGTAATAATACCCTTTGGAATATTACCGACCAGATTATCGACTTGCGTGTAGAAGTAGAGAAATTCGAATATACACAGAACACGTTCTATAATGATGCGAATACGGGAATTCCTAAGTTTTTCCGTCTTGACAAGCAGCCAAAGTCAATTAGGGTAACCAGTTCCATTTTCTCGGGCCCGAATGGCGGAAGCAAGACGAATGCAGGAAATAGCAATTACAATTGGCTGAGTTATGCCGGTTGTTACCGTACGTCCGATTTGCAGATTGATAGTCGTGAATTTACCGATGCGCGTGTATTGAGCTATACGGCAACCGAATTGTTTGTAGATCCGGACAACGGTGATTTCCATTTCAATCCGGATTTGCATTTTGAGGGCGATGGCGAAGCCGGTGATTCACGCTGGTGGACAAAATAAGATGCTAAATCGTTAAGTTGAATTAAGAGAGTCTTTCAGGCCCCCTCAATTTCCCTCGTGGAGGAGCTTAGCTATTATTCAAAAGCTCCCCTCGGGGGGGAGTTGAGGGGGCTCTGTCTTAAAACCTCATCGAAGCATAAATCCCCATACATCCGTCGCCGGCTACGGGATTGATTGTCAGCTGATGCTTTTGGGCAAACGGGCGGGTGAAGATGTACGAGCATCCGGCACCGATGGCTGCTCCGGCAAGTACGTCCCATCCGTCATGCTTTTTGCCGTATATCCGGCTCCAGCCCACGTAGGTGGACAGCACGTATGCCGGAAGCCCCCATTTCCAGCCGTACCGCCTTTGGATGAATGCCGCCGCTGCAAACGATGTGGCGGTATGCATCGAGGGGAACGAATGGCGGTCGCTGTGGTCGGGGCGGTCTTTCCTGATGCTGTACTTCAGGGCATACGTGACGCCTGCCGTGGCAAGGGCGGAGAATGCCCCTTGTTTCAACCCTTCCCAGTCTTTTTGAATCAATACGGCGGTCAGTCCTGCCACGGGAAGCAATACCGCTCCCACATCGCCCGACGTGCGCACCGCCTTGCGCGAACCGCTGACCTCGATTTGCTGGGCGGAAAGCGGAAGCGTAAGGAGGAGCAGGATGTATAGTGTAAATGCTTTCAGCTTCATCTGTTCCTTAATTCCGCAACACATATTGTTAGAAATAAATTTAAAATACTGAGTAATAAT
>OIWN01000357.1_pt1 | contig 42848 bp, 27 predicted proteins | sample 1587591 | NCBI WGS metagenome assembly OIWN01 (sample SAMEA3888901, study PRJEB22519) | human gut metagenome | biome: human gut; feature: human-associated habitat; material: faeces | place: Denmark | collected 2010 | reverse complement strand
GAAGGAGAAAAAATCGGTATTGAAAAAGGAGCAAAGAAAAAAGCAATTGAAATGGTACAAAGCCTGAAGGCTAAAGGAGTTGCAATCAGCATAATTGCCGAATGCAGCGGCTTGTCCGAAGAAGAAATCAACAGCCTGTAGGTTAGTTGTTAAGTTTTTGAGTTTTTAAGTTCGTAAGTCCTTGATTTATAATTTGAACGGTGTGAATTACAAATCCGGCATGACAAGCAAGCATTGTTCTCTCCGGCATATAGCTTCATCGGTTATAAAATTAATAATCTTACAAGCAAGACAGCCATGCGGTTTTTAAAAGAGGCACAGAAAATATTTACACTATGATACAAGCCCCCTTAGCGTGCCAACCACAATTCGGGATTCAACTTGGCAGTTTCCTTGCGAAGCTGAAAATGAAGGACGGTATTGCCTCCCTTGTCAGTATTGACTACTCCTATCACATCACGAGTCTTCAGCACACTGCCTTTTTTCACACTAACGGAAGAAAGATTACAATATACGGAAATATAGCTGCCATGACGCACCAGCACATTCGACAAACCGTTATACTGAAAAATAGCAGACACTTCCCCGTCAAAGATAGCGCGGGCATGTGCTCCAGTCTTCCCCTTAATATCAATGCCTTTATTATCCAGCCGGACGTTACGCAGACCTTGCACCTGGTATTTGCCATAATGTCCTACCACTACGTAAGGTCCAGTAATGGGCATAGGCAACCTACCTTTATTATGCTCGAATACCCCTGAAAGCCGACGGTCTTCACGGTCTACCTTATAGACTTCTACTTTTTCCGTAACCGAAGGAGCAGACGTTTCCTTATTCTCGGCAACAGTGGACTTAACTGCTTCTTTTGCTTTCCGTTCCGCTTCAGCCTTCTTCCGCTCTTCTGCAGCTTTTCGGCGTGCCTCCTCTTCCGCACGTTTGCGCGCGGCTGCTATCTCGATTTCTATCAAGCGCTCGATTTCGGCATTCAGACGGTCGGCAGACTTCCGCTGCTTCTGGAGTTCCTGCCGGATGCCCCGCTGCTTCTTCTGTAACGAAGCGAGCAATGTCTTGCGTTCTTTTTCCTGTTCTTCCAGTTTTTGCTTTTCTGCCTCTCCCTGATGTAACAACTGCTGCTTTGCTTCACGGCTGGCAAGCAAGGTCTGCTGCTTGTTTGCCACCTGCTTTTGCTTACGCTGCACTTCCAATCCTTGTCTACGCTGGTAATCAGCATATTCGCGCACATAACGCAAGCGACGATACATCTGGCTCAAGTTATCTGCCGAAAAGATGAACATCAGCTTTTCCTGTACCGACTTATTGCGGTACATATACATTACCGACTTCTCGTACTTTTTTTTCTTGTCGGCAAGTTCATGCTGCAAAGCAACCAATTCAGCCTTTACACGGTCGATTTCGCGCTGGATGACCTCCACGTCCTTCTCGACAGTCTCGACATAACGTTTCCTCTCATCGATTTGCCCGGACAGTAACGCTAGATTGTCCAACTGGCTCTTCACATCCTTCTGCGTAGACTGGAGCAAAGACTCGGAATCAGTTATCTGCTTTTGCAGAGCTGCATGCTGCTTTTCCAGTTCCCGAATCTTCTTTGTGCTCTGTGCAGAAAGCGAAACGGAAACCAGCAACAATAATCCGATTATACTCCAAAACTGCTTCATTTACTTACCAACATCTTCAATAATTCATCTACCTGCACGCGCTTATAGCGGGAAGGAACTTCTGTGCGGGCCTCCCAATTACCCCCTACATTCAGACGGGAAAACTCCATGCCTACCCCAACCTGCTTGCCAGTACCTTGTATTGTTACATACATTTGTTCTGGGAAAAAACGGTCTTTCAGCAACTGAAATGCATCATATTTCCATTGCAGGGAATAAGGGGTATCAGCCAGGCCGATGTTGCTTTCTTCCAGCCATCCTTTATCTGTCGAAGTATAGAAACGGTAAGTCAGTTGCCCGCTGTCCTGTGCTTCCAGTACAGCACGTCCGTCCGCCAACGACACCCGAAAATCTCCAGCATCGGTTACAGCGACCCGTTGCTTACCCGGTACAAACAATTCGTTCAGAAACAATGACTGAAGTATGGCAAAACTTAAATCGGTATGTGCCCAACTGTTCACTTCCTCGAACGACACTTGTACATAACGCTTGTTCAGCCGGTCGAGTGCCAATATACCATCGGGCGAAATCTCCAGACGAGCTATCTCAATGCCCAGCAAGGGTGCCACCGACAATTGTATCGACTCGTCCCGCTTGAGCCGGAGGGTGGCACTTCCTACCTTCGACACACCTTCGGGAGTAGACAAGCTCAATGTTACTTTTCCGCTCAGGCTCTGCCAGACAGGCGAAAGTTCGATAACTTTTTCGATATAATCCGTTCCGGTCAGCCCGCCAATCATCGGCGTTCTGGCGACCTTCCGTGAAGAAGAACAAGACACGACGAGTGCTACTGCCACTACAAGTCCTATATAATTTATCAGTCTTTTCATGATGTTCCTTTTTAAGTGACAAGGCAATGAGTTGACACGGTTTAATCACCAAGGTATTTGAAGAATTTGTCACCTTGCTAACTTGTCACCTATTCTACATATTTTTTCAATCTTATTTTCTGTTTCAGGCGTTTGATTTCCTGCTCGGTAGGTGGAGTTTCCCCTTCTTCCACCTTCTCCATGGCATCTGCCTTTTTCCAGTATTCCAAAGCTTTATCTTTTTCACCCAGCATATAATAAATATCACCACAATGCTCCATGATGACCCGGCTCTTCTCTCCTCCATTGCGCAAAGCCTGCTCGATGTAGATACGTGCTTCGGTGTAACGACCTTTCTCGAAAAGAATCCAGGCATACGTGTCCAGATAGGTATCGTTATCGGGTTCTGCCTTTACCGTGCGGTAACTCATTTCTTCCGCCTTGTCAAGATTCTTTTTCTCTATCGAAAGATAGTAAGCATAATTGTTCAGTGTACCGATGTTGTCGGGATTATAAACCAAAGATGAATCATAAGCCGCATATGCCTCGGCAGCCCTGCCTTTTTGATGATAAATATCACCCAAGATGGCATAAAAGTCGGAAACTACTCCTTTATCGCTTTTCTCATTAACTTGTTTCACACCTCGTGTAAATACATCAAGCGCTTCGTCCAGTTCCTCTTTCTGATAATATGCCACTCCTAAATAATAATAAAATTCCAATGCTTCGGGATGGTATTCGAGCGCTGATTTCGCTATCCGGACTACTTCATCCAATTCGTTATCTTGTATTGCATAACTCAACAACTGAAGACGCGCAGGCTTGTTTTCCGGATCCAACGAAAGGACCTGTTCAAGCACCGGAACCGATTCTTTCTTCATATTCTTGGTAATCATATACTGTGCACACAGCATAGCCAGGTCGGCATTCTGCTGCGGACGTTCCAGTATGCGCCGGAACAAGGAAACGATCTGCATACTGTCTTTCGTAGTCTGTTCCGACTGCAGAATACACTGGCGCATCAGTTCCATCTTCGTATCAGAGGCTACATCATCGTTCATCAGAATGGTGTCCAGCTGAAGCTGGTACAGACTGTCTTGCCCGGTTTTTTGATAATAAGAAGCCATCGACAACACTGCTGGTGCATAATCGGGTTCTTCCTTCAAGATACGCTGATATACCGCCAGCGCCTCATCGGGTTTGTCATTGTTCAGATACACATCACCCAGGATAGTCTGGTAGCGCAGGTCATAAGGATATTCTTTCGACAAGTTCTCGATTTCGACAAAAGCACTGTCCTGTTTCCCCATCAACAAATACATCCGGAACTTTTCCATACTGATTTGTTCGGATTTGCCGTCCAGCTCTTCCAGACGGTTCAGGGTATAGATGACGTTCTGGTAACTCTTTGTCCGGTTATACAAATCGACCAGCGACATCAACGGTTCAAGGCGTGCCGGAAACTGCTCTGCCATATTTTCGTAAACGGCAATAGCTTTGGGCAGGTTCATCTTTTGTTCATAATACGAAGCCAACGTCTGTTTATACCAGAAATTGGATTCATCGGAACGCACTGCCTGCTTCAATGCCTGTTCGCCTTTTTCCTCCTGCCCCAAATACATGTAAAACTGTGAAATCTCGTAAAGCGCAGCGCCCGATGAAGGATAGATGTCCAGACAATGTTTATACAACTCATATGCCGCATCGTATTGTCCTTTTTCTTTCATCCGCACTGCCTCCAGGAAATAATAATCGTACTTCCGGCGCTGTTCGAAGCTCAGCGTATATGCCACACCTGCATCTGACTGCTTCGCCTGTTTCTTTGTCGTGCCGCAAGCTACGAACATCATCGCCATGCTTGTTGCAAATAATATATAGAATAAATTTTTCATCTGAATGTGTATAAGTTTTCAACTATAAAGCCGCCTTATCCAACCTGACAACCCGAATACCAAGGACTTTATTTTGTCCCCGTATGCCCAAAGCCTCCTGCACCCCGTGCAGTATCGTCCAATACTTCTACCTCCTGCCATCCGGCTTGTTCATAACGGGCTATCACCATTTGAGCAATACGCTCGCCATCAGTCACCGTAAAATCTTCGGTAGAAAGGTTGACCATAATTACTCCTATCTCTCCCCGATAATCAGCATCAATCGTGCCAGGTGTATTCAGCAGGGTGACACCTCTTTTCAATGCAAGTCCGCTACGAGGACGTATCTGGGCTTCATAACCTTCGGGCAAAGCTATATACAATCCCGTAGGCACCAGGCAACGTTGCAAAGGTTTCAACACAATAGGCTCATCCAGGTTGGCACGCAAGTCCATACCTGCCGAAAGGGAAGTGGCATACTCCGGAAGCGGATGCTTCGACTTATTGATAATCTGTACTTTCATTGTAAGTTTGCTCATTATTGTTTTCACCACCAGATTACACAAATAAAAATAATTTCCTTTACGATTGCATGACAAAATCTGTGTAACCAGTGATGCATTGAGTTTAAATCTTCTGCGAAAATACATATTTCGCAGGATTTATAAATACGTTTACCATTTTTTAAACGAATCTTTTATACATTTGCAAGCCGAGATCCGAAAGAATTGAAGAAATATGATGAACTGGAACCAACTGATATCAAACAAACGCTTCGGGCTGGAAGCCTTGCACGAAGTGAGAAAAGAAGACCGTACCGAATTTCAACGCGACTACGACCGACTCATTTTTTCATCACCGTTCCGCCGCCTGCAGAACAAGACACAAGTATTTCCACTTCCGGGAAGCATCTTTGTACACAACCGGCTGACACATAGCCTGGAGGTGTCATGCGTGGGACGTTCGTTGGGGAACGATGTAGCCCATCAGCTCCTTCAAAAACATCCGGAACTTGCCGGCTCACATCTTGCAGAAATAGGAGCCATCGTCTCGGCAGCCTGCCTGGCTCACGACATGGGCAACCCTCCCTTCGGGCATTCGGGCGAAACAGCTATCGGCACTTATTTTTCGGAAGGAAAAGGCCAGGCACTGAAGTCTCTGCTATCTCCCGCCGAATGGGAAGACCTGACTCACTTCGAAGGCAACGCCAATGCTTTCCGCCTGTTGACCCATCAATTCCGCGGACGACGCCCAGGAGGATTTGTCTTAACCTATTCTACCCTTGCATCCATCGTAAAATATCCCTTTTCGTCACAACTTGCCGGCGGGAAGCAAAAATTCGGTTTCTTTTTGAGCGAGCAAGCCGACTACGAACGCATTGCACGTGAACTGGGAATTATCCGCCTCAGCAATGAAGGCGAACCGATACGCTATGCCCGCCATCCACTGGTGTATCTGGTAGAAGCCGCCGATGATATCTGCTACCAGATGATGGACATCGAAGATGCACACAAACTGAAAATCCTGACCACTCAGGAAACCAAGGAACTGTATGCATGTTTCTTCAGCGCCGAACGCCTGAACCGTATCCATCAGATATGCCAGCTGGTAACTGACACCAACGAACAGATAGCCTACCTGCGCTCATCAGCCATCGGTGTACTGACCCGTGCCTGCGTGGAAACCTTCGTCGAACACGAAGAAGAAATTCTGTCAGGCAGTTTTCAGGGACCGCTCATCAAACAGATTGCCTCTCCCGTACGTGAAGCCTACAAACAATGTTCGGAAACTGCCTTTGAAAAGATATATTGTGCCAAGGACGTGCTCGACATCGAACTTGCCGGCTATCAGGTCATCACCACACTGGTAGACCTGATGATAGAAGCAGTACGTTATCCGCACAAAGCCTATTCGCAGTTGCTCATTAACCGTGTGTCGCACCAATACGACATGCAGGCACCCACTCTTTATGGAAAAATCCAAGCCGTACTGGACTACATCTCCGGCATGACCGATGTATATGCCCTTGACCTCTACCGAAAAATCAATGGAAACAGCCTGCCGGCGGTGTAGACACCTGCTATTCTATATCAAGTCTGGATTGCGCAGTTTTTCTTTCTATTACTGGGCTTTCCTCTCTCCCGATACCACCGGATTCGCTCCCGAAGTAAGATGAAGCGCTTCGGGGTGTTCACGCAGATAAGACTCGATATGGCGTACGCGCTTTTCTTCCAAGATTTCATCAACAGCAATCAAGATACCCGTTTCCTCTACCATACCGAAGCCGTCATTGATTGCTGTACCAAACATACGCATCGTAGGCGAAAGACTCATATAAGCATTGACCAAAGGAGGTATGTTATACCCCAGTTTACGCACCTCGCGGTTCAATACCCGATAATCTTCCTTAAACGTATCATAGCAGAATATATTTTTCAGCATATCCTCATCGGTATCGATTTGCAAAGGCTCCATCGGGGTAATCAGGTTGTCTTTATCAGAAAAATGTTTCTTCAGAAAATACAGAATCATGTCCCGTCCGAAACGGTTGTAGCTGGGATACATTGTCATTTTCCCGAAGAGATATTTTACATTGGGTTTGACAACGGTCAGTGCTCCCAAGCCATCCCACAAATTGTCAAGAGCAAACAATCCTTTCGAACCTGCACGGGTTGACTGATATTCAAGAGTAACGAAGGAACGTCCCAACTCAATAGTCGTAGGAAGATACTCTTTCAAGAACTTTTCGGAAAAATTGAACATGTGTGCAGTAGCAAGTACCGGTCTTCCTTCTTTATCAAATTCAACTTCATTCCCCAACAGATAACGGTACCCTCCTAAAATTTCTTCGGCATCAGGATTCCACACAATCAACTGCTGGTAAGGATTCTCCATCAAGTCATATTCGTCCAAATCAACAGATTGCCCTGTACCTCCACCTGCGGCACGAAATGCAATTTCACGCAGACGGCCGATTTCCTTTAGCACATTCGGGGCATTTTTCCAGTTTACAATGTAAATTTCGTTATTACTTTTATTGGTTGATCTCAAACGCTTGTCCGGCGTCAGTTCCGATTTCAGCAACTCCCGTTCAACCGGTGCAATAATAGCTTCCATATATCTTATTTGTCTAATTTACAGTTTATATACCAAGTCACGCACATATGCCGCCCATTCGACCGGCGACTTCGACCTGTTGAATGTCTGCCACGGAATCGGTTTTCCAATAGCGACACGGAAGGTCTTATGGCGGTTCTTGAACATTTCATCAGCCAGATAAAGCATGGCTATATTGAAACGTATTCCCAAAAACTTGCAGGCATTCGCCAGATTGTAGAAGAAATCGGAGTTTCTTCCCTCAAAGTGAACCGGCACCACATTACGTTGGGTCTCCACGCTCTTGGTCACAAAAGTCTTTTTCCAGGGCAAATCCTGAATCACTCCATGCCTCCGACGCGAACAGATGCCTGCCGGAAACATGATGATATGACTGTCCGAACGGAATCCTTCCTCAACCATACGGGGAAAATCACGTGATTGCGAACCAGTCTTGTTGATAGGAATGCACAGCGGAGCCAGTCCATGCAAGTTCATCAGCAAATCATTGACCAAGTATTTGATACGTCCGTCATAATGTTTGCCCAACAAGTAACCCAATGCTACCCCGTCTTGTCCTCCCAAAGGATGATTGGACACAAACGTACACAATCCCTCTTGGGGCAGGTTTTCCAGCCCTTCTACCTCCAGCTTGACATCCAGGAAATCCATGCATGCAGCCAGAAACTCGACTCCAGTCTTATCTTCCACGCTTCTCAAGAAACCGTTTATTTCATCTTGATGGACAATCCGCTTCAGGTAAGACACCAGGAAACGGGGAACGTATCCAGCCTTTTTCCCCGCTTTCTCTTTCAATATTTTATCAATGTCTATTAAAAAAATCGATTTTTCCGCCATTGCTTCATTCTAGATTTCTTTGCAAATGTAATTTTTCTTTTGTTAAGTTGCTCACTATTGAGCAGGAAAATATGGCAAACAATGAAAAAAACAACAAATGGAAACCCCAAATGCCTGAAAACTGCACAACAAGCTACCCCTGTGTGCACACTTCCTTGATTTTACACATTCGCTATCAAGACCTGTTGATAACTTCTTCAAAGATTTTCGACAAACCTTATATGTCATTTGCTACGAAATGTGTAATTTTACCAGCTCATAGAATAATAAGGAGAAAAAGGTAGAAAATAAGCTGCATATATGACGGACGAACAACAAACATACCACATACCTGTATTGCTTCACGAAAGCATCAAAGGCATGGAATTGCATGACGGAGGAACCTATGTCGACCTTACTTTTGGTGGAGGAGGACATTCGCGGGAAATACTGCGGTGCATGGGAATAAACAGCCGCCTTTTTGGATTTGACCAAGATGAAGACGCTGAACAAAATATTCCCCAAGACGGACGATTCACCTTCGTCAGAAGCAACTTCCGCTACCTGCATAACTTCTTGCGTTATTACGGAGTGGAACAAGTAGATGCCATTCTTGCTGATTTGGGAGTATCATCACACCATTTCGACGATTCGACACGAGGATTCTCCTTCCGGTTCGACGGGAAACTGGATATGCGGATGAACAAACGGGCAGGCATAACTGCCGCCGATATCATCAATACATACGAAGAAGAACAGCTTGCCAACCTGTTCTATCTGTATGGAGAACTGAAAAACAGTCGTAAACTGGCCGCGGCACTGGTCAAGGCACGGTCGCAAAAAACAATAAATACCATCGGTGAGTTTCTGGAAATCATCAAGCCTTTTTTCGGCAAAGAACGCGAAAAAAAAGAACTGGCAAAAACGTTCCAGGCATTACGCATCGAAGTGAACCACGAAATGGAGGCACTGAAAGAAATGCTGAAGGCTGCAATCCAGGCATTGAAGCCTGGAGGAAGACTGGTAGTCATCACCTACCATTCACTGGAAGACCGGATGGTAAAGAACGTCATCAAAACAGGCAATGTGGAAGGCAAGATGAAACAAGATTTTTACGGAAATATCGAAGCACCGCTGCGTGCTGTCTGTAAAATAATCACGCCTACAGACGAAGAGGAAGCCCGCAACCCACGTTCCCGAAGCGCCAAGCTGCGGATTGCAGAAAAAATCGGATAAATTTATGGAGATTTGAAGACATGAAAGAAAACAGAAATACAGAACAACCCAAACAACCCCATATCACTTTCAAAAGCATCATGGGGGGAGATATTCTTGCACATAATTTTTTCAGGAGACAAGCCAATCTGCTGATACTAATTGTCTTCCTTACCATTCTATATATTGACAACCGCTATTCAAGCCAGCAAGAATTAATCGAAATAGACCGGTTGAAAAAAGAACTGACCGACATCAAATACGATGCCCTTACCATCTCTTCCGAACTGACTGAAAAAAGCCGCCAGTCGCGTATCGAAGAATACTTGTCGACTGAAAACACGGGACTTGCTACTGCAACCACCCCACCCTACCTGATAAAAAAAGAAAACTGAGATGCGTATGATACCGGGCATTAAAAATATCATGTTCCGCTACACCTTCATTGTAGTGATTATGCTGGTCTTGGCTATCCTCATCATAGTCAAGGCAGGCTTTATCATGTTTGCCGAACGGCAGTACTGGAAAGATGTAGCAGACCGTTTCGTAAAAGAGAATGTTGTCGTTCCCCCCACACGGGGCAACATCATTTCTGCCGATGGAAAACTGATGGCAAGCAGCCTGCCGGAATATAAAATCTATATGGACTTCCGGGCGGGAGGATACAAAGAGAGTGATACCTTGCTGACCAATCACCTGACCGAAATCTGTCAGGGACTGCACGAAATATTCCCCGACAAGAGCGCACAGGAGTTCCGCAAGCACATCTTAAAAGGAAGACGGAAAAAAAGTCGCCATTACCTGCTCTACCCCAAACGTATTTCGTACATCGAATACAAACAGGTCAAACAATTACCTGTATTCTGTCTGGGACCGAACACAGGAGGACTGCACGAAGAAAAGTTCAACCAGCGCAAGAAACCATTCGGCTCACTGGCAGCACGTACATTAGGTGACATGTATCCCGACATGAGCCTGGGAGCCAAGAACGGACTGGAACTTACTTACGATTCGGTATTGCGAGGCAAGAACGGCATCACTCACCGGCAAAAGGTAATGAACAAATATCTGAATATCGTAGACCAGCCACCCGTAGATGGATACGACATCATCACGACCCTTGATGTAGATATGCAGGATATCGCCGAAAAGGCATTGGTAGACCAGTTGACAAATCTGGAAGCATTATCGGGTGTGGCCATCGTAATGGAGGTGGCAACCGGCGAAGTAAAAGCCAATGTAAACATGATACGTGGCAACGACGGACATTATTATGAAATGCGGAACAACGCTGTAAGCAACCTGATGGAACCTGGTTCCACTTTTAAAACCGCTTCCATCATGGTGGCACTGGAAGACAAATATATCACACCCGATTATGTGGTAGACACAGGCAATGGGATGGTCAACATGTATGGAAGCTGGATGAAAGACTGGAACTGGTACAAAGGCGGTTATGGCGCCATCGATGTAACCCGTATTCTGGAAGTTTCTTCCAATGTCGGTGTGTCCACCATCATCGACCGTTTCTATAAAAACAACCCGCAGAAATTCGTCGACGGACTGAAACGGATGAGCATCGACAAGCCCTTGCACCTAGGCTTCGTAGGCGAGGCAAGCCCGCGCATATGGGGACCGCGAGAGAGAGACAGCATCAAGGGAGCCATGCCTTGGAGCCGCACCAGCCTACCGTGGATGAGTATCGGTTATGAAACAATGTTTCCTCCTATCTACATCCTGAATTTCTACAACGCCATCGCCAATAACGGAGTAATGGTGAAACCGAAATTCGTAAAAGCCATTGCCAAAGACGGTGAAATATTGCAGGAGATACCTACCGAAGTGATAAACCCGAAAATCTGTTCAGACACCACACTGACCATGATTCGTGCCATCCTGCGGAAAGTGGTGTCGCAAGGACTTGCCAAACCGGCTGGAAGCAAACAGTTCAACGTATCAGGCAAGACAGGCACAGCACAGATTTCACAAGGTACGGCAGGCTATCGGGCAGGTGGCGTAAGTTACCAAGTCAGCTTTTGCGGATACTTCCCTTCCGAGGCTCCTAAATACAGTTGCATGGTATCCGTTTTGATTCCCCACGGACCTGCCTCTGGAGGCTTGCAGGCTGGAAGTGTATTCAGCCGCATAGCCGAACGCATTTATGCCAAACACTTGGTGCGCGATCTGGCATACGCCAAAGATTCTACATCCATTTTTATCCCAGATGTAAAAAACGGCGATATTGAAGAAGCGGCATATGTACTACGCGCCTTACAAGTACCCGGCAACAGCAATACCATCCCACAATCGGATGAACCCATTTGGGGAAAAGCATCCAGCACTACGGCACATGCCAACTTGAAAACGACCAATATCAACAACAAGTCAGTGCCCAATGTCATCGGTATGGGAGCAAAAGATGCCGTATTTCTGCTTGAGAGCCACGGACTGAAAGTACAGCTCTCCGGAGTAGGCAAAGTATACAAACAAAGTATCCCGGCAGGCTCTGCCCTGCACAAAGGGACAACCATCATATTGACTTTGAAGAATTAGAAATACAACACAAACATGAAATTAACAGACATTCTTACATGCGTAACTACCTGTGAAACCATCGGCCGGACAGACCGGGAAATCACAGGCATCCAGATGGATTCCCGCCTCATCGAAAGCGGAGACTTATTCGTGGCCGTAAAAGGAACACAAACCGACGGACACGCCTATATACAGAAAGCCATCGAAAAAGGAGCGGCAGCCATCGTCTGCGAACAGCTCCCCGATATATACAAGGAAGATATCACCTATATCCGCGTATCAGATACAGAAGATGCGGTGGGCAAGCTGGCCACTACTTTTTATGGCGACCCAACTTCCAAACTTGACCTGGTAGGAGTAACAGGCACGAACGGAAAAACCACCATTGCTACCTTATTATATAAGATGTTCCGGCAATTCGGATACAAGGTAGGATTGCTGTCTACCGTCTGCAATTATATCGACGACGAAGCTATCCCTGCCGACCATACCACGCCCGACCCTATCACACTGAACCGGCTGCTGGGGCGAATGGCAAACGAAGGCTGCAAATATGCATTCATGGAAGTAAGCTCGCATTCCATAGCCCAAAAACGCATCGGAGGCCTGCGCTTCGTGGGAGGCATTTTCACTAACATCACCCGTGACCACCTGGACTACCACAAGACATTCGAAAACTACCTGAAAGCCAAAAAGGCCTTTTTCGACAATTTGCCAAAAACGGCTTTTGCACTGACCAACCTGGATGACAAGAACGGCAAGGTCATGGTACAGAATACCAAAGCACGCATTGCCACCTATTCATTGCGCACTTTGTGCGACTTCAAAGGGAAAGTACTGGAAGACGGATTCGACGGCATGCTGCTGGACATCAATAACCGTGAAGTAAACGTACAGTTCATCGGACGCTTCAACGCATCCAACCTGCTTGCCGTATATGGAGCTGCCTGCCTGTTGGGCAAGCAACCTGAAGACGTTTTACTAGTCCTGAGTACCTTGCGCCCTGTGGCCGGACGCTTCGATGCCATTCGCTCCAAGCGAGGATATACCGCCATTGTCGATTATGCTCACACACCCGATGCACTGGAAAATGTACTGAGTGCCATCCACGAAGTATTACGAGGCAGAGGACGGGTCATCACTGTGGTAGGCGCAGGCGGAAACCGCGACAAAGGGAAACGCCCTCTGATGGCACAAGAATCTGCCAGACAAAGCGACAAGGTCATCATTACGTCCGACAATCCCCGTTTTGAGGAACCTCAAGACATCATCAACGACATGCTGGCCGGACTGAACAAGAATGACATGCAGAAAGTTTTATCCATCGCCGACCGGAAAGAAGCTATCCGCACCGCCTGCATGCTGGCACAGCCGCAAGATGTCATCCTGATAGCAGGGAAAGGACATGAGAACTACCAGGAAATCAAAGGAATAAAGCACCATTTTGATGACAAAGAGATTGTAAACGAAATATTTGCTAACGAATAACCCGGAGAAGACATGCTATACTATTTATTCCAATATTTAGAACAGTTCGATTTCCCGGGGGCACGCATGTTCGGTTATGTATCCTTCCGCTCACTGATGGCAGTCATCCTGTCTCTGTTGATTTCCGCCATCTTCGGAGAATACTTTATCAACATGCTGAAACGCAAGCAGATTACCGAGACACAACGTGACGCCTCCATCGACCCGTTCAATGTAAACAAAGTGGGCGTCCCCACCATGGGAGGCATCATCATCATCGTTGCCGTACTGATTCCTTGCCTGCTGTTGGGAAAATTGCACAACATTTACATGATTCTGATGCTGATTACCACAGTCTGGCTGGGCACATTAGGTTTTCTGGACGATTACATCAAGGTGTTCCGCAAGGATAAGGAAGGACTGCATGGGAAATTCAAGATTATCGGACAGGTAGGACTGGGGCTGATCGTAGGTCTTACGCTTTACCTCAGCCCACAGGTCGTTATCCGCGAAAACGTAGAGATACAACGTGACGGGCATGTAGTAGACGTGGTACATAAGAGTCAGGATGAAAAATCGACCAAAACCACCATACCGTTCTTCAAGAACAACAACCTCGACTATGCCGACATCGTGGGCTTCATGGGCGAACATGCCCAGACAGCCGGTTGGATTGTCTTTGTCATCATTACCATCTTCGTCGTGACTGCCGTATCAAACGGTGCCAACCTGAACGACGGCATGGATGGCATGGCAGCAGGCAATTCGGCTATAATCGGAGTGACGCTAGGCATTCTGGCATACGTGTCAAGCCACATCGAATACGCCAGTTACCTGAACATTATGTACATTCCCGGCAGCGAAGAGCTGGTTATTTTCATTTGTGCGCTCATCGGTGCGCTCATCGGTTTCCTGTGGTACAATGCCTTCCCGGCACAAGTATTCATGGGTGATACAGGCAGCCTTACCATCGGAGGAATCATCGCCGTATTTGCCATCATCATCCATAAAGAACTGCTGATACCGATTCTGTGCGGCGTGTTCCTGGTAGAAAATCTATCGGTTATTTTGCAAGTGCGTTATTTCCAGAAAGGAAAGAAAAAAGGAATAAAACAACGGATATTCAAGCGAACCCCCATCCACGACCATTTCCGGACCACAATGGCGCAGCTTGACCCGAACTGTACCTACTTGATTACAACTCCTCATAACGTATTCCATGAATCGAAAATCACCGTACGTTTCTGGATTGTAACCATTGTGTTGGCAGCTATTACAATTATAACATTGAAAATACGATAATAAATAATGTGCGAATAAACAATGTGGAAATGTGCCAATAAATAATGTGCCAATAAACAATGTGGAAATGTGCCAATGGAATAATTTGCACATTAACACATTAGCACATTAGCACATTAACACATTAACACATTAGCAAATTAGCAAATTAGCACATTGATACATTACATTCGCACATTAGCAAATTAAATAAGAATGGCAAAGAGAATTGTTATTTTAGGAGCCGGCGAAAGCGGCACAGGCGCTGCCGTACTGGCAAAGAAACAAGGGTTCGACACTTTTGTTTCAGACATGTCGTCGATAAAGGACAAGTACAAGACAGTCCTGGACGAGAGAAACATCCTCTGGGAAGAGGGACAACACACGGAAGAGTTGATTCTGAATGCAGATGAAATTATCAAAAGTCCGGGTATTCCGAACAATGCCCCTATCATCCTGAAACTGAAAGCACAAGGAACGCCCGTTATCTCTGAGATAGAATTTGCAGGCAGATACACGCACGCCAAAATGATTTGCATCACAGGAAGCAACGGAAAGACTACCACCACCTCACTCATTTACCATATTTTTAAAAAGGCAGGGCTCAATGTAGGACTTGCCGGAAACATCGGACAAAGCCTTGCCTATCAGGTGGCGGAATGCAACTTTGATTACTATGTCATCGAACTGAGCAGCTTCCAGCTGGACAATATGTATAAGTTCCATGCAAACATCGCCGTATTGATGAACATCACGCCCGACCATCTGGACCGCTACGACTACAAGATGCAGAACTACATTGACGCCAAATTCCGCATCATACAGAATCAGACCGACGATGATGCTTTCATCTTTTGGAACGATGACCCCATCATCCAGAAAGAGCTGCATAAGTACGGCATACACGGCCAATATTACCCTTTCGCCGAAAAGCGCGAAGAGGGATTGGCGGCATTCACGGAGGAAAACAAAATCTATTTCACCAAGCCCATCGAGTTCAACATGGAACAGGAAGAACTTGCCCTGACCGGCACCCATAACCTGTTCAACTCCATGGCGGCAGGCATCTCTGCCAACATTGCCGGCATCCGGAAAAGCTGCATCCGCGAAGCACTGAGCGACTTCAAGGGAGTGGAACACAGACTGGAGAAAGTGGCACGCGTGCGTGGAGTAGATTATATCAATGACTCGAAAGCTACCAACGTCAACTCGTGCTGGTATGCATTGAAGAGCATGAAGACCAAAACCATCCTGATTTTGGGCGGCAAGGATAAGGGTAACGACTACAATGAAATAGCCGGCCTGGTGCGTGAGAAGTGCTGTGGACTGATATTTCTGGGACTGCACAACGAAAAGCTGCATGCCTTCTTCGACAGCTTCGGTTTGCCAACAGCCGACGTGCAGAGCATGAAAGATGCCGTAAACGCTGCCTACCGTATGGCAAAAAACGGCGAGACTGTATTGCTCAGCCCTTGCTGTGCCAGCTTCGACCTCTTCAAAAGCTACGAAGACCGGGGCGACCAGTTCAAAGAATGCGTAAGAAAACTTTAATTTTAAGTTGACAAGGTATCAGTTGACAAGTGAACAAGGTCCTGAACCGTTATTACTAAAAGTATTTAAGACCTTGTAACCCTGCCAACTTACAACCTTGTAAACTGCTACCAATTCAACGATAAAGAGCCATGGATTTACTACGGAATTTATTCAAAGGAGACAAAGTCATCTGGATTATCTTCCTTCTGCTTTGCCTCGTGTCCATCATCGAAGTGTTCAGTGCCTCCAGTACATTGACTTACAAGAGTGGCGACCACTGGCGACCGATTACAATGCACATCATCCTGATGCTGGTAGGAGCAGTAGTCGTAGTCATCGTGCACAACATCCCGTGCCGGTGGTTCAAGACTTTTATCCTACTGCTACCCGTGTCATGGATATTGCTGATAAGTGTACTGGCCATTGGTGCGCTGACCAACGGAGCACGACGATGGATTGACCTGGGGTTCATTCAGTTCCAACCTTCCGAACTGGCAAAAATGGGAACCATCATCACGGTAGCCTATATCCTGTCGCGCATGCAGGAAGAAAACGGTGCCAATTCGAAAGCTTTCCGATACATCTTGTACGTAACAGGATTTACATGCCTCCTCATTTTCACCGAAAATCTGTCCACAGCCGTATTACTGGCATTTAGCGTATTGCTGATGATGTATGTAGGGCGGATTCCTTTCCGCCAACTGGGAGCACTGGTAGGCATCGGAGCCGCCGCATTGCTCCTCACCCTGGCCACCATCAAGTTTGTGCCGGCCGAAGCATGGGACGATATCGGACTGCACCGTATGGTGACATGGCAAAGCCGTCTGGACAATCACTTTGACACATCCGTCATTCCACCCGAAAAGTTCGACATCGATGCCGATGCACAAATAGCACATGCCAACATTGCCATTGCTTCCAGCGGCATCTTAGGAAAAGGACCGGGCAACAGTGTGCAACGCGACTTCCTTTCACAGGCCTTCTCCGATTTCATCTATGCCATCATCATCGAAGAACTGGGACTGGTAGGAGGAGGCATTGTAGCTTTTCTCTACATCTGGCTGCTGATGCGTATCGGACGCATCGCACGAAGCTGCGACAAGTCGTACTATGCCTTCCTGGTCATGGGCATCGGCTTCCTGCTTGTCACACAGGCCATGTTCAACATGCTGGTAGCGGTAGGCATCATGCCCGTTACGGGACAACCGCTTCCGCTGATAAGCAAAGGCGGTACATCCACCTTGGTCAACTGTGCCTACATCGGCATCGTACTCAGTATCAGCCGTCACATCAACGAACTGAAAAAGCGTGAAGCACAGGCTGCCGCCGAAGAACAGCAGGCTCAAGTACACGAAGCCGCCATTTCGCTGCTACAAAATGCAGCCGAACTGGCAAAAGAACAGGAAAAAGAAACAAAAGAAACGCTCTGAACGGTTGCCCTGCCGATGCCGGCAGGGCGATGTATTACGACAAACAAGAAGGTGACTTTCCGGCAAAGCTACAATAGCCGATTGGTTTCAGTGCACTAAAACTCCTGTTCTATAAAATTGAAACTTTAGTTTCAGTGCACTAAAACCAAAGTTTCAGCGCACTGAACCCCTTCCGAAACTACCTTACATACGAAAATGCTTCTGCATATCTTGTACAGAACAGCAGCTCCCGATGCCCCATTCACCCTAAAAGCACACCTTCAGCCAGCAGTAGAGACTCGCATTTTCGGCTTCCAATCCCCTCCACAACGTCCCAGCAAGCATTCTGCAAAATTAGGTATAAATAATTTCGGAAAAGGCATAAATAGTTTACAAGTTTATTCCTAAATTTGCAGGAAAATACAAAGTGAAACATGAAAGAGAGTCTAAGAGTGATTATCAGCGGAGGAGGAACCGGCGGACACATTTTTCCGGCGATATCCATAGCCAATGCCATCAGGCTACAGCACCCCGATGCCAAGATACTGTTTGTAGGTGCCGAAGGACGCATGGAAATGCAGCGTGTACCTGCAGCAGGATATGAAATCATCGGCCTGCCCGTGGCAGGATTCGACCGCAAACACCTGTTGCGCAATATCAGTGTGCTCATCAAACTGATGCGCAGCCAGCTGAAGGCACGCCGGATAGTAAAGGCATTCCAGCCCGATGTGGCGGTAGGCGTGGGAGGATACGCCAGCGGACCGACATTGAAAGTGGCTGGCATGATGGGCATCCCTACCCTGATTCAGGAACAGAACTCGTATGCCGGCGTCACCAACAAGCTGCTGGCAAAGCAGGCATCCAAGATATGTGTCGCCTACGAAGGAATGGAACGCTTTTTCGACAAGGAAAAAATTATACTGACAGGAAACCCCGTACGCCAAGGACTGCTCCAGCATAACATGAGCCGCGAAGATGCCGTACGCTCGTTCCAGCTCGACCCGGCAAAGAAAACCGTCCTGATTATCGGCGGAAGCCTGGGCGCACGCACCATCAACAACTGCGTGATGCAGGGACTGGACAAAATCAGACAATCGGGAGTACAGTTCATCTGGCAAACCGGAAAAATATACATCAGCGAAGCACGTGCGGCGGTGTCCCGTGCCGGCGAACTGCCGATGCTGCACACCACCGACTTCATTGCAGACATGGCAGCAGCCTACCGTGCCGCCGACCTGGTCATCAGTCGGGCAGGAGCCGGCTCCATCTCCGAACTTTGCCTGCTGGGCAAACCGGTCATCCTGGTACCATCGCCCAACGTGGCAGAAGACCATCAGACCAAAAATGCACTGGCACTGGTGAACAAAGAAGCCGCCCTGTATGTAAAAGATGCAGAGGCAGGCGTGAAATTGCTGGATACCGCCATCGCAACGGTACAGCAACCTGACACCTTGAACAAACTGAGTACGAACATCGCCAAACTGGCTTTCAAGGATTCGGCAAACGTAATTGCCGGAGAAGTGTGGAAGCTAGCAGCAACATACAGAAAAGAACATGGACGTTAATACACTGAAAGCAGTATATTTTATCGGAGCCGGAGGTATCGGGATGAGTGCCCTGGTACGCTACTTCCTGTCGAAAGGCAAGACAGTGGGCGGTTACGACCGTACCCCGACCGAACTGACCCGGAAACTGGAAGAAGAAGGAGCCTCCATCCACTATGAAGACAACGTGGAAGGAATCTCCCAAGACTTTCTGGATGCACAGACTACACTGGTGGTATATACTCCAGCCATCCCTGCCGAGCACAAAGAACTGACATTTTTCCGCCAGCAGGGTTTCGAAGTACAAAAACGTGCACAAGTATTGGGTATGCTCACCCGTACCGAAAGAGGACTGTGTGTGGCAGGTACCCATGGTAAAACAACAACTTCAACCTTAGCTGCCTACCTGCTCGACCATTCACACGTGGGTTGTAATGCCTTTTTGGGAGGTATCTCGAAAAACTACGGCACCAACCTGCTGCTATCGGATACGAGCGATTTCGTCGTTATCGAGGCCGACGAGTTCGACCGTTCGTTCCACTGGCTCACTCCGTATGCCAGTGTAATTACCGCCACCGACTCCGACCACCTGGACATCTACGGCGACCATGCAGCCTATGTAGAAAGTTTCCGTAAATATACGTCCCTCATCCGTCCCGACGGTTATCTCATAGTGAAGAAAGGCATCGACCTGACTCCAGACGTACAGCCGGGAGTGACTGTCTATACCTATGCCACAAACGAAGGAGATTTCCATGCTACAAACATCCATACCGGCAACGGAGAAATCACATTCGACTATGTATCACCCTTGGGCAACATCAACAGGATCCGGCTGGGAGTCCCCGTCTATGTGAATATCGAAAACGGCATTGCAGCCATGGCACTGGCACAGATAGCCGGAGCTACTGCAGACGAGATAAGAGCCGCTATGCCCGGATTCAGAGGTGTAGACCGCCGGTTCGACTTCAAGCTGAAAAATGACCGGATAGTTTTTTTGAGCGACTATGCCCACCATCCGGCAGAAATACGTCAGAGTGTGTACTCCATGCGGATGCTGTACCCCGACCGGAAAATAACGGCAGTATTCCAACCCCATCTGTACACACGCACGCGAGACTTTTATAAAGATTTTGCCGACAGCCTGTCCTTGCTGGACGAAGTTATCCTGCTCGATATCTATCCGGCCCGCGAAGAACCGATAGCAGGAGTAAGCAGCCGGCTGATTTACGACCACTTGCGCCCTGGTATCGAAAAGAGCCTGTGCCATAAGGAAGACCTGCTGGATACCTTGCGAAACAAGAAACTGGACGTCCTCATCACACTGGGAGCCGGTGATATAGACAATTATGTTCCACAAATTTACGAAATACTGAAAGACCGATGATGAAACGAATTCTTATACTCTGCGTGCTGCTGGTGGTCTCCGCTTACTTGGCTGTAGCGGTCACCTTGTTTAATGCCAAACCCGCCGGACAGGTTTGCAGAGGCATAGAATTGACCATAAAAGACAGCATCGACTACGATTTCATCACACTGAAGGACGTCAATGCCCTCCTGAAACGGAAAGGCCTGTCGCCTGCCGACAAGCCCTTGGACAAAATCAACATACGCCAGCTGGAAGAAGCCTTATCACACCAGCCATTCATTGCCGAAGCAGAGTGTTACCTGACTTCAAGTGGAAAGGTTGCCATCGACATCTACCAGCGCATCCCCCTGCTGCGTGTGATGAGCAACAACGGCGACACATATTACCTGGACCATGCCGGACAAATCCTGCCGGTATCGGGCAAGCCAGTGCATGTAGCTGTGGCAACCGGATTCATCGACCGCAAATTTGCGCAAGACCAATTGTACCAGTTGGGCAAATACTTACAGACGGACGCATTCTGGAATGCACAGATTGAACAAATCAATGTCACTCCCCGGCAAGAACTGGAACTGGTGCCCCGCGTAGGCAACCAGATACTCTTTTTGGGAAAAGCCGAGGATTATCAAGAAAAATTCCGTAAATTGCAGACGTTCTATACAGAAGCGCTTAGCCAAGTAGGATGGAACAAATACGAACGGATAAGTGTAGAGTTTAATAACCAGATTATTTGTACAAAAAAAGAGAAGTAAGATATGGCAGTAACAGATTTTATAGCAGCGATTGAACTGGGATCAAGCAAAATCACCGGCGTTGCAGGCAAGAAGAATGCCGACGGAAGCATTCACATCCTCGCATACGCCAGCGAACACTCTTCTGATTGCATCCGGAAAGGCATTATCTACAACCTGGACAAGACCACACAATGTCTTGCCTCTGTCATCGGCAAGCTGGAAGAACAGTTGCAAGCCTCCATCAAGAAAGTCTATGTAGGCATTGGTGGACAGTCGCTCCGGAGCATCCGCAATACCGAGACCAAACAACTGGATACCGAAGTGAAAATCTCGCAGGCGCTGATAGACGAGCTGATGAAGAACAACCGCGAAATGGCCCTGATGGACCAGGAAATGCTGGCTGTCGAACCTCAAGAATATAAAGTGGGCAACCAACTCACTACCGAACCCGTAGGTATCCCGACGGAACATATCGAAGCACACTATGTGAACATCATCGGACGTAACACCTTACGGAGCAACATCCGCCAGTGTGTCCGCCAGGCGGGATATGAAGTGGCGGACTACCTGCTTTCACCCATTGTAACTGCCAACATCGTGCTGACAGCAAGTGAAAAACGTTCGGGATGCGCTTTGGTCGACCTTGGTGCCGACACAACCACCGTATCTGTATACAAGAACAACATTTTGCGTCACCTTGCCGTAATCCCGCTGGGAAGCAACAACATAACCAAAGACATCGCCAGTCTGCAAATCGAAGAAGAAGACGCCGAACAACTGAAACTGCGTTACGCCAGTGCCTATACCGAACCGTCGGAAGAAGAAGATATCAACCAGGAATATGCCATCGACGGCCGATGCTCCATCCGTGCCCGCAAACTGGAAGACATCGTGGAAGCCCGTACCCTCGAAATACTGGAAAACGTATGGAATCAAATCAAACTATCGGGTTATAGCAACGAACTGCACGCAGGCATTATCCTGACGGGAGGAGCCTCGCAACTGCCTAACCTGAACAAAGCATTCATAACAGTCACCAAGATAGACAAGATACGCATCGCACAAACCGGAAACATCGAACTGACGGATGACCATCAGGACATCACGCCTAACGGTTCACAAAACACCCTCATCGGACTGCTGGCTGCAGGCAAAGACAACTGCTGCAAGATAGACCCGCACAAAAGCCAGCTGAGCTGGATTCAGCAGCAAGAAGAAGAAGACGAGGTCCAAAAGAAAGCCGAAGAAGAGCGCAAACGTAAAGAAGAGGAAGAACGCAGAAAGAAAGAGGAAGAAGAACGCAAAAAGCAACTGGAAGCAGAACGCATCCGTCAGGAACAGGAACGTGCCCAAAAACGTTTACGCGAATGTGAAGCATTGATAAGCGAAGCCAAACGACTGGCAGAACGCAAGAAATACAAAGACGCCCTTAGTAAACTGGAAGAGGCGAAAAGCTTAAAAGTGGCTGATAAAGAAGCAGAACTGGATGACTTGTATCAGACCATAAACAAGCAGAAATCGGAAAATACGCCGTTCAAGAAACTGTTTAATTTCTTGAAAACCGAAGCGGACGAAATGATGAAAGGAGAAAACTGACAAACGTAAGAACTTAAAAACCCAAAGATATGTCTGACGAAACGATTATGCCGTTCGACTTTTCGAACGGTGGTACACCCAGCATCATCAAGGTGATTGGTGTAGGAGGTGGTGGCGGAAACGCGGTCAACCACATGTATAGAGAAGGAATCCATGACGTTACGTTCGTGGTATGCAATACAGACAATCAGGCACTCAACGAGTCACCTGTCCCCATCAAGCTGCAATTGGGCAGAGAAGGCTTGGGAGCCGGAAACCGTCCCGAACGTGCCAAAGCCGCAGCCGAAGAAAGCATGAAAGACATCGAAAGCATGCTGAACGACGGTTGTAAAATGGCTTTCATCACTGCCGGAATGGGCGGTGGTACAGGTACCGGAGCCGCCCCAATCATTGCCAAGACCGCCAAAGACATGGGCATCCTGACAGTGGGCATTGTCACCATTCCTTTCCTGTTCGAAGGTAACAAGAAAATCGACCAGGCACTGGATGGTGTGGAAGAAATGAGCAAACACGTCGATGCCCTGCTGGTCATCAACAACGAACGTCTGCGCGACGTGTATTCCGACCTCAGCGTGATGAATGCCTTTGCCAAAGCCGATGATACCCTCTCGGTAGCAGCCAAGAGTATAGCCGAAATCATCACCATCCGAGGCAAAATCAACCTGGACTTCAACGACGTAAAGACGGTATTGAAAGACGGCGGTGTTGCCTTGATGAGTACCGGTTACGGCTCAGGCGAAGGACGTGTTACCCAAGCCATCAACGATGCGCTGCATTCGCCGTTGCTGAACAACAACGATATCTTCAATTCTAAGAAAGTATTGTTCAACATCTCGTACAGCACAAACAGCGACCTGATGATGGAAGAGATGAACGAAGTGCACGAGTTCATGAGCCGATTTGGCGATGATGTAGAAACCAAATGGGGACTTTACATCGACGACAGCCTGGAAAGCAAAGTTAAATTCACCATCCTTGCCACAGGATTCGGCATCAAGGACATCCCGGGTATGGACGATGCACTGAACAAGAAACGTACTGCTGAAGAACAGAAAAGACACGAAGAAGAAGAACGCATCCGGCAGATAAAAGAAAAACGCCGGGACGATTACTATACCAATGAACGCCGGAACGACAGAAAGAAGGGCAACTACAAGTATTACATCTTCACACAAGACGATTTGGACAATGATGATGTAATCAGCATCGTAGACACCACTCCGACGTACAAACGTTCGAAAACCGTTCTCGATAACATCCGCCAGCGCGCTACCGACAGTGAAAGTCTGGTACAGAAACCGCAGCTGAACGAAAACGGCTCAACGATGATTACCTTTAGTTAGGTACTAGGTTTTGGGTACCAGGTATCAGGTACTGGCTGACATAGGTTCTAAAATGTATCTAATACCTAGTACCTGACACCTAGTTCCTAGTACCTAAAAAACAACCAATTAAAAACATCATACACTATGGATTTATTCGAACAAATCAGCAATGATATCAAAGAAGCCATGAAGGCAAAAGACAAGGTGAGACTGGAAACCTTGCGCAACGTAAAGAAAGTATTCCTCGAAGCAAAAACCGCTCCGGGAGCCAACGACACACTAAGCGATGAAACGGCACTGAAACTGATGCAGAAGTTGGTAAAACAGGGCAAAGATTCGGCTGCAAGTTATACAGAAGCTGGCCGTCCCGAACTGGCTGAAGAAGAGATGGCACAAGTACGTGTTATCGAAGCCTATCTCCCCAAACAGCTTTCGGCAGAAGAACTGGAAGCCAGACTGAAAGACATCATTGCCCGTACAGGTGCCACCAGCGGTAAGGATATGGGCAAAGTAATGGGAGTAGCCACCAAAGAGCTTGCCGGACTTGCTGAAGGCCGTGCCATATCGGCAAAAGTAAAAGAACTTTTAAACTAACTCCTTAAACAGGTTCTGAGAGGGTGTATCAAAATAGAAATCGGCTTTCATTTTGATACACCCTCAACTATTTTTATTCCTCATTTGCCTCCTTATATTCAGTAGGAGAGATTCCATACATTTTCTTAAATGCACTCGAAAAATGAGTCTGGCTGCTGAAGCCCACCGTATAAGCCACCTGGGTTACCGTAATGTCTTTCTTCTTCAACAACTCCGCTGCCTGAATCAAACGGATATTGCGGATGAAATCACTGGGAGTCAACCCCGTCATTCCCTTAATACGTCGATGCAAATGTGTACGGCTCATTCCCACTTCCTGCGTCAGCATCTCCACACTGAGCATCGGATTATTCAAGTTTTTATTGATTACCTTCATAATGCGTTCCATCAACACTTCATCGTTACTCTGCAAGACGATTGGCATTCTTTTCCCCTCCTGGGTCGAACTGCCCGAATATTTACCTTTCAAACGGATACGGTTGGCTATCAGATTACCAATGAGGGTATATAATTCTTCCACACTGAAAGGTTTGCCCAAATAAGCATCCGCTCCTTGTTCCAATCCTTCTATCCGATTGGCAAATTCGGTTTTCGATGTAAGCAGAATCACGGGAATATGATTGGTATTGATATTCTTTTTCAGTTCCTTCAGCATCTGGATACCATCCATTGCGGGCATCATCACATCCGATATGACAATATCAGGTTGCTTGGTAATAGCCTTCTTCAGTCCATCCATACCATTGATGGCTGTATCCACACGATAATATACCGACAGACTGTCAACCAAAAACTTACGCAAATCATCATCATCGTCTATTACAAGCACATGGTAATTGGTCCGGCTTTTTTCTCCCTTTTCTGTTTCTACATGCCAATCATATTCAGGCTTCACCTCTTCCCTCACCGCATAAGGAACAGTTTCTTCCGAACTTGCCAACTCTTCTTTCCGCAAATGCTTGCATCCCAAAGGCAGGCGAACCACAAAACGGCTTCCTTTCACCTCTTTCCGATTCTCGGCAAAAATCACCCCATGATGTAACTTTACCAACGACTGGCACAGGTTCAAGCCAATACCGAAGCCTAACGGTGTGGTAGCCTGATTGGCACCTCCCTGATAAAAACGTTCGAATATCTTCTTCAGTTCCTTTTCACTCAGTCCTTTGCCCGTATCCGATATGGAAATCTCCATATAATCCTGCAACGCACCCGATTCATGCACATCGTGACCCACTTTCACACACACCTCCACCGTACCGCCACTGGGAGTGTACTTCAGTGCATTTGTCAACAGATTCACCAACACTTTATCGAAATTATTCGGGTCTATCCATACTTTCGGCAAGCGTTCGGCAAATTCTGCCTCCAGCCGGATGTCTTTCTGTTTCGCCTGTTCCGAAAACACGTCCAGCAATTCATTGATAAAAGCCTGCATATCGGTTTCCACACAACGGATAATCATTTGCCCCTTGTCTATGCGCCGTATGTCAAGCAACTGGTTCAGCAGGTTCAAGATACGGTTGGTATTATATTTGATTGTCTGAAGTGACTTGTTCGTATCAGCATCGTTGTCTTTTTTCAAAAGCTTTTCCAGCGGAGAAGTCATAAGGGTAAGCGGAGAACGTATTTCATGCGCTATATTAATGAAAAACTGAAGTTTCATTTCCCCGATTTCTTCACGGCGCTTCCGTCTTGCCGCAATATACAACAAGTAACCGATCCCTATTATAAATAAGGTATAGACCAGTTTGGCGACAGTACTCCAATACCAAGGTGGAGCAATACACACCTGTACCGACTTGACCGGTGAAAACATACCGTCCTCACAAGCCCGTATTTCCAAGGTATAGGTACCGGGAGACAAATAGGTATACTGAATTCTTCCTTCCCCCGGACGGGTCTGGTTCCACATCGGTTCAAGTTCTTCCATACGATATTCATAAATAACGTTCCGTTCGTCACGGAAATTCATTGTCGACACATGAAATGCAAAATTATTATCTGCGGCAGAAAGATGAAAACGATCAGCCTCAACGATGCTCCGGTCTACCACCGGATTTCCTCCCGAACAAGTCTGCAAGGTTACTTTCTGGTTACGGATAAACATCTCCGTAATACAAGGAGCCTTGTCCTGTCTGACTGGACGAATGTCATTCGGATTGAAACAAGTAATCCCTTTTTCACCCCCGAAATAGATAGTCCCACTCTTACATTGCGCACGACATCCGCTCAAATACACCTTATCTTCCAGTCCATTACCAGTATAATAGCTCGTTACTTTCCGAGTACCGGAAGCGATATGGGCAATGCCTTGAGCGGTACTGCACCATATTCCACCGTTTTCGTCCTCCACCACTGCCTGGACAATATTGTCAGGCAAGCCCTGCTTCACCGTAAACATTTCATATTTGCCCGATTCCGGATCGTAACACAACAGTCCCTTTTGCATTCCCAGCCAGATTTTATGATCTTTCGCCTCCGTAACACAATAAGTACTTACTCTTACCCATTCTCTGAAAGGCAATCACAAAAAAGTCTGCTGACGCGTATCATAACAACTTACGCCACCGTGGTGACCTGTCCATATTCTTCCTCCCGAATCGCAGCAAAGAGAGGTAATCCAAAAGTTCACCAGCTCTTCACGACGCGTTAGTGGCGTCTGGTAACCACACATGCGAAATTCACCCGTCGACAAGCGGTAGCGCAACACTCCCAGTCCCATCACAGAAGCATACAGGTTCTTCTGTCCGTCTTCTATGATGCTACTGATAACATAATCACCCTCAACAGGATACCGCAATTGCAGCCGCATCGTACTCCGGTCCAGCGTATAAAGGCCCTGACCGTTCACGCCTACCCAAAACGTACCAGAACTGTCTTCAAACATCGCTCCAGCAGTATGTGCCACAGGTATATAATCTTGTGTGTTCCCCTCACTGTCAAGCCGGTAAATACCATCATTTTCTATCGAGCACCATAGAGTTCCTTCCTTGTCACAAAACAAAGCTGCAATCTTTCCCGACACGTTTTCAAACCGCACCGGTTTATCCATAAACAGAAAAGGCATGGGAGTATTCGGCAACATCAACAATCCCTGATACTGGCACCCTATCCACAGGTTCTGCAGCTTGTCTTCGAATAAAAAAGACACACGGACACGATTGGCGTCAACGAACGGATTGTATAAGGAACTGTCTGTTATCTCCTCGCTCCCATTCACAATCTGCATCAAGCCATCTCCGCCTGTTCCTATCACAATCGTACCGTCAGCAGTCAGCAACACACGGTTAAAGGTAAAGTCGGTTTTCGTTCCGCGGTAAGGCAAGGGACGAAACCGGTCGCCTGCAGCATCCCATTTATAAACAGTATATTTAGTTACAACATACAAGCACCCGTGCCTGTCTTCCAGCATACCTTTCACACTGATAGGCGGCAAAGCATATAACTTTTCCTTTTTAGTTTCCCCATCCACACATATCACACCTTCCCTATCCGTTCCCAGCCACAAACGCTGCCGGCTGTCTTCGAACAAATTATACAGGTAACGCGGATGATACCCCTCATTCAGGGTCACGACCTTATATCCCACCATAGCATCCGCATCCAACCGGAACAGCCCCATTCCCGAGACCACAAACAGAATTTCTCCGTTTTTCCGCTCAATGATACTTGTGATGTAACCTCCGATACTCGCATCATGCAAACGCACTGTCTGAAAACAATCCTTTTCAGGTACATAACGCTGCAAGCCATCGTTCGTTCCCACCCACAACCGTTGCTCACGGTCAACCAGCAAAGCCATGACATTATTACTCGCCAACGAAGTAGAATCGGCATCATTGTGATAATAGGCAACAAACTGCGTACCGTCAAACCGGCGCAAACCTTTATCTGTACCGAACCACAAAAAATTGTGACGGTCTTGACAACAAGCCTTGATTTCCTGGCAGTCTATTTGTTTCTTATCCAGGAAATTCGTATTCTGCGCAAGAAGAACCTGAGCCAGCACTAAGAACAAGAATGTCAGTATGCTTTTCATTTACTTTGTTTTTTATTACAAAGATATTTGTTTTTTCACACAAAAGCCCGATTTCTGTCAAAATTCACAGAACCATTTAAGTTTTTTACAGGTAACATCCCGGCGATGTTACATGGATGAACGATTATGTTACATCAGTGTACGCGTAGGAACAAGCAAGAATCAATGAAACCTATACATTAATCCCCGTCTGAAACGCAATCCGTAACTTTGCGTAAAATGTTGTAGTAATATGCAGGAAGAATACCACGCATTCAACGTGCTTATTTTCCCTTTACGGCAACGATGGTATTTCAACTTCATTAAACTAAAACCAATGTACCATGAACCAAGATTATTACAGCGACGGATAAAGCCGTCGGAGGAACATTGTTCCACAACCGCTTTGAGGCAATGGCAGGAAATGAAAAACAACTGCTTTCAAACACACGGCAGGCGTGTTTGCCCGGCATTTCCGCAAAGCATGAATGTGTATGAGCGTATTTTTAGTGTGTAACTTTAAACTAACAAAAAACAAATGGAAAACAAAAGAAACATTCGAAAGATTCCTTTCCTGTTCTTGCTGATGTTAGTCAGCTGGCTTCCGGCGTGGGCACAACAGGGTGTTCCGGTGGAAGGTGTGATATTGGACGGGAATGGTGAGACAGTCATCGGTGCGTCGATTGTGGTGAAAGGAGAAAAAAACCTAGGCACCATCTCCGACCTTGACGGACGGTTCCAACTGACAGTTCCCAACGAAAAGTCAGTACTTGTGATTTCATACATCGGTATGAAGACGCAAGAAGTAAAAGTAAAGCCTCACGGCACCATGACCATCACCCTCGAAGACGACTCGGAAGTGTTGGAAGAGGTAGTGGTGGTAGGTTATGGCCAGCAGAAAAAGGCAAGTGTGGTAGGTTCTATCACCCAAACCACCGGCAAAGTACTCGAACGTACCGGTGTGACCAGCCTCGGTGCTGCCCTGACCGGTAACCTGCCGGGCGTCATCACCTCCGCCTCTACGGGTATGCCAGGCGAAGAAGACCCCGAAATCATCATCCGTACGAAGAGTTCGTGGAACAACAGCGCACCGCTCGTGCTGGTAGATGGTGTAGAACGTGAAATGAATTCGGTCGACATTTCGTCCGTAGCCAGCATCTCCGTACTGAAGGATGCCTCTGCTACGGCTGTCTATGGTGTGAAGGGCGCCAATGGTGTCATCCTGATTACCACCAAACGCGGACAGGAAGGAAAAGCAAACGTACAGGTCAAGGCGAACATGACCGCTAAAGTTGTATCTAAACTGCCGGAAAAGTACGATGCTTATGATACTTTCTACCTGATGAACAATTCCATCGAGCGCGAGGCAGCCATCAACCCTAATGGTTGGGCAAATTATACCAATCCCGCCATTATACATAAATACCGCTACCCCGCCAATGCTGAGGAATGGGACCGTTATCCCAATGTGGACTGGGAAGACTACCTCTTCAAGAAAGCAGCATTCGCTTACAATACCAGCGTGAACGTATCAGGTGGTACTGATGTGGTGAAATACTTTGCCGCAGCCGACTTTACCAACGAAGGTGACTTGTTCAAGAACTTCGAGAACGGCCGTGGCTATAACTCCGGATTCGGCTATAATCGTATTAACGTGCGCAGCAACTTGGACTTTACCCTGACCAAGACCACCAAGTTCTCGACCAACCTCTTTGGTTCGAATGCCCAGCGTAAGATTCCTTGGGAGATGGCAGACAATGATGCCAGTTATTGGGCTTCTGCCTATAAGTCGGCTCCCGATGCCATGCGTCCGGTTTACTCCAACGGCATGTGGGGATGGTATGCCCTGCGTGACGCCGATGTGCCCAACTCAGCTCGTATATTGGCAACCAGCGGTAGCGAAAAGCGCACTACCACAAAAATCAATACCGACTTTATCTTAGACCAAGACTTGAAATTTGTTACCCCTGGTCTGAAATTCAAAGCCATGTTCTCCATGGACTATACATTCGTAGAAAACAAACGGGGTATCAGTGATATGTATAACGATGCGCAGCAGATGTGGGTAGACCCTGATACCGGTGAAATCAGCTATAAGTTTGACCCTGATTCAGGAACAGGTCTGGACAAGGTAGAAAATCCGATTTACTGGACTACGCAGGCAGGTAGTGCGGATATCAACTCAACTTATCGCAAATTGTATTACCAGCTTCAGCTGGACTATGCCCGTACTTTTGGCAAGCACGAGGTGACAGCATTGGCTTTGTTCAGCCGGTTGAAAGAAGCACAAGGAAGCGTATTCTCCATTTTCCGCGAAGACTGGGTGTTCCGTTTGACTTATAACTACAACTTGCGTTATTTCTTCGAAGCCAACGGTGCTTACAACGGTTCCGAAAAATTCGGTCCCGGCTATCGGTTTGATTTCTTCCCTTCGCTGTCTGTAGGTTGGATGCTGAGCGAAGAGAAATTTATGAAGAAACTGAAAGTATTCGATATGCTGAAAATCCGTGCCTCATGGGGACGCGTGGGTGATGACTCTTACGTACAGCCTTGGCAACGCTTTAGCATGAGTAACCGCTTCTTATACCGTGACCAAATTACTAACTCGGGCAATGTCATGATGGGTAGTGTCAGCCCAAGTGCTTCTCCTTATACTTTCTGGAAGATTTCGAGATTAGGCAATCCGGATATCTCGTGGGAAACCGTAGAAAAACGCAATATCGGTTTGGATTATGCCTTCTTCGGTGGCTTGATTGCCGGTTCGGTGGATGTGTTCAATGATACCCGTACCGATATTCTGATTAATGGCAACGACCGTTCTATACCCTCTTACTTCGGTACCACACCGCCTCCTGCCAATTTGGGTAAAGTAAACAGCCACGGTTATGAACTGGAGTTGCGCCTGAACAAAACTTTCCCCAACGGCATGCGCGCTTACATGAACGCCAACATGACCCATGCAGTCAACGAAGTGAAATTCCGTGACGATCCAGCCTTGAAACCTGCTTATCAGCGGGCTGAAGGTCATGCGCTCGACCAAGTCTATTCGTATATTGACCAAGGCAACCTCGCCACATGGGACGATGTCATCGGTAGTACCGCGTGGACTACAGACAATGACAACAAACTGCCGGGCGACTACAACATCGTAGACTTCAATGGCGATGGTGTCATTGATACCAACGATAGTGCGCCTTACCAATATTCTTCCATCCCGCAAAACACCTACAGCTTATCTGCCGGTTGGGAATGGAAAGGATTCAGCGTCTATGCCCAGTTCTACGGAGTTAATAACGTAACCCGTGAAATCAACTTCCCGACCTTCCGTTCTACGGCTCATGTTGCCTACGTAGAAGGTGATTATTGGACACCGAGAGGTACTGCAACCCTGCCTACTCCGCGTTGGGGAACAACTGTTAATACAGCCGCTAACGGAACCCGTTATTGGTACGACGGTTCGTACATCCGCTTGAAGAACGTGGAAATTTCATATACCTTCAAAGGAAACTGGCTGAAGAAAGCCGGCATCGACTCTGCCCGCCTGTACCTGAACGGCGATAACCTGTATATGTGGACCGATATGCCCGATGACCGTGAGTCGAATACCGGATACAGTTCGAGTGATGGAGCTTACCCCACCGTACGCCGTTTCAACCTCGGCATCGAGATTAACCTATAATTATAATAAGGAGTAACAACTATGAATAAATATATCAGTAAATTCGTTCTGATGTCTGCATTTGCCGTAGCCGGTACAGTGGGTACGACCTCGTGTACCGATTATCTGGACAAAGCACCTGAAACAGAATATGAAGCTACCGACCCCTATAAGAACTTTACAAACTTCCAAGGCTTCGTAGAAGAATTGTATAACTGCATCCCTGTGGTATCGAATAGCGAATACCATACCTGCTTTAATTACGGAGAAGATGAATACTGGGAACCGCAAGAAACCCGCTTGCAATCATTGAACGTGGACAACGGTGACTTTTGGGGATGGACGAGTGCCTATTACGGATATCCGCGTAGTGGTGGGTCTGCTGGTACAACAACCCGTCGCGACAAAGGCGACTTATGGACCAATGCATGGTATGGTATCCGGAAATGCAACGAAGGTATCGCCAATTTGGGCGTGTTGACCGGTGCTACACAGGAAGAACGTGACTTGATAGAAGGACAACTTTATTTCTTCCGTGCCTGGTTTCATTTCATGATTATGGAATGGTGGGGTGGCATGCCTTATATTGATACCGTATTACCACCTGATGTGAACCCAACTCTACCGCGCTTAACTTGGCAGGAATGTGCCGAAAAATGTGTGGCAGATTTTGAACATGCCGAAGAACTGTTGCCCATTGACTGGGATGATACGACGGTGGGTAAAGTAACGTTAGGCAGAAACAACATGCGCATCAATAAAATCATGTGCCTTGCCTACAAAGGTAAAACCCTGCTGTGGGCAGGCAGTCCACTGATGAACTGGGCTTCGGGTGGCAGCCGTGAATACAACCAAGAATTGTGCCAACGCGGTGCGGAAGCTTTGGGAGAAGCCTTGGCTTTGACCGAATCGACAGGCCGTTACCAATTAGCATCTATAGATGAATACAACGACATTTTCTTGGTACATAATTCAGGAGGTAAGTTAAATGGCGTAAACGAAGCGATTTTCCAGGAAAATCTTCAGGATTATGATGCACGTTGGCGATGGAATATGATCAATGATTTCCGGCCGCAAAGTATCGAAACCTCTGGTATCAAGGTATTTCCTACAGCCAATTATGTCAATTACTTCGGTATGCAGAACGGTTATCCGCTTCCTGAGGATATTACCCAGGCTGATGCAGAATCAGGTTATGACCCAACCCATCCTTGGAAAGGCAGAGACCCACGTTTCTACAAGGTGATTATGTTCGATGGCGTGCAATACCGCAGCAGCGGAGGTGCCGGAGGTTCGGTAGAATTATTCACTGGAGGAAGGGAAAGTGAAGAAGTTAACCCAAACAAAGGTTGCTTTACCGGCTATATGAACATGAAACTTTGTCCGCAACTGATGAATACCACCGACGGTTACAAGGAAAACAACATTATGGTATTGAATTTAATGCGTTTGGCGGATGTCTATATGATGTATGCCGAAGCTGCTGCCGTAGGTTATGGTAGCCCACAAGGCAAGGCAAGCACCTATTCTTTGACAGCAGAACAAGCATTGAATGTTATCCGCGACCGTGCCGGAGTGGAACATGTATTGCCGCAGTTCCTGACCAGCACCGAAACTTTCTTGAGCGAAGTACGCCGCGAACGTGCCGTAGAACTGGCATTCGAAGGCTTCCGTTTCATGGACCTGCGCCGCTGGATGTTACTGACCCAACGTCCGTATACATTGAAGACCAAAATTGAATTCGACCGTGCAGACCCCGACAACTACAACTACGATGCACCGGAAGAAAATGCCATCCGTAACTTGCGCGAGGTAACCTTGTTGGAACGCAACTACACCGACCGCCATTACTGGTATCCACTCCTTCGTGATGACACGCAAATGTATGAAGGATTTAACCAGAATCCGGGATGGTAATGATTTAAGTTCTTGAGTTTTTAAGTTCTTAAGTTCTTGAGTTTTTAAGTTCTTAAGTTCTTGAGTCCTTAAGTTTTTAGGTTCTTAAGTTTTTAAGTTCTTAGATTTTTAGATTCTTAAGTTTTTAAGGCTTTAGGTTTTTGAATCCCAGCGATATCAATAAACTTAAAAACGAACAAACGAATAAACTAAAACACACAAACAATGAAAAGAAAGTATCTATATATAGGCTATGCGGTTTCGGCTCTCGCCCTCTTCCCGGCTACGGGTGTGCAGGCACAGGAAGAAACTGCCGACAGCCTGGTAAACGTGGCTTTCGGAACAATGAACCGGGAAGACGTGACACAAGCCGTCGCCACCCTGAACACGTCCGAACTGCTGAAGAAAATAAACAGCTCGAACAGCCTGGTCGGCTTGGACAGCTACATAGGAGGATATACCGGCAACGTATGGGGACAGGAAGCCTTGGTGCTGGTAGACGGTGTACCCCGCGATGCCAGCAACATCCGTGCTTCGGAAGTGGAAAGCATCTCCATCATGAAGGATGCCGCCGCCGTAGTACTTTACGGTAGCCGTGCTTCGAAAGGGGTGATTCTGATTACCACCAAACGAGGCAAAGAAGGACCGATGCAGATTGACGTGCGTGCCAATACCAACGTATTTGTACCCAAGTCGCTGCCCAAGTATCTGGATGCCGACTGCTACATGACCCTGTACAACGAAGCCTGCCGCAACGATGGTATCGCCGAACGTTACGATGCTTCAACCATCTACCATACCGCCATGGGCACCAACCCCTACCGCTACCCGGACATCGACTTCTATAGTTCGGACTACATCCGGAAGGCATACAACAATGTGGATGTGACGGGCGAAATCTCGGGTGGTAACGAACGTACGCACTATTACCTGAACTTCGGCATGGACTACAACAACGATCTGGTGAAATACGGCGAAGCCAAGAACAACTACGATTTGCGTTTTAATGTACGTGGTAACGTAGACATGCAATTGGCATCGTGGTTGAAAGCCACCACCAACGCAGCGGTGGTCTACACCAATCAATACCGGGGTAGAGGTACTAACGAAAACAGTTTCTGGACTACGGCAGGTACCCTGCGCCCCAACTGGTTCTCACCCCTGTTGCCCATCGACATGATGGACCCCAACTCGGAAAGCATCCAAAGTTATATTGCAAACAGCGACCATCTGATAGACGGCAAATACCTCTTGGGCGGTACCTCCACCGACCAGACCAACCCGTTCGCTAACTTGTTGGCAGCCGGCTATGTGAAGGAAAAGGCACGTATGTTTATGTTCGACGTGGCTTTGCAGGCAGACTTAAGTTCCATCCTGAAAGGCTTGTCGTTCAAGACCGCTTACAGTGTGGACTATACCTCATATTATTCAGAAGCCTTTAATGCCACTTATGCAGTGTACGAACCGACCTGGGCACAGGTGAACGGCAAGGACATGATTGTCGCCCTGACGCAGCACAACATCGATAAAAAAGACCCTAACGAATACGTAGGCAAATCCATGTACGACCAGACCATGCAGTTCAGTGCACAATTTGACTACAACAATACCTTTGCCAAGTACCACAACGTGTCGGCTACCTTGTTGGGTTGGGGTTACCAGACCCAAAGTTCTGCCGATGAAAGTCATGAAAGTAGCGATTACCACCGCACCAGTAACGTCAACTTAGGCTTGCGTGCCGCCTACAACTACGACCACAAGTACTACGTAGACTTCAGCGGTGCCGTTATCCACTCGGCAAAACTGCCGGAAGGGAACCGCAATGCCTTCTCACCTTCGGTTACTTTAGGCTGGCGATTGAGCAAGGAAAACTTCCTTGCCGACAACGTAGACTGGATAGACGACCTGATGATTACCGCTTCGTATGCCAAACTCCACCAAGATTTGGATATTGAAAGCTATTATATGTATCAAGGTTCATTCACCAAAGACGGCGAAAGAGGAGGACACTATGTACAATGGCACGATGGTACTGCAGGCGGTTGGGTTCCAACTTCCATTCTTGGAAACAATCCTGATTTAGATTTCATTACCCGCGAAGAATTCCGCGTAGGTTTAGATGCCACCTTGTTTGATAAGTTATTACATATCAATGCTAATTATTTCCGCAATGATACTAAAGGCTTGCTAACGCAAGGAGCTTCTACCCTTTATCCTTCGTGGTACAACGTAGGTACTAACAATTCATTCTTGCCCTGGATTAACTACAATGAAGACCGCCGCAGTGGGTTTGACTTCTCATTGCAAGCCAACAAGAAATTCGGTGACTTCGAAGTAGGATTGGGCTTCAGCGGCATGGTATTTACATCTACTGCCATGGTGCGTGACGAAGTGTACGAAGAAGATTACCAATACCGTGCGGGCAGACCGCTGGATGTGTACTACGGTTACATCTGCGAAGGTTTCTTCAACGACCAGGCGGATATTGACAACCACGCTACCCAAACTTTCGGTGGTACGGTACGTCCGGGTGACTTGAAATACAAGGACATCAACGGCGATAACGTCATCGACAGCAAAGACCAGGTAGAATTGGGCAAAAACGGTTGGGCTGCCGCTCCTTTCTCTTTCGGTCTGAACCTGACCTTGAAGTACAAGAACTGGTCGCTCTTCGCCATGGGTGCGGGACAGACCGGCTCGGTGGATATGAAGAGCAGTGCTTACTACTGGAACCGTGGTACCAGCAAGTTCTCCGAAGTGGTATGGGGACGCTGGACGGAAGAAACCAAAGATGTTGCCACTTATCCGCGCCTGACCACGGGAGACGGTACAAACAACTATCAGAACTCAACCTTCTGGATGTACAAACGCAACTACTTCAACCTGAACCAGGTTCAGCTGACTTACGACTTTGCCAAAAAGCCGTTCAAGAAGTTGCCCTTTGTGAAAGGGTTGAGCGTATATTGTGGAGGTACCAGCCTGCTGACCATTTCGAAAGAACGCGAACATCTGGAACTGAGTACGGGTGTTCCTAACTGCCGTGCTTATTACGTAGGCTTCAAAGCTTCGTTTTAATGAATAATTAATAATGAGAATATTGCATAAATTATTAATTATCAACTATTAATTATTAACAGAGAAGACATGAAAAAGAAACTCATATTATTCATAGCAACTGCACTGACCCTGTCTGCTTGCGATGACCTGTTTGAACCGGCCATTGAGAATCACCAAAATCCGGAGCAGATGTATGAAGACCAGGAATATATGCGTGGAATCTTGCATACGGTATATAGTCAAGTTCCAGATTGTTACGACAATAGTGAATATGCTACCGATGATGCGGTAACCAACCAGCCGACCAATCAATTCCTGCAAATGGCAACAGGTGCCTGGACCAATACCTTATACAATCCCTTGAGCCAATGGACCAATGCTTACAATGCCATTCAGTACATTCATTTGTATTTGCTTCACGCACCTAACGTAACTTGGTCGACGAATGAAGAACAAAATGCCCTCTTCGCCCGTCGCCTGGAAGGTGAAGCTTACGGATTGCGCGGTATGTTCTACTACTACCTGATGCGTGCCCATGCCGGTTTTGGAACAAGTGGTGAACTGTTAGGTGTGCCCCTGTTCCTGACTTACCAAGTATCCGATGCCGATTTCAACCAACCACGTGCTTCTTTTCAGGCATGTGTAGAGCAAATCAATAGCGATTTGCAGCGGGCAGAAGAATTGTTACCGTTGGAATATGAAGACGTATCAGCTATCCCAGCACAATTCCAAGACATTGCAACTGATGTAAGTAATTATAATAATGTAATGGGAAGCAAAGCACGTGGACTATTTAATGGATTGGTTGCCCGTGCTTTCCGTGCCCGCATGTTAATTCTGGCTGCAAGCCCCTTGTATCAAGACGCAGCCAATAACACAACATGGGAGGATGCGGCAAATGCTGCAGCAGAAGTGATTGATTACAAAGGTGGCATAAGTGGACTGGCTTCGGACGGTATCGAATATTATTCACCTACGATTACCAACGCCATCGGCGATGGAGTTAATCCTGCTGAAATACTTTGGAGAACCAATAAAGATGGAGGAAGCAATACACAAGAAACTCAGAATTTTCCACCAAGCTTATATGGAACAGGATATATGAACCCATCACAGAATTTAGTGGATGCCTTTCCAATGGCAAACGGCTATCCGGTAGACGATGCCCGCAGCGGTTACGACGCCAACAATCCGTATGCCAACCGTGACCCTCGTTTAGACAAGTATATCATCTACAACGGAAGCAGCATCAGTGAGAAAAGTGTTACCATCAATATCACCGATGGCAATACGGACGGTATCAATGTAACAGAAAACCGTTCTACCCGTACCGGTTACTATATGAAGAAGCGCATGCGTTGGGACGTAAATCTTGACCCGGCTGCTTCTACCAACCAGCCACATTACACGCCACGTATCCGATACACGGAAATGTATTTGGATTACGCTGAAGCGGCTAATGAAGCTTGGGGACCGAAAGGTACAGGCAGTCACGGATATTCTGCTTACGACGTAATCAAAGCTATCCGCCAGCGTGCAGGGGTAGGCGGTACAGATGACCCTTACTTGGAAGCTTGTGCAGGCAGTCAGGAGCAGATGCGTGAACTGATTCGTAACGAACGCCGTTTGGAACTTTGTTTCGAAGGTTCCCGCTTTTGGGACGTGCGCCGTTGGAAATTGGATTTGAATGAACCTGTTTACGGTTTACAGCAAAATGGCAACACTTACCAACGCTTTTTAGTGGAAGAACGTTCATATCAGGACTATATGTATTTTAGCCCCATCCCGAACTCAGAAATATTGAAATATAGCAACCTGGAACAGAACAGAGGATGGGAGTAAACATTAATGATAAAAAAGAAAGATGACCGACATGAAAAAGAAGAATCTATTATACGTAGGAATGGCTTCGCTGCTTGTTGGAGGTATCGCAACCTCTTGCGAAAGCGGAACGAATGAATTCGAAAACTTTGATTACAGCACCGTGTACTTCGCCAACCAGTTTGCCGAGCGTACACTGGTGTTGGGCGAAGACGAATTTACAGATAACGCTATAGACAACGAGCATAAAGTGTCTATCAAGGCAGCATGGGGAGGAGGATACAACAATCCGACAAACGTGACCATCGACTTCGAAGTAGACGAGTCATTGTGTGACAACCTCTACTTCATAGACGAGAATCGTCCGGTAGTTCCTATGCCGGCTGAGTATTATACGTTGGCATCCAATCAGATTCATATCCCAGAAGGTCAAATAGGCGGAGGAGTGGAAGTTCAATTGACCAATGCATTCTTTGCCGACGAACATGCTATTGAAAACTATTACGCCATCCCCTTACGGATGCTGCATGTAGAAGGGGCAGACTCTATCCTGCAAGGTACAGCAGGAGTAGAGAATCCGGTACTGACCAATTCTAACCATTGGACAACGCAACCTAAGAATTACGTTATCTATGCCATCAAATATGTCAACGAATGGCACGGTGAATACTTACGTCGAGGCATTGATCAAATGACGGCAAATGGCGCAACAACTTCGAATATACGTCACGAACAATATATCGAAGACGATGAAGTGGTGTATTTAACTACCAATAGCCTGAGCCGTTCCACCCTGGCATTGACCACTCAAGATACGAATGGAAATAACGTCAGTTACAACATTGCTCTTGCTTTTGGCGAAGACGGCAATTGCACCCTGTCTAGTATAACCGATGGCATTACAGTAAGCGGAACCGGTAAATTCATAAAAGACGGTGAAAAGAATAGCTTGGGGGGTAAAGACCGGGATGCCCTCTACTTGGACTATCAAGTGGACTTTCATAATTTGGGCATGCAATATGCTACGAAAGATACATTGGTGCTCCGTACCCGCGGTGTACAAGGCGGAAAGGCTTTTAATGCCGAAGTACGATAAAACTACAGGTTTAACATTTAAACAAAAAGAACATGAAATACATCAATCATAAGTTAATCGGTCTCGCTGTAGCGACGGCTCTGTTTACCGCTTGCGTAGACGAGTACGAATGCAACCTGCAGGTAGAAAAACCCGAAGAGGTGGCAGGCAGCGAGTATCTGGCTACTTTCGATGTGCTGAAGTCATACATCAGCCGGGATGCCAATTCGCCTTTCAAATTGACGGCGAACCTGAATCCAAGCGATTTCACCGCACACGAAGTGGCTTACAGCACCATTATCAACAATTTCGACGGAATAGACGTGGGCAGCACGACGTATATGCCTGCTACCTCTGTCAATGACCAAGGCGCATACGACTTCGGCGGCATGTCGACACTGGCGGATGCACTTGCAGGAACAGACGTAACGGCATACGGCGGAACGCTTGCCTCCTACCAAGGACAACGTGCTTCCTACTATGCCGAACAGTTCGAGCCGACCATCATCCCTTACGAACCGGAGAAGGGACGCACCGTGCTCTTCAACTTCGAAGCGGACGAAATAGGTACAGCTTATCCCATGAGCGGAAACAGTAGTGCTGAAGTAACTACCGACCCGGATGACCCGAACAAGAAGGTGTTGTGCGTAGGCAGGGCGGACGAATTTGCAAGTTATTCATTTGCCAAACTGAATGTAAAACTGCCCGAAGGACGCAAGCTGGGCGACTATGTAAGCCTGGAATTTGACATGCGAGTGGTAGACAGCCACGGCATTTACGGTGCCGGCATGAAAGTCTACATCAATGGACAAGAGTTCAACGTGGGTATGAATGCGGCGACAATAGGTTGCAATCCAAACCAATGGAACCGCGGTGCCGTCATCAAGATGAAAGACGCTACTGCTCCAGGATTCGTATTGCCCGCCAGCTTAGCTGAACTGACCGAATTCGAACTGCAGGTAGGTACTGCTTCAGGTGAAGCCTACTACTACCTGGACAATATCTACATGAACTACGAAGTGGCAGGTACAGGCACCACCGTCATCGACTTTGAAGGCGACGAACTGGGCAAGACCTACCCGATGACGGGCGGCAGTTCGTCTGTCGTAGAAAACGACCCTACGGGTGAAAGCGGTAAAGTGCTCCATGTTGGTACAGCCAGCAGCCTTGCCAGCTATTCGTATCCGCAATTCACTGTCCAACTGCAGCCAGGCAGAACCTTGAAAGACTACACAGGCATCACACTGGACATGTACCTGATAGACGGAAAAGGCAAGTACGGAAGCGGTATGCGTGTGCTGGTCAACGGTGTAGAGTATAGTTCAGGAAAAGGTCCGGCAGCATACGGTTGTCCCGACAATGCTTGGGGACGTGGCCTTATCTACATCCCCTTTGGCGAAGGTGGTATGCCGATACCCGAAGGCATGGAAAACCTGACCGAAATCACGCTTGCCGTAGGCTCTGGCTCCGGAGAATGGCATGCGTACATCGACAACATTACCTTGAACTGGAAGATGGACGACACCATCATCGAAAAGACACCCGAAGAAAAAGCAGACATCCTGACAGCCGATATGAACGCATGGATTGGTGGCATGATGGATGCCGGAGGCGAAGCCGTAACGATGTGGAACATCATCGGCGAACCGCTCAGCCAGACACAAGATGCCAATACATTCAACTTCGGTGAATACTTGGGCGGCGATGTGGAATTCGCCCGCACGGCTGTAGCCATGGCACGCGACACGGCAGCAGTTCCGGTACAACTCTTCGTAAGCCAGACCTTCGAACAAACGGATGACATGGCATCGAAGGCAGACCAGTTGACAACGTTGGTGAACTCGTATGAAGAAGACGGCGAAACCGTCATCGACGGCTACAACATCCTGTTGCACACGGTTTACTCGAAAGACGCAACTATTCAGGCAAGCAATGAAAGCAAGATTACCGCCCTCTTCACCCGACTGAAAGAAGCAGACAAGCCGGTACGCATTTCAGACCTGAGTGTCTGCGTAGAGAATACCGATGGTACACTGATTCAGGCAGGCCAGGTTTCTACCGACGACCGGATAAATGCCGGCAAGTATTTGTCGTTCATCATGCAGGAATACCGCCGCATCATTGATGCAGCCAACCAGTATGGTATCTCGCTCTCGGGTATGAACGAATCGTCATCGGCAAACAAACTCTGCCCATGGACTTCCGGCTGGAACCGCAACTTGTTCTATGAAGGTGTTGTGAACGGGCTGAAGTAAAAAAACAGCCCCTCCAAACCTCCCCCTAAGGGGAGGCTTGGAATACCATCCTAAAGGATTTGTAATCCGGTTTTGAATACAATCTGCATTCGAAGCGGATGACAAATCCTTTATTGAATATTCGCAAACATCCCATGTAGGGGCGTATCGCATACGCCCGAATGCGTCCACTTATCC
>OIWN01000356.1_pt1 | contig 42850 bp, 44 predicted proteins | sample 1587591 | NCBI WGS metagenome assembly OIWN01 (sample SAMEA3888901, study PRJEB22519) | human gut metagenome | biome: human gut; feature: human-associated habitat; material: faeces | place: Denmark | collected 2010 | reverse complement strand
CAAATTCAAGAGTGTAACACATGTCTTGACAACCAAGACCTGTTTCACGATGTCCCGCAAAAAGGACTTGCAACAACGGCAGAAATAGGCTATAATGACTAAGTAACAATTTGTGATTCCTTATGGAGTGGTACTCAAGCTGGCTGAAGAGGACGGTTTGCTAAATCGTTAGGGGTCGCAAGGCTCGCCCGAGTTCGAATCTCGGCCACTCCGCCATTTCAAAATCAACCTTCAAGAGCAATCTTGAAGGTTTTTTTATTTCGCCCATAAAAAATCTGACATTTCAATTATTTCCGTATTTTCAAATTAAATGCACTATGGTATAATGTATACATGCCTGCGCCAACGGAAAGCGGAAATGGAGGGGACCCGTTTCCAGGCGGCGGAGGTAAATTTGACATGCGCCCTTGCCGCACGGCAGGCGGCGGAGGAGGACTGAGTAGGTGTATCGAATTGCTGTCTGTTCGGCCAACGGCGATTTAGCGAAAGAGACCAGGGGGTTCATACGGGAGATGCGGAACTTTTTCGGATCCCGCATTCGGTTTGTCCGGTTCCGATCCGGGCGGAAACTGCTGGAGCACGTGCGGCGCACCGCGCAAACCGCAGAAAAAAGCGGCAGCCGGGACGATGCCCTGGACCTGGCTATCCTGGAACCGTCGGTCTTCCGCATCGCGGAGGGCAGCATGGTGAATAACGAGAAACTGTTGTCCCAGTTGAAGGACTATATAAGGGTGATCATGGTCCACTTCAGCAAGGAAGCGGGATCGGCGGGGCCGAAGCTGCGGCGCCTGCTGGAAGAGCACCCGTATATAACCTTTCAAAACCGCCGGCATGTGCCGCGCACCCTGCCCCGGGCCACGGACCGGGAATTCCTCTACGTGAAGGACAAGGACAGGCAGTACCGCATCCGCCGACGGGACATCCATTTCTGTACGAAGGAGCGGAACTACCTCGTCATCCACAAAGCGAAAGAACGCATTGTGACGCGGGGCAGCCTGGAACAGCTGGAATACGAGCTCAAGTGGCAGCGGTACCGCAAAGGCAGCCGCAGCTACCTGGTCAATCCCGACCATATCGCCCTGCCGGATGACGACGGGACCATGGTGCTCGACAACGGGCTCAGCATTCCCCTCAAAAAGCACGAAGTCCCTGACAACCAGGCCCGCAAACCCTCCGCCGTCGCCGAAGACGGCCCGGCCCGGTACCTGCACTGAACAATACAGTCACGGACACGCCTTTCCGGAGCACTTCCGGCAAGGCGTGTTTTTGTTTTCCTACAAATATGATATAATAAACTAATTAGCAACATCGATAGTTCAACATCTCAAGCGTCACCCTGAACGGGGGAAGGAGTCATCATGTTTTTCGATAAAGCACGCATCTACTGCGAAGCAGGCAAAGGCGGCGACGGCATGTCCAGCTTCCGCCGCGAAAAGTTCGTCGACAAGGGCGGCCCGAACGGCGGCAATGGCGGCCATGGCGGGAGCGTCATCTTACGGGCGGACACCAACCTGAACACGCTGGTGGATTTCCGTTATAAACGCAAATTCGTGGCCCAGAAGGGCCAGCCGGGAGGCACGAACAATATGACCGGCGCCCGTGGCCAGGACGTCATCGTCAAGGTGCCCATGGGCACGGTCGTACGGGACGACGCGACGGGCATCGCCGTGGCGGACCTGACGGAAGCGGGCCAGGAATTCGTGGCAGCCAAAGGCGGTCGCGGCGGCAAGGGCAATGCCTGCTACGCCACGCCGACGAAGCGCACGCCGACCTTCGCCGAAAAAGGCGAGCCGGGCACGCAGGGCTGGTACCGCCTGGAACTGAAACTCATCGCCGATGTCGGCCTGGTAGGCTATCCCAGCGTCGGCAAATCGAGCATCATTTCGCGGGTCAGCGCGGCCAAGCCGGAAATCGCGGCCTACCATTTCACGACCCTGACGCCGGTCCTGGGCGTCGTGCGCCTGACGGACGAGACCAGTTTCGTCCTCGCCGACATCCCGGGCCTCATCGAAGGCGCCTCTGAAGGCGTCGGCCTGGGGCACGATTTTCTGCGCCACATCGAGCGTACCAAGGTGCTGCTCCACGTGGTGGACGTTTCGGGCTGCGAAGGACGCGACCCCCTGGAAGACTTTGACAAGATCAATCACGAACTGGCGGCCTACAGCCCCAAACTGGCCAAGCGCCAGCAGCTCGTCGTAGCCAATAAGATGGACCTGCCCGACGCGGCGGAAAATTTCGAGCGCCTGAAGGAATACGTCGGGAAGAAAGGCTATGAGATCATGAAGGTTTCCGCCGCCACCGGCGAGGGCCTGAAGGAACTCATGTGGAAGGCCTACGAAATGGCCCAGCACTATGTGCCGGAGCCGGAAGAGGAAATCGGCAAGGTGGACGAAGGCGACCCGGATTATTTCGAAATCGTCAAGGGCGCCGAAGACGCCGACTACGAAGTCAAAGGCAAAAACATCGAGCGCCTCGTCGCCATGACGAACTTCGACAACGACGAAGCGCAGTACCGCTTCCAGCTCATCTGGAAACGGCTGAAGATTGAAGAGGCCCTCGTGGAGGCCGGTGTCCAGGAAGGAGACACGGTGCGCATCCGCGATATGGTCTTCGTCTACAAGAAGAGTAAATGGAGCGACCGCCGCTGAGGCGCGTCCCCTGAAAAGGCAGTGAAGAGAGCATGATCATCCGCAATCGGGAAGATATCAAACAGGCGAAACGCATCGTCGTGAAGGTCGGCACCAGCACCATCACCTATGCGAATTACAGCCGCAATTTCACACGCATCGACCATCTGGCGCGGGAGTTGAGCGACCTGCACAACCAGGGACGGGAAATCATCCTCGTCACGAGCGGCGCCATCGCCGTCGGCACGGACCGGCTGCACCTGCCGGCAAAGCCCCGGACCATTCCGGGCAAGCAGGCCGTGGCGGCCGTGGGGCAGGGCATCCTCATGAACACCTATGAGAAGATGTTCGCCGAATACGGCACGACGGTGGCCCAGGTCCTGCTGACCCGCATGGAGATGCGCGACCGCCATCACTACATCAATTCGCGGAACACTTTTATGGAACTGCTCCGCATGGGCGTCATCCCCATTGTGAACGAGAACGACACGGTGGCCCTGGATGACCTGAAGATCGGCGACAACGACAACATGTCCGCCCTGGTCGGCGGACTGGCCGACGCGGACCTCATCATCATCCTGTCCGACATCGACGGCTATTACACGGCGAACCCCGCTACCCATCCCGACGCCAAATTGGTACACGAAGTCACGGAAATCACGCCGGCCATTGAGGCGGCGGCCGGCGACGCCGGTACCACCCGCGGCACGGGCGGCATGATGACGAAGATCCAGGCGGCCAAACAGGCCGTCAGCTCGGGCATCAGCCTCGTCATCGCCTCGGGTACGGAACCGAACGCCATCGCGCGCATCCTCCAGGGCGAGGAACTGGGCACCCTGTTTATTTCCCGGGAAAACCGCCTGCAGGTCCGCAAGCGCTGGCTCGCTTTCGGCGCCGGCTGCGCGGGCAGCCTCATCGTGGACGACGGATGCGTCCGGGCCTTGCAGCGCGAAGGCAGCTGCAGCATCCTGCCGGCAGGCATCCTGCGGGTGGAAGGCACCTTTGAGGCCGGCAACACCGTCAGCGTGCGCAGCCAGGACGGCAAGGAACTGGCCCGCGGCCTGACCCATTATTCGTCGGAGGAACTGGACAAAATCAAGGGCGTCCGTTCGTCCCTGATTGAACAGATCCTGGGCAGCAAGATCTGCGACGAAGTCATCCACCGCGATGACCTGGTCGTACTGTGAACGATATAAAGAACGAAACACATTGGAAAGAAGGATCATTATGAGCATCAAGGAACAGGCTCAGGCAGCGGTGCTGGCCGAACGGCGGCTCGCCACCCTGTCCACGGCGGCTAAAAACGCGGCGCTTCTGGCCATGGCCGACGCGCTGCTGGACCATGCAGAAACGATTCTGGCGGAAAACGCCAAAGACATAGAGGCCGGCAAGGCCAAACACATGAAGGAGTCCATGCTGGACCGCCTGCTCCTGACGCAGGACCGGCTGGCCGGCATGGCCGAAGGACTGCGCCAGGTCGCGGCCCTGCCCGACCCGGTCGGCACCATTTTGGGCGGCAGCACCCTGCCGAACGGCCTGACCGTGACCAAGATCCGCGTCCCCCTGGGCGTCATCGGCATCGTCTACGAAGCCCGGCCCAACGTGACGGCGGACGCCATCGGCCTCTGCCTGAAATCGGGGAATGCCGTTATCCTCAAGGGCGGCAGTGAAGCCATCCGCTCCAACACGGAAATCGCCCGCGTCCTGCGCGAAGCGGCGGAACAGGCCGGCGTTCCCGCGGGCAGCGTGCAGTTCATCACGAGCACGGATCACGCGGCCGTCACGGAACTGGTCCGGCTCAACGGCCTGGTGGACGTCGTGATTCCCCGCGGCAGCGCCCGCCTCATCAACGCCGTCATGGCCAATGCCACGGTACCCGTCATCCAGACCGGCGTCGGCGTATGCCACACCTTTGTGGATGCCAGCGCTGACTTCGACATGGCCGAACGCATCATCGTCAACGCCAAGACCCAGCGGCCTTCCACGTGCAACGCCATGGAGACGCTGCTCGTGCACCGCGCCGCGGCGGACACCTTCCTGCCCCGCATCGTCAAGACCCTGCAGGAACACGGCGTCACGGTCATCGGCGACGAAACGGTACAGGCCGTCAACGACAAGGTACAGCCTGCCACGGACGCGGACTGGGCCACGGAATACAACGACCTGCGCCTTTCCGTCAAAGTGGTGGACAGCCTGGACGAGGCGCTGGAACACATCGCCCGGTACAGCACGAAACACAGCGAATGCATCGTGACGGAAGATTACGCCAATGCCCGCCGCTTCCAGCAGGCGGTGGACGCGGCCTGTGTCTACGTGAACGCTTCGACGCGCTTCACGGACGGCTTCCAGTTCGGCTTCGGGGCCGAAATCGGCATCAGCACGCAGAAGCTGCATGCCCGCGGACCTATGGCGCTGCCCGAACTGACGACCTACAAGTACCTCATCAGCGGGGACGGGCAGGTGCGGCCATGATCGACATCGAACTGGAAAAACAGGCCAACACGCGCGATTTGGGCGGCACGGAAACCGAAGACAAGCGTACCGTCAAGCCGCACCGGCTGATCCGCAGCGGCCGCCTCACCCAGGTGACGGTGGAAGACGCGACGGTCCTGTTGGGACCGTGCCGCGTGCGCACCATCGTGGACCTGCGCAGCAGTGTGGAATCGGAACAGAACCCCGACCCCCAGTGGGGCATCGTCGAATACTACCGCCTGCCCATGCTGAACGAAAGCCAGCTCGGCTTTTCCGGCGTGAGCGGCACGGGGAGCGGCAAGCAGGGCATCCTGGACGCCCTCATCGAACAGACGGGGCAGCCCGGCTATTCCGCGGGGAAGTACATGGTCGACGTGTACCGCAAACTCATTACGAGCGAACAGGCCCAGAACACCATCCGGCGCGTCTTCGACATTTTGCTCACGCACACGGTGGGCTCCGTCCTCTACCACTGCAACGGCGGCAAGGACCGCACGGGCATTTTGACGGCCCTCATCCTGACGGCGCTGGGCGTGCCGTGGAACACGGTCGCCCTGGACTACATGATGACGAACCGCCGCGTGAAGGAAAACATGGAACGGCGCCTGCACCGCCTGCCGCCGCAGCACCAGAACACCCGGGCCCACGACGTGGTACGGGCCCTGTACCTGGCCGACGCGTCCTACCTGGAAGCGGCCCGCGAGGAAATGATCCGCCTCGGCGGCAGTCCCCTGGGATACCTGCAGAACGTCATCGGTCTCCGCGATGCCATGCGGGACGAGCTGCGGGACCGTTACCTGAAGCAGGCCTGAAGATTGCATTGCACGCAAAATGCCATAGGACAGCCATAGAAATGTCATAAATCCTTGGTACAATGCGCTATATACGAAAGGTATACCGGTTCTGCCGGTCGTGCCGCGGCCCTTCCGGAGCCTTTCCGGGCAGAAAGGGCTGCGGCATCTTATGTGACCGGAACGGAACGTTGTAAACAGGGGGTAACGGAGACATGAAATTCATCAAAGACCATCTGCTCCTGCTGATCCTGGTACTGGTGGTGGCGGCGGGCTGCTTCGGCGGCTACCGGTACTACAAGGCGAAACAGGCGGCCGGGGCGAAGACGGTTAAGACCGCTGCCGTGCAGTACGGCGAGCTGCGCAAGACCGTTTCGGCCACAGGCAGCCTGAGCGCCATCGACAACGTCGATATCAGCTCCAAAATCACGGGCCGTATCGTGCAGGTCAATGTGGCCGAAAACGACCATGTCACGGCGGGCCAGCTCCTCGTCAAACTGGACGAGACGTCGCTGAAACAGACGGAACTGCAGAAAAAGGCGCAGATGGAGGACTGCCTCCTGACGCTCAACCGTGACCAGGCCCTGCTGGACCGCGGCGCTATCGCGCAGCAGACCTATGACACGGCCCTCATGAACTACAAAGTCGCCAAGGCCGCTTACGACGCGGCCGTGGCCAACACGAACGATACCAACATCTATTCGCCCATCGACGGCTACGTCATCGGCAAACCGACGCCGGTCGGCCAGACCATCAGCTCCGGTATCAGCACGCCGCAGGTCATCATGTCCATCGCCAACCTGGATAAAATGCAGATCGAGGCCATGGTCGACGAATCCGACGTAGGCCAGGTGCGCGTCGGCCAGCAAGTGGAATTCACGGTCGACTCCTTCGCCAACGAAACCTTCACGGGCACGGTACGCCTCATTTCGCGCAGTGCCACGACGACGAACAACGTGGTGTACTACAAGGTCTACATCGACGTGGCCAACTCGCAGGGCAAACTGTTCCCGACCATGACGGCCCGTTCGAACATCATCATCAGCCAGAAGGAAGATGTCCTGAACGTCCCGCTGAACTGCATTTTCTATGACGGCGGCGAACCGTACGTGAAAAAGTACGACGAAGCCACGAAGAAGGAAACCAAGGTCACCGTCCAGCTCGGCCTGTCGGGCGACGAAAACGTCGAAGTAACGGCCGACGGCCTCAAAGAGGGCGATAAGCTGGTCGTGAAACAGCTGACGTCGAAACAGACCAACTCGAGCCGTCCTGCCGGTCCTCCGATGTAAAAAAGGGGGAGAGCACCGTGGCTGACGTAATCGTATTGAAAGACATCGTCAAGACCTTCGTCATGGGCGATACGGTCCTCAACGCCCTGGACCACGTGAACTTCAGCGTGGAAGAGGGGGACTTCGTCGCCATCATGGGCCCTTCGGGCAGCGGCAAATCGACGATGATGAATATTCTGGGCTGCCTGGACCGGCCCACGAGCGGCGAGTATTACCTGGACGGGCGCGAAGTCGCCAGCCTCAGTGACGACGAACTCGCCAAGACACGCAATAAGAAGATTGGTTTCGTGTTCCAGAACTTCAACCTGCTGTCGAAACTGACGGCCCAGGAGAACGTGGCCCTGCCTCTGGTCTATGCGGGCGTGAGCGAAGAGGAACGCATGGAACGGGCCCGCAAGGCCCTGGAAAACGTGGGACTGGGCGAACGCCTGGACCACAAGCCCATGGAAATGTCCGGCGGCCAGCGGCAGCGCGTGGCCATCGCCCGGGCCCTCATCAACGACCCGGCCATCGTTATGGCCGACGAACCGACGGGCAACCTGGATACGAAATCGAGTTATGAAATCATGGATATCTTCAAGTCCCTGAACGCGGAGGGCCGAACGCTGGTCATGGTCACCCACGAACCGGATATCGGCCGCCAGACGAAACGCATCCTCGTCATGCGCGACGGGCACTTGAACAGCGACGAAAGGCTGGTACAGGATTATGTTCAATGAGTCGATCAAGATGGCCATCGACGGCATGATCGGCAACAAGCTGCGCACCCTGCTGACCCTGCTGGGCATCATCATCGGTGTCGGCGCCGTCATCGCCATGGTCAGCCTGGGCTTCGGCGTAAAAGAACAAATCAAGGACAACATCTCCCGCCTCGGCAGCAACCTGCTGATCGTCATGTCCGGCGGACGCACGGCGACGGGCGCCCGCATCCAGTCCGGCTCGGGCGCGCGCCTCACGTACGACGACGCCAAGGCCATCGAGAAGAACGTCACGGGCATCAAGTACGTGGCGCCCATGGTACAGTCCACATACCAGCTGGTCGTGGGCAACCAGAACTGGTATTCCATGGTGCTGGGCACGACGGCCAACATCCTGGCCATCCGCGATTATACCATCGCGGAAGGCCGCAACATCAATGACCGCGACATGAGCAGTTCCGCGCGTAACTGCGTCATCGGCCAGACCATCGTGGAAAACCTGTTCCCCGAAGGCAACCCCATCGGCAAGATGATCCGTATCAACTCGGCTCCGTTCAAGGTGGTCGGCGTGCTGGAGGAAAAGGGCCAGTCCGCCAACGGCCAGGACCAGGACGATATCGTCATTGTGCCCCTGACGACGGCCCAGCGCCGTATCATGGGCATCACCTACATCCGCAGCATCACCATCCAGGCGGAAAACGAGAACACGGTGGACGACGTGCAGGCCCAGGTGGAGAACCTGCTCCGCATCCGCCACCGTATCCGGAACAATGACTACGACGACTTTACGGTGCGCAACCTGTCGGCCCTCATGGACACCATGATGAGCACGGCCAACACGATCACCATGCTGCTCGGCTGCATCGCCGCCATCAGCCTCCTGGTCGGCGGCATCGGCATCATGAACATCATGCTCGTATCCGTGACGGAACGGACGCGGGAAATCGGCATCCGCAAAGCACTGGGAGCCACGTATCACGATATCCTGCTCCAGTTCCTGATTGAATCGGCGGTCATCGGCGTCATCGGCGGCATTTTGGGCGTCGTCCTCGGCGTCGGCGCCAGCTACGTCATCAGTGCCGTGGCCGGTTGGAAGACCGTCGTCTCCATCCCCATCGTCATCATTTCCGTCGTCTTCTCCGTCGGCATCGGCGTGTTCTTCGGCCTCTATCCGGCCCGCAAAGCCGCCCTGCTCGACCCCATCGACGCCCTGCGCTATGAATAAGGTATCTGCATAAGGGAGGCGCATGAAGCAATGCGCGACACGACGCAGCCGCTTTCCGGCGGAAGGGATTCCCGTCCGCCGCGGCACCGCGGCACCGTCCAAAAGATAAAGGATTTCTGTCAGGCCTTCTCGGAATTTCTGGGAAGGCCTAAAACTGTTTTTGATTTAAAGGACCGCGGCCTGTTCCTGCTGGCCCTGCTGGTCCTTTTCCTGGCCATCGAGGGACTGCTCTGGTGGGCCACGCGGTGAAACCGAAAAATCGCCTGGCGATTTCCTCCGTTCCTGTTTGCAAATGAGCCCGCCCGTTGGTATAATATTATATACGCCTAAAATAGCGTGAGCCCGTACGCACGGACGGTGCAGCAAGGCCGTCCGGCGCGGCGCTTCAAGGGGGGAAGGGGCATGGAACGTCTGGCCATCATGGGCGGTACGTATGACCCGATTCACGAAGGCCACCTGCGCATCGCCGACGCGGTGCAGCGGCAGCTGGAATTCGACCGGGTCCTGTTCCTGCCTGCACTGAATCCGCCGCACAAGCAGTACCGGCACCGTTTCGCCTCGCCGGAGGACCGGCTGGCCATGGTCCGCCTGGCCGTGGCACCTTATCCGTACTTTATGGCGAGCAGCCTCGAATACGAGCGGGGCGGCTTGTCCTACACGTACGACCTCGTCCGGCTGCTGCAGGACCGCCGGCCCGATGCCGACCTGGCCCTGATCATCGGCGAAGATTCCCTGGAACAGCTCGGCACGTGGTACCGCGCCGAGGACCTGCTCCGCCTGGTCCGCTTCGTCGTGGCCGCCCGGCCTGGTTACCGGCCCCGGGAAGGGATACATCTCCTGGAGCGGCAATTCGGGAGCTGGGTGCGGGACCGCGTTGTCTATGCCGATGTACCGGAAACGGCGGTCTCGTCGACGGAAATCCGGGACCGTGTGCGCCGGGGCCTGCCCATCCGCGGCATGGTGCCCGCGGCGGTGGAACGCTATATCGCGGAAAAAGGCCTGTACCGCTGGCCCGCTGAGGCGGCGGAAGACGACGGCGCTGAAACAGGTGCCGCAGGCCAAAAGAAAAGAGAGTAACGATTCATGACGATAGATGCAATGCGGGATCTGCTGCAGCAGTCCCTGAAACCGAAACGCTTCCGCCATTCCTGCGCGGTTTTCGACGAAGCGCTGAAACTGGCGGACCGCTTTGACGCCGACCGGGACAAGGTCGCCGTGGCGGCCCTGCTGCACGATTGCGGGCGCGAAGTACCGACGCCGGAAGGCCCGCAAAAGGCCGCGGAACTGGGGCTCAAGCCGGACCGGGTCGTGTGTGCCCAGCCGATCCTGGCGCACCCCATGCTGGGGGCCTGGTACGCGGAGCACAAGTACGGCGTCACGGACCCCGAAGTCCTGGACGCCATCCGCCTGCATACGACGGGCGGACCGGACATGACGCAGACCGCCAAGATCGTCTTTCTGGCCGACATGATCGAGCCGGCCCGGGACTTTCCCGGCGTGGACGAACTGCGCAGCCTGTGCCGCAAGGACCTGGACAAGGCCATGCTGCTCGCGTATAAGAACACGATGGAATACCTGCTTGCGCAGGACCTGCTCATTCATCCTGACGCGGTCGCCGGATACAACCAGCTGGCCGCCCAATTCAAGGCAAAGAAGGAACAAGCCAAATGACGGATAACAAAGAAGATTCCCGCGTGCCGGTACAGCACCGGCGGCCGCAGCGGCGCAAACGCCGCCTGCGCTGGGGACGTGTCTTCGCCCTGCTGATCGTGATGGCCATCCTCATGACCACCATGTTCTGGGGTGCCGTGTGGGCCTACACCCACCTCATCAACGCCCCGCAGGCCAACACGGCGGCCGCGACGGACAAGATCGGCAAGGACGAGGTCCTGAACAAGCGCATCAACGTCCTGCTGCTCGGCATCGACGACGGCGACAGCGAAGCGGCGAAGTCGGAACCGAAACGGACCGACGCCATCGTCGTCCTGAGCTTCGACCCGGACGAGCACAAGATCTCCATGATCTCCATCCCGCGCGACACCATGGTGCGTCTGCCCGGGCACAAGGGATACGACAAGATCAACGCGGCCTACGCCTATGGCGGGGTGGCCATGGCCAAGCAGACCGTGGCGAACCTGCTGCGCATCCCCATCCACTACTACGCCCTCGTCAACTGGCAGGGCTTCATCGAGGTCATGAACATCATCGGCGGCGTGGACCTGTATGTCGACAAGGACATGCATTACGAGGATCCTTACGCCAACCTGGTCATCGACATCAAACACGGGTACCAGCACCTGGACGGCAAGCGGAGCGGCCAGTATGTCCGTTTCCGGTCCGACGAGCTGGGGGACATCGGGCGCGTGCAGCGGCAGCAGAAATTCCTGAAGGCCCTGGGCCTGCAGATGTTCTCCGTGGAAAACATCACGAAGATCCCGTCCATTATTTCCACCATCCAGAAGTACGTGGAAACGGATATGACGACGGTAACGACCCTGAAGGCCGTGCGCAGCTACAACATCCTGTCGGACAACAAGATCCGCTCGGGCATGCTCTACGGCAACTTCTACGATGCCCCCTCCGGCACCAGCTACTGGCTGGCCAAGCGGGCGGACATCGAAAAATCCCTGAAAGAGGTCGATATCCCCTTCATGACTGCCAAGGATGACAGCGGTCTGGAGGAATTCGTCCCCGAAACGACGCCGAAAGCCGTGCCGAACAAGACAACGAAGGCTTCGGCCAACAAGACGCAGACCAAGAGCGGCAGCACGGCGGCCACGCAGAAAAAGCGGACCACGACCCGGCAGGCCGCCCCGAAAAAATCTTCCTCCGGCCAGGGCAGTTCCCGGCAGAACAGCCGCGGCTGACCGCGGACCGGCAGGAACCACACAGTGAGTGAACAAGAATCAGGAGGAATTTTCGCTTTATGGAATGGACCGCGAAGGAACTGGCGCAGAAAATCGCTGCGCTCGCCGATGCGAAAAAAGGCAAAGACATCTTACTGCTGAACATGAACGGACTGTCCTATCTGACGGACTACTACGTCATCGTCAGCGCCAACAACACGACGCTGGTCAAAGCCATTGCCGACGAAATCGAGGATAAGATGGCCGAGGCGGACGTGTTCTGCAAACACAAGGAAGGCTATAGCGAGGGCCGCTGGATCCTGCTGGATTACGGCGATGTCGTCGTCCATATCTTCCTGGAAGAGGAACGGGATTTCTATAATCTGGAACAGCTCTGGGCCGACGCGCCCAGCGAAGCCTTCCAGAGCCCCGCGGAAGAGAGCGCGCACTGAGCGCCCGGAGGAACAGAGTGGAAACGAACAAGGAAACGACGGCACGGCAGTACCGCCCCGGCGACGTGGTGACCCTGAAGGCCGTCCGCGTCAACGAAATGGGAGCCTTCCTGGACGCCGGAACGGGCAATACGTCGGATGACATTTTGCTGCACCGGATGCAGCAGACCACACCGGTCCAGGTGGGGGACGAAGTCAAGGTCTACCTGTATCTGGATCCGCACCGCCGCCTGACGGCCAGCATGAAGCTGCCGAAGATGCACGAAGGCCAGCTCGGCTATGTGAAGGTCCTGAGCGTGACCCGCGACGGCGGCTTCGTCGACATCGGCGCGGAACGGGGTGTCTTTCTGCCCTACACGGAAATGCAGGGCCGGGTGCATCCGGGCCAGTTCGTCTGGGTCCGCCTGTACCGGGACAAGAGCGGCCGCCCGGCCGTGACCATGCGCGTCGACAAGGACATGGCGCGCCTCTGCCGGCCCGTGACGGACCAGAAAGTCGGCGACGCCATCACCGGCACCATCTACAACATCACGCGGGACGGGTTCTTCCTCTTCACGAAGGACCGCCATATTGCCTTCCTGCACCGCAGCGAAGCCGACCCGAAACGGTACCTGAGCTACGGTGAAGAAGTGACAGCCCGCATCACCTACATCCGCACGGACGGTCACGTGGACGTGTCCCTGCGCAAGCAGAAGGAGAACGCCATGCTGGACGACGCGGAAAAGATCCTGGCGGAACTGACGTCCCGCAACGGCCGCATGCCGTATTGCGACGACACGCCCGTGGAAATCATCAAGTCCAAGTTCGGCATTTCCAAAGCCGCCTTCAAGCGCGCCCTGGGCCACCTGATGAAGCAGGGCAAGGTCGTGCAGGAAGATGGCTGGACGATCCTGAAACAGTAAAAACCATATAAAACCCTATAAAAAATCAACCCTCATGCCGGTTCGCTGCGCAACCACAGCGGATCTGGCATGAGGGTTTCGTTTTTTCCGTATCAGCCGATGGTCTCGAGGACGATTTCGGCGTTGATGAGTTCCGTCAGCTTGTGGAAGATTTCCTCATCGTAATGGTAGGCGGCCGTTTCCTGGCGCAGGATTTCGAGAATCTTGCGGCGGTCGCCGTCGTTTTCATTGTACAGGGTGATGTAATGGGCGACGAGCAGGGCCAGGAAGGCCGGCTTTTCGCACTGCTGCGCTTCCAGGCCGGGCAGGAACTTGTCCCGTTCGTCCGGCGGGGCGGCCAGAAAGCGGATGGTCGGCGTGAGCCAGGCGGACATCTTCAAAGGCTCGATGGCCGCCAGCAGCTGTTCCAGACCGTAGTCCGCCTCGTGGAACAGGGGCTTGATGGGCACCAGCATGGAAGCGATGCGCGCCTTTTCCTCTTCTTCCGGCGTCCAGTGGAGGGACTGGAGCAGCTTGTTGCAGTAGACGAGCTTCGTGGCGTTGATGGGCGTCGGGCGGCCCGTCACCATGGTGAAGATATAGTTCAGGGTCTCCGCCACGGCATAACGCGACTCCATGCTCTGGTGGCGCTGCCTGCGCTGCAGGCACTGGGCGATGATGACGTGGATCTCATCGTAGTTGATGGGCTTCGTGAGGAAGACGTCGGCGCCGACGCTGTAGCCGTGGATGCGGCTCTGCACATCGGACAGGGCCGTCATCATGATGACCGCCGTCTCCCGCGTGCAGGGGTCCTTCTTCAATTCGCTGCAGACTTCGTAGCCCGACAGGCCGCGGAGCATGATATCCAGCAGGATGACGTCGGGCTTCTCCTTGCGGGCCAGGTCGAGGCAGGAAAAGCCGTCTTCCGATAACAGGACCGTGTAATCCCAGCTTTCCAGCACATCTTTCAGCATGCTGTTCAACTGGGAATTGTCGTCTACTACCAAAATTTTTGCCAATTGGAATCCTCCTTGGGTCAGGATTGCGGAAGCTCGTCCGGCTGTTTCTCCGGCGCTTCCAGGGGCAGCGAAAACGTAAAGGCGGACCCTTTGCCCGGTTCGCTCTTTACGGTGACGCGCCCGCCGTGCAGTTCCACCATCTTCTTGACGATGGGCAGGCCCAGGCCGGTGCCCGGATACTGCTTCGTCAGGGGGTTGTCGATCTGTTCGAATTCGCGGAAGATGCGCTCCAGGTTTTCCGGCGCGATGCCGATGCCTTCGTCGCGGACCGTGATGTGGGCCATGCCGGCTTCGCGGTTCTCTTTGCAGAAGACCTGCACGCGGCCGCCGGCAGGGGAAAACTTGATGGCGTTCGACAGCAGGTTGTAGAGGATCTGCCGCAGCAGCTGCGGGTCGGCGTAGACCGCGAAATCAGCCGGGTCGAAGAAGCACTCCAGGCTGATGTTGCCGTCCGGCCGGAAGGACCGCATTTCGTACACGCAGCCGCGGACCAGCTCGGCCAGGGGCATGCGCATGGGATGGAACTGCTTGCGCCCCGCGTTGAGGCGGGTCATGTCAAGCAGGTCGTTAATCAGGGTGAGCAGGTGGCTGCCGCACTCCGAAGCATCGTTGATGTAGCGTAACTGTTTTTCCGTCAAGGGACCACCGTAGCCTCCTTTAAGGAAGTCGCAGGCGTTGATGATGACGGAAAGGGGCGTGCGCAGTTCGTGGGACATGTTGGACAGGAACTCGGTCTTCGTCTGGTTCAGGTCCTGCAGTTCGCGGACCGTGCTTTCCAACTCCCGCGTGCGCAGCTTCACCTGCAGCTCCAGGGCGGCGCGGTCGCGCTGGAGGCGCGTGTGGACGAGCCACACCAGGGGGGCGAAGCAGAGGACGCAGACAGCGGCCAGAATCAGGCTCAGGTTGCGGCTGTCGGATACGATGTCGGAGAACCGCGCTTCCGGCAGCCCGAAGCTGATGTAGCCGACGACTTCGCCGTTGCGGTTTTTCAGGGGCTGGTCGGCGAACACATAGGGGACGCCGTCCATGACGAGGCGCCCGCCGTAGCGGCCGTCCTGGCCCCGGTATTCGGCGGACAGGCGCTGGGACGTGGTGCCGATGATCCCGCTCTGGTCTTCGCCGACGGTTGATTTCGTGGAAACGTGGACGCCGTCCACGGTCAGGACGAGGAACCCGTCCGTCGCGCGGGAGGCGATGTAATCGGGAAAGTAATAATCGCTGTTGCTGATGCCCACGAGCACGAGGCTGCCGAGGCAGTCGTGGCTGCCCGCGTTGCGCAGGATCGGGACGGCCGTGACTTCGCACAGGGCCTGGGGCAGGGGACCCGTACGGCCGCGCATGCTCTGTTCCAGCCGGGCGGCGAATTTACGGTAGTCCTCGCTGCCCTCGCCGAACAGGTCGGTCAGGGGCATCGTTTCATTGGAAGACAAGGCTTTCTTTCCGTCCTGGGCCATGCGGCTGATGGCGGCCAGGTCCCCGTCTTCCTTATAGCGCAGGTTCGTGCTGGACTGGGCCACGATGTGGTTGTCCCGGTCCAGGATGACGGCGTAGTCCACCTTGTCGAATTGGTTCTGGAGCAAGGCGATCTTCTGTTTCAGGCTCCGCGTGTTGCCGGATGCCAGGGCCTGCTGCGTGTCCGTTTCGCCGACGAGGACGCCGGCGGCTTTGCGGATATCCAGCTGACGCTGCTGCATTTCGCTGAGGGCGATGGCCAGCGTGGACTGCAGGTACTGGTCCTGGTTTTCCTGGAACTTGAGCGTCAGGTAGCGGTTGGAGAAAGCCGTGATCAACAGCGACGGAATCAGCATGAAGAGGACGATGGTGAGCAGCAGGTGCGACGTGAGGGCCGCGCTGCCCTCGTCCAGGAGGGCGGACACCAGCCGGCGCAGTTTATGCGGCTGGTCGATGCGTTTGAGTCGGTCGTCGTGCAGGTCCATGCCGGTCACCCTTTGGTATCTTCTGCCGCCGCGTCGTCCAGGCCCTTCTCATAGAAATGCATGGCGATCTGCGTGCGGTCGTGCAGGTTCAGTTTGGCGAGGATGTTGCTGATGTGCGTCTTCACGGTCGTTTCGGAAATGGCCAGGGCCGTGCCGATCTGCTTGTTGCTCATGCCTTTGCAGACGAGGCGCACGATGTCCATTTCGCGGCGGCTGATGCGGTTGTCCCGGCGCGGCTGCGACGTGTCCTGGGAGTCTTCGCCGGACGGGGCGAAGCGGTCGAGGCCGTGCAGGGCCGACAGGTTGAAGTTCAAAAGCCGCAGGGCGCTGTCGAGGAAGCGCAGCAGGTTCTGCGCCTCTTCGCGGGTGCAGACGGTCACGTGGAACTTTTCCCGCAGGGCCGGGGGAATCAGGCTTTCCGGATAGCACACGCCGCTGACGACGGCGTAAGCCACGGGTTTGTTCTGGAACAGGATGGGAATGTACATGCGCGCAATGCCGAAGGGGCAGACGTGGATGAAGGTTTCCCCTTCCCGCACGCGAGCCAGGTCCTCCCGGAAGTTCGCGTCACACTGCTCCCGGTGTTCCTGGCGGATGGCAAAGCAGAACATGGGCCGCTGGGCCCACACGGTCAGGGGCTGTCCGTTCAGGTCGTGGATGTTGACGGCGACGTTGAACGCCCTGGCGAAATTATCCTGGAACGTCTGGAGCCTGCTCTTGCCGATCAGTTCCAGCCAGGCAGCGGCAGCACCGCTCTTACCGGCCATATGTAAAACCTGCCTTTCTATCGTAAAGAATGGATTTTCCGTATTGTCCTTATATTTTACCATATTTTGACGAACTTGCACTGACAAGCATTGTAACTTAACCCCGTTTATAATAAAATAATAAGTATACAGTATGCAGAATGACTGTGGGACAGAAAGGGGTCATTTCCATGGACAGGACGTTATACATCTATTCCCAGCTGGCGGCGGGCAAACCGGTCAGCAAACGGGAACTGGCGGACCGCTTCGGCGTTTCGGAACGGACGATACAGCGCGATTTCCGGGATATCCGCGACCTGCTGGCCGAAGAGCGGCCCGAGTGGGGCCTGGACCGCACGCTGGCCTTCAATAAGGACGATGGCACCATCACCATCCAGCCGCCCATCGTGTCTTCCTTCACGAGCAGCGAAGCCTACACCATCGCGAAGATACTGTTCGAAAGCCGCTCCCTGACGAAGAAGGAACTGGACACGCTGCTCAAGAAGCTGGAGGACTGCTGCTTCCCCCTGAGCGACCGGAAACGCATGCACGACCTGATCCTGAACGAACAGGCCCTGTACGTGGAGCCGTGGCACCACCAGGAACTGATCCACCGCCTCTGGGAAATGGGGCGCATGGTGGCCCAGCAGCAGGTCGTCGAGATGGAGTACCGGCGCCATACGGACGGCCAGACGGTGCGCCGGCTCGTGAAACCCGTTGGCATCCTTTCCGACAGCTACTACTTCTACGTCATCGCCTATTTCGACGAACAGGACGAGGTGGCGACGCGCAAGCAGATCAAGCAGAAATTCCCCATCGGCTACCGCCTGGACCGCATCGTCTCGTTCCGCCCCGTGGGACGCCATTTCGAGGCGCCGTATGCGAAACGCTTCAAGGAAGGCGAGTTCCGCAAACGCGTCCAGTTCATGTTCACGGGTGATTTGACGGAGGTCTCCTTCTGGTGTGCCTCGTCGGCCCTGGAGGCAGTGCTCGACCGCCTGCCGACGGCCCGCGTCGTCAAGCAGGACAAGAATGGCGAAGGCGTCTGGGTGAGCGCCGAGGTGTACGTCGAACAGGGCGTCTCCATGTGGCTCAAGAGCCAGGGGAACCTGGTCCGGAAAGTCAAGTTCAAAAAGAAATGACGCGGCAAACGCGCTGGAATCATAAAGAGGTGTTACCATGATCTACAATTACTACCCGGGCTGTACCCTGTCCACCAATGCCCGGGCCCTGGACCGGACGGCGCGGCTGTGCGCCGAAAAGCTGGGCTTCCCCCTGGTGGAACTGCCGGAGTGGCAGTGCTGCGGCGCCGTCTATCCCCAGGCTCCCGACGCGGTCGGCGAACGCCTGGCGGCCGTGCGTGCCCTGACGGCGGCCCGCGACAACGGCGGCACCCTGGTCGCCCTGTGCAGTGCCTGCTACCATGTTTTAAAACGGGTGAACGACGATATGGCTAACGTTTACCCTGTCCGGGACAAAATCAACAACTATCTGGCCCTGGAAAAGCCCTATGAAGGGGAAACCAAGGTGCTCCACTTCCTGGAAGTGCTGCGGGACCACGTGGGCTGGGACCGCCTGGCGTCCCTCGTGACCCATCCCCTGACGGGCCGGCGCATCGGCGCCTACTACGGCTGCATGCTCCTGCGGCCGGGCAAGGTGATGGCCCTGGACGACCCCGAGTCCCCGACGATCCTCGAAGATTTCATCCGCGCCCTCGGCGCCACGCCCGTCGTGTACGACATGCGCAACGAGTGCTGCGGCAGCTATCTGGCCGTGACCAACCGGGACTACTGCAAAGAAATGGTGGGACGCATTCTGACCAGCGCCAGGGACGGCGAGGCGGAAGAGCTGCTCACGGCCTGCCCGCTGTGCTCCTATAACCTGATCCACAACGCGGCGGCGGAACAGCAGGTCCCCGTCACGTACTTTACGGAACTATTGGCCCAGGCCCTGGGCCTTACGACGGGAGGTGACGCGCAATGACCGGAAAGGAACCGAACAAGGACTTGCGCAGCGCCGTCCGCCTGACGCCCGAAAAGGAAGCGGACCTGACGGCCCAGCTTCTCGAACTGGCGGACACGGACGTGAAACGCTGCATCCAGTGCGGCCGCTGCACGGCCAACTGCCCCATGGCGAAACACATGGACCTGGTGCCGAGCCGCATGATGTGGGAACTGAAGAACGGCCGCGCGTCCGTCGTGCTGGCCGCCGGCTCCCCGTGGGACTGCCTCTCGTGCTTTGCCTGCGAGACGCGCTGCCCGCGGGGCCTCAATCCGGCCGGTGTCATGGAAGCGGCCCGGCTGCTGTCCATCCGTCCGGCCGGCGCGCCGGTCCTGACGGCGGAAGATGTAGCGAAACTGGACCCCGGTATGCCGCAGCAGGCCATTGTCGCCGCTTACCGCAAGTTCAGCAAATGACAGGAGGAAACGATCGTGCAAAAGATAGGCGTATTTGTATGCTGGTGCGGCAGTAACATTGCCGCCACCGTCGACGTCGCCCGTGTCGTTGCCGCCGCGAAAGGAATCCCCGGTGTGGCTTTTGCCGCCGATTATAAATACATGTGTTCCGAACAGGGCCAGCAGCTCATTGCCGACTCCGTGCGGCAATACGGGCTCAACCGCATCGTCGTGTGCTCCTGCTCGCCCCGTATGCATGAAAAGACCTTCCGCGCCTGCGCGGAACGGTGCGGCGTCAATCCCTACCAGGTGGAAATCGCGAACATCCGCGAGCAGTGCGCCTGGATCCTGAAGGACAAGGAACAGGCGACCCGGAAGGCCATCGCCCTCATGAAGGCGGCCGTGGCCAAAGTTCAACTGGACACGCCCCTCCAGCCGGGCGAGAGCACCGTCGTGAAACGGGCCCTCGTCATCGGCGGCGGCATCGCGGGCATCGAAACGGCCCTCGATATCGCCGACGCGGGGTATAAAGTGGACATCGTCGAAAAGGAACCGTCCATCGGCGGCAAAATGGCCCAGCTGGACAAGACCTTCCCGACCCTGGACTGCTCGGCCTGCATCCTGACCCCGAAAATGGTGGACGCGGCCCAGCATCCCAACATCCGCATCTTCACGTACAGCGAGGTGGAAGAGGTCCGCGGCTTTGTCGGCCAGTTCGAGGTCGACATCCGCAAAAAGGCGCGCAGCGTCAAAGCCGACATCTGCAGCGGCTGCGGCATCTGCACCACCAAGTGCCCGTCCCGCAAGGCCGACAGCGAGTTCGATGCCGGTCTGCGCAAGCGCGGGGCCATCTACATCCCCTTCGCCCAGGCCATCCCCAAGGTGCCCGTCATCGACCGGGCGCACTGCCTCAAGTTCCAGACGGGCAAGTGCGGCGTGTGCTCCCTCGTGTGCCCGAACAAGGCCATCGACTACACGCAGCAGGACGAGATCGTGACGGAACAGTACGGCGCCATCGTGCTGGCGACGGGCTTCGACCTGCTCGACCTGAAGCATTTCGGCGACCTCGGCTGGGGACGCAGCAAAGACATCATCACATCGCTCCAGCTGGAGCGGCTGACCAACGCCGGCGGCCCGACGGAAGGCCACCTGGTGTGCCCCTCGACGGGCAGGCAGCCGAAAAAGGTCGTCATCGTGAGCTGCGTCGGCTCGCGCGACACTTCGGGCCGGGGCAAAACGTACTGCTCCAAGATCTGCTGTATGTACAACGCCAAGCATGCCATGTATATCCGGGAAAAATATCCCGATACGGACGTGACCGTGTTCTACATCGACGTGCGTACGCCCGGCAAAGGCTTTGACGAGTTCCAGCGCCGCGCCGTCGAGGAATACGGCGTCCACTATATCCGCGGCCTCGTCGGCAAAGTCGACGTGCACAAGGACGGCACGCTGCACCTGACGGCGTCCGACCTGAACAGCGGCCGCCAGCTGGAAATGGAACCGGACCTGATCGTCCTGGCGGCAGCCGTGACGGCGTCGCCGGACGCGCGCAAAATTGCGGGCCTGGTGACGGCCAGCATCGACAACGACGGCTTCTACGTGGAAGCCCATCCGAAACTGCGGCCCGTGGAAAGCCCCACGGCAGGCATCTTCCTGTCGGGCATGTGCCAGGGACCGAAGGATATACCCGAAACGGTTTCCCAGGCAGGGGCGGCGGCCGTCAAGGCCATCGGCCTGCTCTCGAAGGACAAGCTGCTGACGAATCCCTGCACGGCCCGCTGCAACGAAGCGGTGTGCAGCGGCTGCCAGTCCTGCGTCAAGGTCTGCCCCTACGGCGCCATCGAGGCCGTGGAGAAGACCGTCATCACCCTGGAAGGTAAAAAGGAACAGCGTTCCGTGGCAGTGGTCAACGAGGCCCTCTGCCAGGGCTGCGGCGCCTGCACCGTCGCCTGCCCGTCGGGCGCGATGGACCTGAAAGGCTTCTCGAATCAGGAAATCATGGCGGAGGTGGATGCCCTATGCTGGTAAACGAAGATGGAAAGACCGCCGCGCCGGAAACGAAATCCTTCGAACCGAAAATCGTGGCCTTCTGCTGCAACTGGTGCAGCTACGCCGGGGCCGACGGGGCCGGGACGGCGCGCAAACACTATCCGGCCAATGTGAAGATCATCAAGGTGCCCTGCTCCGGACGGGTGAACCCCCTGTTCGTGCTGCGGGCCTTCCAGAAAGGCGCCGACGGCGTCATCCTCTGCGGCTGCCATCCCGGCGACTGCCACTACATGACGGGCAACTACTATACCCGCCGCCGCCTGACGCTGCTCATGAGCATGCTCGACTACCTGGGCGTGGCCAAAGACCGCCTGCGCGTGGCCTGGGTCTCCGCCTCGGAAGGCGCGCGGTTCGCGGAAGTCATGAACGATTTTACGGCGCATATTGCGTCCTTGGGTGAGAATGTGAAACTGAGGGATATGCGATGCAGAAAATAGAGGAATTGATGCGGGTGAAGGCAGCCGCCCTGCTGCAGGACGGTACGGCGGACTGCGTCCTGGCCTGGCGGAAAGGGGAGTTTCCCTACGACCACGCCACGGCCGTCTTCCACACGAACGAGGAACTGCAGGAGTTGACGTATGACTGCTTCTGCCCGGCCAACCTGGCCAAATACCTGATCCAGACCTCCCGGGCGGGGAAAAAGGCCGCCGTGTTCCTGAAACCCTGTGACACCTATGGCGTCAACCAGCTGCTCAAGGACCACCGCATCCGGCGGGACCTGGTCCATGCCATCGGGACGCCCTGCGGCGGCATGCTGGACATCAGGAAGATCCGCGCGGCGGGCTGCCGCGGCATCCTGGCCATCGAAGACCGGGGAGACGACGTGGTTGTGACCTGCGCCGGCGGCACGGTGACCCTGCACAAGGCCGATGTACTGCTCCGCAAGTGCCTGGCCTGCAAGGGCAATGACTACAAGATCGCCGACGAGGAAATCGGCACGAAACAGGCGGTGCCGCAGGCACCGGCCGACCGGTTCGCCGAGGTGGAGGCCATCGAGGCCATGACGCCGGAAGCGCGCTTTGCCTTCTGGCAGCAGGAGCTGTCGCGGTGCATCCGCTGCAACACCTGCCGCGACGTGTGCCCGGCCTGCAGCTGCGAACAGTGCATTTTCGACCATCCCGGCAGCGGCGCCGACGGCAAGGCCTACGCCGACGCCTCGCAGGAAGCCATGTTCCATGTCATCCGCGCCTTCCACGTGGCGGGCCGGTGCACGGGCTGCGGCGAATGCGGGCGCGTGTGCCCCGAAGGAATCCGTCTGGACCTTTTGAACGGCAAATTTGCCAAAGACATCAACACCTACTTCGGGCCGTACCAGCCCGGGGAAGACGCCGAAACAGCGGCGCCGCAGTTCACCTTCCGGCCCGGCGACCCCGACCCGGACACGGTGACGCAGAACGACGACAGGAGGGACGACCATGCTTAAGCTGAACTTGACGGACCTGGACAAGCTGCTGGCCGCCCTCTCGCGCGAGGGCAGGGTGTACGCCCCCTTCCGCCGCGGCGGGCGGACGGACTTCGCCTGGTACGCCGCCGACGGCAGCGCGGGCGAACCGGACTTGGAAAACTACACCGTAAAGGCCCCGAAAGATGTCCTGTTTCCCCAGGTGGAAACCTTACTGAAGTTCCACCAGGAAGGACGCAGGCTCGATTTGCAGGCAGCCCCCCTGCCGCAGGACAAGGTCATCGCCTTCGGCGTGCGGGCCTGCGATATCCGGGGCTTCGAGGTCCTCGATAAAGTGTTCCTGCAGGATCCGCAGGACGAATACTACAAGGCCCGCCGCGACAGCCTGACCATCATCGGCCTGGGCTGCAGCGAGCCGGAAGAGACCTGCTTCTGCCGCACCTTCGGCATCGACCCGGCCCATCCCGGTGCCGATGTGGACACGTGGGCGGCGGACGGCTGCCTCTACTGGGACGCCCGCACGGAAAAGGGCAAGGCCCTGACGGACGCCCTCGGCGGCAGCGTGCCTTTCACGGACGCGGGGGAGGAACCCGCCGCCGTGGCACAGCAGGCAGCGGCGCTGCAGGAACGGTGGGCGCAGCTGCCGCTCAACGGCCTGCACTTCGACGAACGCCTGGCGGCGCAGGAACTGCCGGCGTTCCACAGCCCGGTGTGGGAAAAGCTGGCGCCGACGTGCCTCGGCTGCTGCACCTGCACCTACGTGTGTCCCACGTGCCACTGCTTCGACGTGCGCGATGAGAAGACGGGCCCCTTCGATACGGAACGGTACCGCTGCTGGGACAGCTGCATGGACCGCGACTTTACGCAGATGCCCCACGGCAATCCGCGCAAAGGCCGGCTCGAGCGCTTCCGCCAGCGTTACATGCATAAACTCGTCTATTTCCCCGAAGACCACGAGGGCACTTTCGCCTGCGTCGGCTGCGGGCGCTGCCTGAAGGCGTGCCCCGTGAACCTGAACATCGTGAAGGTGGAACGGGCACTGACGGCCGCCATGGCGGACACGGCAAAGGAGGGGTCGAAATGATCAACAAGGACCGCATGATCCCCGTCGTGGGCGTGATTACGAAGGTGACCCGCGAAACGGCCGATGTCAACACCTACCAGGTGGAAAAACCCGGCGGCGGCAAACTGTTCGAGCATATGCCCGGGCAATGCGCCTTCCTCTCCGTACCGGGCCTCGGCGAAGCGATCTTTTCGATTACGTCGTCGCCGACGAACAAGGACTTCATGGAGTTCAGCATCAAGCGGACGGGCCGCATCACGGACTTTCTGGACGAGAACATGGTGGAAGGGCAGGAAATCGCCGTGCGCGGGCCCTTCGGCAACCATTTCCCCGTGGAAGGGCGCCTGAAGGGCAAGGATATGCTCTTCATCGGCGGCGGCATCGGCATGGCGCCCCTGCGCAGCGTCATCAACTACATGCTGGACAACCGCGGTGACTACGGCACCATCGACGTCGTCTACGGCGCGCGCAGCAAAGAGGATTTTGTGAAGTACGGCGAATTGACGGAGGACTGGCCGCACCATCCGGACGTACGGGTACATCTTACCATTGACCGCCCGGAAGACGGCTGGACGGGGAATGTAGGCTTTGTGCCGGCATTCCTCAAGGACCTGGCCTTTACGCCGGACAAGACGGTCTGCCTGTGCGGGCCGCCCATCATGATCAAGCTGTGCCTGGCGGCGCTCACGGAAATGGGTTTCCGCAAGGACCAGGTCTTCACGACGCTGGAGCTGCGCATGAAATGCGGCATCGGCAAGTGCGGCCGCTGCAACATCGGCAAAAAGTACGTCTGCAAGGACGGTCCCGTCTTTACGTGCGACGAGCTGGACGATATGCCGGACGAATACTGATCCGGAGCAAGAGGAGGATTTTCCCATGGAAGAAATGGTACATGTCACCCTGCTGGGTAAAAAATATACCGTGCCGGCATCCCTCACCATCATGGATGCCATGGAGTACGCCGGCTTCAAACTGATCCGCGGCTGCGGCTGCCGGAGCGGTTTCTGCGGCGCCTGCGCCGTGGTGTACCGCATGCTGGGCAAAACGGAAATCAAGGTGGCCCTGGCCTGCCAGACCAAGGTGGAAGAGGGCATGTGCGTCGGCCGCCTCGAGTCGTATCCCGTGAACAAGCGCCGCTACAACGTGGACGAGCTGTCCCGGGACGAGAACATCGTCGGCCACCTGTATCCCGAAATCTACAGCTGCATCGGCTGCAACACCTGCACCAAAGGATGCCCCCAGGGCCTGAACGTGATGCAGTACATCGCCGCCGCCCAGCGCGGGGACTACAAAAAGTGCGCCGAACTGTCCTTTGACTGCGTGGGCTGCAACATCTGCGCCTCCCGCTGCCCGGCCCAGATCACGCACAGCGCCGTCGGCCTTCTGGCGCGGCGCCTGACGGCCAAGTACATTGAGCCGCCCTGCGGGCATCTGGAACAGCGCGTGGCGGAAATCAAGGACGGCAAATTCGACGCGGACCTGGCGAAAATGAAGGCCCTGCCCGTCGAAGAGCTGCAGAAGATGTACAATGCACGCGTCATCGAGAAATAAGGGGGTAAGAAGATGAGCACATTTACGCAGGAAATGCTGGATTCCATGAAACTGGTGGAAGCGACCCGCGCGGAACGGCTGCACAAGGAACTGCCCCGTTTCTCGGCGGAAGAGAAGGACCAGCTGCTGAAAGAATTCCACCCCGATTACAGCGCCAAGGGCTTCACGGTCCTGTCGACGGGCCCCAACAAGGGTTCCAAGGTGCCGAACGAGCTGGCGGTCCTCCTGGAGGGCAAGAGCCGTCTGGAAGGCGTCCAGGTGGACCTGGAACGCATCGACTACGATGTGGACGTCCTCGTCATCGGCGGCGGCGGTGCCGGCGCGTCAGCGGCTATTGAGGCCCATAACGGCGGCGCCAATGTCCTGGTCGTAACGAAACTGCGCATGGGCGAAGCCAACACCATGATGGCCGAAGGCGGCATCCAGGCCGCGGACAAGGCCAACGATTCGCCGGTGACGCATTATCTGGACGCCATGGGCGGCGGCCATTACAAGAACATTCCCGACCTGCTGGAAGAGCTGGTCGAAAACGGCCCCCTGGCCATCGAATGGCTGAGCCATCTGGGCGTGCTGTTCGACAAGGAAGCGGACGGCACCATGGTCACGACCCACGGCGGCGGCACCTCGCGCAAGCGCATGCACGCCTGCAAAGATGTGACGGGGGCGGAAATCATGCGCGTGCTGCGCGACGAAGTCCAGAACCTGGGCATCCCCGTGCTGGACTACGCGCCGGCCATCGAACTGATCAAGGACGCCGACGGCAAGGCGGCCGGTGCCGTGCTGCTGGACCTGGACAGCAACGAACTGCTCGTGGTCCGGGCCAAGACGGTCATCCTGGCCACGGGCGGTGCGGGACGCCTGCACTACCAGGGTTTCCCCACGTCGAACCATTACGGCGCCACGGCGGACGGCCTCGTGCTGGCATACCGCGCCGGTGCCCGCCTGATTTACGCCGACGCCATCCAGTACCATCCCACGGGCGTGGCCTTCCCGGCCCAGATTTACGGCGCCCTGGTGACGGAAAAGGTGCGCTCCGTCGGTGCCCAGCTCGTCAACAGCAAGGGCGTGGCTTTCATGAACCCCCTGGAAACGCGCGATGTAGCGGCGGCTTCCATCATCCGCGAATGCACGGCCCGCGGCAACGGCGTCAAGGCCCTGGACGGTGTCGCCCTGTGGCTCGACACGCCCATGATCGATATGCTGCACGGCGAAGGGACCATTGAAAAGCGCATCCCCGGCATGCTGCGCATGTACCAGAAATTCGGCATCGACCTCCGCAAGGAGCCGATCCTCGTCTATCCGACGCTGCACTACCAGAACGGCGGTATTTTGATCAACAAGGACGCCGAGACGGAAATCCCGGGCCTCTTCGTGGCCGGCGAAGCCGTAGGCGGCATCCACGGCACGAACCGCCTCATGGGCAACAGCCTGCTCGATATCATCGTCTTCGGCCGCATTGCCGGCGAAAAGGCGGCTGCCCGGGCAAAGACCGTGACCCACGGCGCCCTGAACCTGGACCATGTGGCTGCCTTCGCCAGGGAACGCGAAGCGGCCGGCATCCATACGGAGACGTTGTCGCCGAAGCTGCTGCCGACATATACCCATGGACGGAAGACCAGATAACAAACAGACCCGTATACTCCCAAAGTAAAATAACCCCTGTGACAAGATGTTTCCTGCTGCGTCGCGCTTTCGCGCTCCTATTGCAGGAAACATCGTCACAGGGGTTTTCGCTTGTCAGCGTACCTGTCTGTTTGCTAAGTGCAAGCGGTCTTCTTTCCTGGTATCCTTCCTGTACTTCTTTACGTCCTTTTTCGGAGGTTTGCGATATTCGTTGCCCGACTTTTTGGGCGGTTTACGGTACTTTTTGCTGTCTTTGTTCTCTTTCGGCGGTTTCTTGAATTCTCCGTTGTCATTTTTGGGAGGTTTCCGGAATTTGTCGTTATCCAGCGTCACGATCTGGCCTGCCGGGAGCATGGACGTATGGTCCGGTGCGGCGGCCACGGCGCTCATTTTAGGAGCGGAAAAGGCGGTGGATTCTGCCGCTTCCGCCTGGGCGGGCAGTCCGGCGTGGACGGAAATGAGGGCGGCTGCAACGGCAGCCAGGAATAAACCGGTGTGCTTCTTCATATAAAACAACTCCTTTACTTACTTTGCGGACCAATCTCCGGCCAACTTGCGCCGGATGGGGAGCCGCAGCGGGATTACGGGGAATTCCCGCACTCCGTTTTACTGGCTTCAGTATAGAGTTTTGTTGTTGCAAAAATGTGGTCAAATTGGTTCAGTTTTTTGTCAAAGCGGCCTGTAGAGCCGCTGTACAGCGGCTGAAATGAAAACATTCTGTGAACTGGCGTGACAATAAAAAACCGGCCCCCATTCCAAGGGACCGGTGCATTACTGTAATCTGGGAAGAATCAATGGGTTTTATCGGCCTTTACGGTCTTGGCCGCAGCCTTGTCGGCCTTCACCTGATCCTTCTTTTCTTTATCAGCCTTTACGCGTTCTTCGCGGACGGTCTTCTTATCCTTCTTAACTTTTTTCTCCTTGGCGTCCTTCTTCACGGAATCCTTGTCTTCCTCGCCATGGCCTTTGCCCTGCAGCAGGGTGGTCAGGCGGGCCTGCGTGGCGGCCGGGTCGGATACGCCATCCCAGGTCATGATCGGCTGCTTGCCGACCATCAGGACGTTGCCGTCGTTCGTCACGGCGCCCGGTTCCTTGTCCGGGTCATGGAATACGGCGGCCAGGTTGCCCGCAATCAGGTAAGCCCGTTCCTTGCCGCTCATGGAATCCGTGTCTTCCGGCGTCAGGAACGGTTTGCCGTGCACCAGCACTTCGCCCGTGTCGGCGTTGACCTTGACCTTGTTGTTGCTCCATTTCGTGATACGCTTGCTGTACGTGTCGCGGCGGGAAATGCTGCGCGGATGGTCGTTGAACAGTTCGCCGAATCCGCCGCCGCCGTTGCCGTTGCGTTCCACGATGCGCTGCCACAGGGCCGCACCGCCGCCGACGTTGTAGCCGGCGCCCACGGCATAGTCAAAACCGAGCTTGTCAGCCTGCGATTCCATGGGTTTTGTCACCAGTTTGGCCGTGCCGACGGCATTCAGCAGCGTGGCGCCGATGTAGGACGCCGCGTTCGGGTTCTGGCTAGCATACAGGGCCGCAATCAGGGAAATCGGCAGGCCGCGCGTCACGCCCCTGGCCGGATGGCGCTTTTCACCGTGAGCCAGCTCGTGACCGAGCACGAAAGCCATTTCGTCTTCATTGTAATTGAGCTTCTGGAACGCGCCGATGTTGACGCTCACGTTGTGGCCCAGCGTGCAGAACGCGTTGAAGGACCGCTCGTTGTTGACGAAGTATTCATAGGGCTGCGTGCCAATGGTGGACTTTGGCTCCTGCGCCGCAATGGACGTGCTCAGGCGGCCCATGAGGCGGTCCAGCATGGCATTGGCCGCCGGATCCTCGTTGACGCCGTACTTATCCTTGATCTGGTCCATATACTCGTGGCGTCCTTCATTATCCAGGTAATGCACCTGGCGGCTCAGGTACGCATACTGTGCCCCCACTTCGAAGATGGCGACAGCAGCAGAACCCCAGTCCGTGGCATAAGCCGGCCGCGCAATCGCCGCCGTGCCCGTCGTCAGGACCAGTGCCGTCGTCAGTACCGAGGCTTTGGACAACATGCTTCTTTTCCACATAGTTCCCATAATTCTCCCATCCCTTTTCTCATGACACGATGTACCGCGCCGCAACGCCGTCAATGGCAGCCGGTACGATGCAGTCGGTTTTTTCTGTACCCTATTATATCATGGCGCTGCGAAAGATTTGTCACCAAATTGTGGCAAAACGGGCCGTGACGTATGGAAATATGGTGCTTGTATAAAATGTTGCCACTGGACAGAGTAAATTTTGTTACATTTAAACAGGACAGTAGTAACAAAATAGTATAATAATTACATTTTCGTGCATATATCTTGCTATATGCCCGAATTATGATATAATGAACACCATAATAGTTCATTTTGTGTATAGTTTGTGAACTTTTAACTTGCATTATGAAATCGGTGTGACAGGAAAAAAGGGACCGGTACCAATCCGGGCAGAGGAAACTAGGAAACTCGCGCCAAACGAGCGGTTTCGGGAACGGATTTCCCCAACAGCGATTTTGTAATAAAAAATTTTAGAGGGGAGAAATCCACATGAAAAAATCTTTAGTACTGGCCATGGCTATGGCCCTGGGCGTAACGGCTTCCGCTTACGCCGCCAATCCGTTCTCCGATGTACCTGCCGGCCACTGGGCTTATGACTCCATCGCAAAACTGGCTGCTGCCGGCGTAATCGACGGCTACGGCGACACGACCTTCAAAGGCGACCGCCTGATGACCCGTTACGAAATGGCTCAGATCGTAGCTAAGGCTATGGCAAAGGGCGCTAACGTTGACAAGCTGGCTGCTGAATTCGCTGACGAACTGGATGCTCTGGGCGTTCGCGTAGCAGCTCTGGAAAAGAAGGCTGACAATGTTAAGATCACCGGCCAGATCCGTTACAGCTACAAAGATACGAAACAGGAATATGGCAAAGGCAGCGACAAGAAGAGCGTTGAAAGCCGTCTGCGTACCCGTCTGATCTTCACGGGCAAAGTAAACGACAACTGGAGCTTTGTAAACCGTCTGGAAAACAACCAGTACTTCAACAAAGACAATGACACCACGAAAATTAAATTATTAAAAGATGGCCAGACTGTTGAAAAAGTTAACAGCTATGACTACACTGGCGAAGACAGCGACGTCAAGATCAACCGTGCATTCCTGACCGGCCGTTTGGGCGGCGCTCATGTAGAAGCCGGCCGTGCTGGCCTGTACCTGGCCGACGGCATGATTTACGATGAATCCTTCGATGGCATCAGCGTAGCTTATGGCGACAAGGTTCGCTTCCTTGGCTGGTATGGCAAACTGACCCAGTCCAAAGCTAATGGCTATGAAAAAGACGATGCTGTTGACAATGGCTGGGGCGTAAACCTGAGCGGTGACCTGGGCCATGCAGTAAATCTGTTTGCCGGCTACAACACCGTTTCCCTGGAAGAAGACAGCGAAAAAGCACTGTACGGTGGCAAAGCACTGGATGATGACAAAGTCAGCATCACCCATGCTGGTCTGAAATGGAAGATCACCGACGATGTTAAACTGACCGGTGCTTACATGCATACCAATGCCGATGACGAAGAAAATGGCTGGTACTCCATCCTGGATCTGTGGGGCGCTTCCTACGCTAAACCGGGTTCCTTCGGCTTCCAGGCTGTTTACTATGATCAGCCGGCCGGCTCCGCTCTGGCTCATACCATGAACGGTGAATATGGTGCTAAATACACCGTAGCTCAGAGCAGTGACGGCGTTGCTGGTGCTCTGTGGGCTGACGGCTTCAAGGGCTACAGCGTAGCTGCTTCCTACACCGTTGCTAAGAACATGATGGCCAGCGTTAAGTACTATGACCTGAAGAGCCGCACCGATGACGACCAGAAAGCAAAGACCTTCTGGGGCGAATTCCAGCTGCGCTTCTAATCTCTGACGTAACCCGTTAGCAGATTAAGTCAGTAACTAAAGAGGGACTGTTTCGACAGTCCCTCTTTTTTATATTCTCTGGTGTGGCGAAAGGGCATAAAGCCTTTTTGAAAGAAAATCCGCTGCTGATTTTTCCGGTGACGACAAGGAAGTTAAGTTCAACCGCGCCTGCCTGACCGGCCATATCGGCCAAGTCAATTTGAAAGCCGGCCGCTCCGGCCTGTGGGTGGCTGACGGCCAGGTCTATGATGATGCCTTCGCCGGTTACACAGAAATTTCTTTGAAGAAAAACAAGGAATACAGAAAAATCTTCAATGACGATACAGTCCGGATTACTAACGCCGGCCTGCTTCCGCACAGTCCCATACCATGAACGGTGATGTCGTGACCCAAAATTTGTGAGCGGATGGTTTTAGGGGCTGCAGCGTATCCGCCTCTTACACGGTTGCCAGGAACATGATGGCTACGGTTGAATACCACGACCTGAAGAGCCGTGTTGATTCCAGTGCCAGAAACAAGATGCTCTATTCTGATTTTCAGCTGCGTTTCAATCCCTGATGGCATCGGAAACGTACTTGAAGAAAGTGTAAAGATTCCTTGAATTTGTTTGTTTTCTACTGGAATTCACACGGCAGGTATGGTAAAATGTACTCATTGAAAAAGGCTTTTACGGCCGTGATGCAGGAGGAAAAACAATGAAGAAGATTTTAATGCTCATGATGGCGGTTTTATCCGTATTTTGCCTGACGACCGGCTTTACCGGCCGGGCCGAAGCGGCTAAGGTTGCCGTCGTACCCATCCAGATCAACGAAGAAAAAGTGGAACGCGGCAGCGACTGGAACAGCTGGTACTGGGATATCGTAGTGGAACGGTTCCATTATCCCGACTTTGAACTGCTCGACGATGACACGGTATCCAAGGTAGTGCCGGAAACGGGCCTGGCGTCCTTTGACAAGGCAACGCTCATGACGGTGGCTTCCCAGACCGGTGCCGATGTTGTCATCGCGATGCGCGTGGACGAAGTCAAGGAAACGTTCTACAACTTCCGCACGGAGTCCATGATCGGCATGCGCGTCAAAGGCCAGTTCTCTTCGTACAATGGCGTTACCGGCAAATACTACAACAAGAACTTCAATACTTACGCTGAAACGGAAGATGTGTACCTGACCCGGACCGACTGGCAGGCCCGCTGGATGGAGTCCAACCTGAACCGTTACATCAATCGCACGATTGAAACGAAGTAAGTGAAACCGCACTGACTGAACCGTACAGCGCAATACCATGACATTTGGGGGCAGCCCTTTGGGGCTGTCCCTTTTTGTGTTCCGGAAGCCTGTTTTTCAAGGTCATTTTCCTCCATTTTGGACTATCTTTTTTTGCAGGGATTTGCTATAATAATATGGCATTATTTTAGGATAGTGTGTACTGTGAAAACGTCTGCCTGTTTGGCGGGGTTCCCGCCGAGGCAGCCTGGAATATGGAGGGACTTTGGTGAAAACATCGGAATCAAAGGAAATCTGCCGGGAGACGACGCATCGCGCCCGGGGCAAAATGGCGGCGGCCTACACGGTGCTGCTGCTCATCTGCGTGAGCTGGGCGTATGAAGGCTTCCAGTTCCGCGCGACGGGGCACGTCAGCACGCTGGGTATGGGCATGAACCTGCTGTGGCTGGGCCTGTGGATCTGGAAGGTCTTCTACCGGTATGAGATCATCCTGCGCAAGACGCAGCTGGAAATCGTGACCATCGGCCTGTGGCGCCAGGGCCACTATATCGTGGACCTGTCGAAGACCGAGAGCTTTGCCCAGCATTACCGCCACGACTTTTTCCGCCGTACCCGCATCGGTCATTACATTCACCGTTACAACATGGCGGATGAGAATCCGACGCGTATCCTGGCGTTCCGCGAGGGCAAGGGGCTGGCAGCGGTCATCTTCTGCTGCAGCGACGAGTTCCTGCGGGAAATGCGCCGCCTGATGCCGGACAAGTATCTGGAGTTCTGATTGCAAGGGGGTTTCAAAAATGCAGTTTGTTGATTTTACGACGGTGGATCCCCAGGCCATCTTGCTGCGCCTGCTCATCGTCTTTTTGTTCTCGTTCATCGTCATCATCGCCGGGGCCCGCATCATCGGGTCCGAGAACAAGGCCCGCTGGTTCAAGCGCCGTACCAAGTACACGTTCTTCAACCGTCGCGGCGTATTCGGCGAATACATGAATTTCGGTTATCCCCGCACGTGGCAGGGGCTGATTGCGGCCCTCATCATGTACGGTATCATTTTCGGCGTGGGTATCTGGTACATCATGATCCACCCCTATGCATGACGGCTTTTCCCGGAAAGGAGTTTCAACGTGATTAAAGGCACGGTTATATCGAGAAAAGGCGAGCGCGCCAAGGTGCGCATCAATTTCAAGGAAACGGACGAACGGGGCCTGCGCGCCTATGTGGACTGCTGGAACCCAATCAGCGCCCATCCCGGCGATAATGTCACCATCGAATACCGCAAGGTCGACGAGCGGAAGGCGAAGATCTTCATGATTTCCCTGCCTATCCTGTGCGTTGTGGCGGGGTTCGTGTTCGGCTATTCCATTGCCAACTATTTCGAGATGGATTTCTGGTATTATCCGTTCATCGTGGGCAGCGTCATCGTCTGGAGTTTTGTGGCGTTCAACTATCTGCGCATTTTCAGGCGCGATGCCCTGAGCAGCCAGGAACAGCTGACGGTTGCGTCCATCGATCCGGTGGAATTTGTGGTGAACGACGACGACAGTACGGACGGCGATGCGAAGAACACCAAGTCCTTCCTGTACAGCGGCCGCTGAGTGAGGCAGGTGCGGTGATGAAGGTATTGCTGGCTTCGGCTTCCCCGCGGCGGCGGGATTTAATCCGCCAGATTGGCTGGGAAGCGGAAATCCGCCCGGTGGATTTCCCGGAAACGAAAAACGGCACGCCGCACGACGTGTGCCTGTACAATGCCCGCGGCAAGGCGGCGGAAGCTGCCCTGCGTTACGGCGACGACTGCCCGGTTGTGGCGGCCGATACGATTGTGACGTTTGACGGGCGGGTGCTGGGCAAGCCGCGCGATGCCGCTGACGCGGTGCGCATGCTGCGGTCCCTTTCGGGCCGCGTGCACGAGGTCATGACCGGCGTATCCGTGCGCTTCCATGGCAAGGAACGGGCTGCCGTCGCGACGACGGTGGTGGAGTTCCGCATGCTGACGGAGGCGGAAATCGCGGCCTATGTGGCCACGGGGGAACCGCTGGACAAGGCCGGTGCTTACGGCATCCAGGGGAAGGGCGCCGTGCTGGTGGAACGCATCGACGGGTCGTATGATAATGTGGTCGGCCTGCCGCTGACCCTGGTCTATACGATGCTGCGGGACCTGGGGGCCCTGCAGGCGGACTGAGTACCGCAAAACAGGTTCAAACGGTGTAACAAAGGAGTGTGATGGCTTGACGAATTTCAAAATGCGGGAACTGTGTAAAACGGACCGGCCGCGGGAGCGGCTCTGCGCACTGGGGGCCCAGGCCCTGACCAATGCGGAACTGCTGGCCATTTTAATCGGCAGCGGCACGAAAGAGAAATCGGCTTTGAAAATAGCCGAGGAACTGACGGTCCATGAACGATTGTACCGCGAAGTCGCCCGCTGGCGGCGCGTGCAGGATTTCAGCCAGATCAAAGGCTTGGGAACGGCCCGGTCGGCGCGGATTCTGGCGGCGCTGGAGCTGGGCAAACGTGTAGCTTGCGCATCAGCTGTTGAGTCGGAGTGTATTGACTCTCCCGAAGCAGGAGCTCAGTATCTGATGGGCAGACTAAGGAATGAAACCCACGAGCGGTTTCTGGTTCTGCTTTTAAACACGAAGAACCGTGTCATTCAAACCGAACAGATTGCCGAAGGTTCGCTGAACAGCGCCATCGTGCACCCGCGCGAGGTGTTCGCCCCGGCCATTACGGCCCATGCCGCGAGCATTTTGGTGGCCCATAACCATCCGTCGGGGGACCCGGCGCCCAGCCGCGAAGACCGCAGCCTGACGCGCGTCCTGACGCAGACCGGGGAAATCATGGGGATACCCGTGCTGGACCACCTGGTCATCGGTGACGGATGCTATTACAGTTTCAAGGAACACGGTGATTTGTGAAGTCCTTTATGATTTGATGAGGTGTGAAAAAGGATGTTCAACTTTTTACGGAATTTCTCCCATGACCTGGGCATCGACCTGGGAACGGCGAATACATTGGTACACTGCAAGGGCAAAGGCATCATCATCCATGAGCCGTCCGTCGTGGCAGTGGACAGCGAAACGAACGAAGTGCTGGAAATCGGCGCGGAAGCCAAGGCCATGATCGGCCGTACGCCGGGCAACATCGTTGCCATCCGTCCCATGAAGGACGGCGTCATCGCTGATTTCGACATCACCCAGTCCATGCTGAAGTATTTCATTCACCGGGCCCTGGGCCGGCATACGTTCCTGCGCCCCCGTATCGTCATCGGCGTGCCGAGCGGCGTCACGGAAGTGGAGAAGCGTGCCGTGGTGGACGCGGCCATCCAGGCCGGCGCCCGCGAAGCCTACCTGATTGAGGAACCCATGGCTGCCGCCATCGGCGCGGGCCTGCCGGTGCAGGAAGCGACGGGCAGCATGGTCGTCGATATCGGCGGCGGTACGTGCGAAGTCGCCGTCATTTCCCTCGGCGGCATCGTCGTCTCCCGTTCCATCCGCACGGGCGGCGATGCCATTGACGACGCGATTGCCCGCTACATCCGCAAGACCTTCAGCCTGCTCATTGGCGAGCGTACGGCGGAAGAAATCAAGATCAAGATCGGGACGGCCAAGTTCGTGGAAAATCCGGAAACGATGGAGATCCGCGGCCGCGACATGGTGAGCGGCCTGCCGAAGAACCTGGTCATCAATGCGAACCAGATCTGCACGGGCATCGAGGAGCCGGTGGCTGCCATCGTGGAAGCGGTGCGCAGCACGCTGGAGAAGACGCCGCCTGAACTGGCGTCGGACATCATCGACCATGGCATCGTCATGACCGGCGGCTCGTCCCTGCTGCGCAATCTGGACAACCTGCTGAGCGAGCAGACCCATATGCCGGTCTTCGTGAGCGACGATGCCCTGACCTGCGTCGTGCTGGGCACGGGCATCTGCGTCGAAAACATCGATCAGTACAAGAAAGGCTTTATGTCTTCCAACAGCAAACTGTAATACACATACTGAAATGCTATGAAGAAACAGCAATTTGTAGCCGTACTGGCCGCTTTGGCCGTGGTGGCCTGCATGGTGCTGGCTGTCAGCCAACGGTGGCGTTTCCCTCTGGTGAACCGCGCCGTCGGCACGGTGCTGCTGCCGTTCAATACGGCCGTCCTGTTCGTCCACGACAAGGTGGCGGAGTTTCAGGAATCGCAGCGCCTGAACAGTACGCTTCAGGCGGAAAACGCAACATTGAAGCAGCGCCTGCAGGAACTGGACAGTGCGGAGTACCGCATTGCCCGGCTGGAAGCGGAGAACGACCAGCTGCGCTCCCTGGTGGGGTACAAGCAGGCACACGGCGAGGAGAAACTTCTGCCGGCCCGTGTCGTGGGTTTCGACCTGGGCGACCTGCATGAATACTTTTTCCTGGATAAGGGATTCAGCGACGGCATCCGCGAGGATATGCTTGTCACGACGAGCGCCGGCCTGGCCGGTATCGTGGAAGAGGTCTACGACCATTACAGCCGGGTGCTCTACATTTCGAGCAGCCGGTCGCGCATCGGCGTGAAGGTGCAGCGTTACGGCTCCGACGCCGTCGGCGTGCTGGCGGGCCACGGCCCGAACAGCGCCAACCTGCAGATGCTGTATATCGGGCAGAACGCGGATATCCGCGAAGGGGACCTTATCGTCACCAACGGCCTGGGCGGCAAATACCCGGCCGGTGTCTATATCGGCAAGGTGCTGAAGGCGGGACCGGATCCCGTCGGCCTGCAGAAAACGGCGGAAATTGAACCGGCGGCCAACCTGCGCGTGCTGGACAAGGTCTTCGTCGTGCTGCATGTGGACGAAGCGTCGCTGCTCGCCAAGGAAATCCGCGAGGCGAAGGCGGCGGAAGAAGCGAATAAACCGAAAGCGGGAGGAATGGAATGAGAATGTGGTCGTGGCTGGTGACGGCTTTTGTCATCCTGATACTGCAGACTACTTCCATCGGTCTTTTCAGGGGCAGTCTGTTTTTTGACCTGCCCTTGATTTTTATTTATGCCCTTGCTTTGTTTTACGGTCCCCGCACGGGGCTGCTGGCCGGGCTGCTGTTCGGCCTGCTGCAGGACCTGTCGTCGCCGTCCGTGTTCGGCTTCTGCCTCCTGACGCGCGGCCTTATGGGGTACGGCATCGGCTGCATCAAGGAAATGATCTTCAAAAACAACTACGGGTACCACGTGCTCCTGGTCGGGGGCATCAGCGTGGCACTGCGTGTTCTGTACGCCGTGCCGGTGTTTTACCTGAGCGGCGCTGTCGCGGAGACGGCGGCACCCTATCTGTGGGAAAGCATCCGGTACTGCGTGGGCAACATGATCCTGACTGTCCCCGTGGAACTGCTCCTGTGGAAGCAGTTCAAGTGGCAGCAGGAAGAGGAACCGTCCTATGGAAAATAAACTTTCATCGGGCCGGCTCAAGATTCTGCTGGCCCTGTCCATCATCGCCTTCGTGATCCTGGTGGGGCGCATGGCGTGGCTGCAGCTGTACAATGGCCTTTATTACGGCGCCCAGGCGGACGGCAACCGCATGCGCAGCGCTATCCTCATGGCGCCGCGGGGCAAAATCTACGACTGCAACGGCGTCGTGCTGGCCGACAATACGCCGGCCTTCGTCCTGACCATCATGCCGGGCCACAAGCTGTCGGACGACGAAATCCGGCGGCTCGCTCCCATTTTGAGCATGACCGAGGAGGACATCCGCGCGAAAGTCGCGAAATCGAAGGAAACCTACGAGCCCGTGCCCATCAAGACGGAACTGACCATGAAGGAAGTCACGGTCCTGGAGGAGAATGCCAAGGACCTGCCCGGCGTGTCGCTGGATTCGCAGGCCATCCGCCGGTACGTGTATCCCGGCCTGGCTTCCCACGTGCTCGGGTACGTGGGGGAAATTTCGGAAGAACAGATGGCCAAGGGCCGTTACAAGGGGCTGCCCCAGGGCAGCATCGTCGGCAAGGACGGCCTGGAATGGGTCTACGACGGGGACCTGCGCGGCGTGAACGGCCGCAAGACCGAAGAGGTCGACGTGCGGGGCCGCGTGGTCCAGCAGCTGGCGGGGCAGCCGCCCCAGTCCGGCAAAAACCTGGTGCTGACCATTGACTACCGCCTGCAGAAGACCCTGGAAGACGCCATGGACCATCATCTGGCCGAACTGGGCGTACAGGCGGCAGCGGCCGTGGCCGTGGATCCCAATACGGGGGCCGTCAAGGCCCTGGCTTCGCGGCCGGACTTTGACTCGAACTGGTTCGTCGGCGGCATTTCGGCCAAGAACTGGAGCCGCATCAACGACAATCCCCATCATCCGCTGAACAACAAGGTCATCGACGGCGAATATCCTGCCGGTTCGACCTTCAAGGTCGTCACCGGTTCGGCGGGCCTGGAAACGCATAAGGTCGCGCCGGAGGAACTGATCTTCGACTCGGGCCGCCACTGGCTCATCGATATGCGCAATGCCGGCGGCGAAGCACTGGGCTGGCTGAATTTCCAGCGGGCCTTCGCCATGTCGGATAACGTGTACTTTTACGAAGTGGGCCGCCGCGTGGGCATCGACACGCTGGACGAGTATGCCCGCAAGTACGGCTTCGGCAAAAAGACGGGCATCACCCTGCCCGGCGAGGCGTCCGGCGTTGTCGCCAGTCCGGAGGTCAAGAAGAAGCTCCTGAAGGAAGACTGGTATCTGGGCGACACGTTCAACACGGCCATCGGCCAGGGCCTTACCCTGGTCACGCCCATCCAGCTGGCGCAGATGCTGTCGGCCGTGGCGGCGGGCGGCACCATCCATCCGCCCTATCTGGTGGACAAGATACTGAACAACGACGGTGCCACGGTCTCCGTGCCGGAGCGTCCCAAGGCGCGCAGCCTGGACATCAGCGACGACACGATCACGCGCATCCAGAACGGCCTCAAGGGCGTGACGCAGCCCGGCGGCACGGCGGCCTGGTTCTCGGGCCTGCCGCAGGCCATCGCCGGCAAGACCGGCACGGCGGAAAACCCGCACGGCCGCGACCACAGCTGGTTCATCGCCTACGCGCCGGCGGAGCGCCCGACCCTCGTCCTGGTCTGCATCGTGGAGCAGGGCGGTTTCGGCAGCACGGCGTCGGCACCCATCATCTACGAAGTCTTGAACAATTATCTGCTGGGGTATCCCAACCTGAAGCCCAAGGCCGAAGGGGACGGAAAACCCGCGGCACAGGGTAAGTGAAGCCGGTACGGCGTACCGGCAGTACGAGGTATCTACCTTGCAGCGCTATTTAAGAAACATGGACTGGATCCTGGTCCTGACGGTTGCGGCCCTCATGACCATCGGCATGATCCTGATCGGCAGCGCGACCCACGCGGACGCCGTCGCTTCGGGACAAAACCGCTTCGTCCTGCGCCAGGGCCTCTTCATTGGAATCAACATCGCCATCGTGATCTTCATGATGCGCATCGATTATCACTCGCTGACCGCCATTTCCAAGCAGCTCTACATCATCATGCTGGTCCTGCTGGTGGCGGTGGCCCTCTTCGGCCACACGAGCCTGGGGGCCCAGCGCTGGATCCGTATCGGTCCCATCACCTTCCAGCCCAGTGAATTTTCGAAGGCCCTCATGATCATCTGTCTGGCGGCCTTCCTGGACAAACAGCGGGAATACATGGACAGTATCAAGGATTATGCGGCCCCCATGGTCTTCGTCCTGGTACCGTTCGTGCTGGTCCTGCGGCAGCCAGACCTGGGCACGGCCCTCGTCTTTGCGGCCATTGCGTGCAGTATGTTCTGGGTCTGCGGCTTCAAAGTGAAGTGGATCGTCATCGCGGCGGCCATCGGCGCCTGCAGCGCGCCGCTCCTCTGGCACCTGCTTCATGAGTACCAGCGCAACCGGATCCGCGTCTTTTTGTATCCCGAACTGGACCCCTACGGCGCCGGCTACCACGTCATCCAGTCGAAAATCGCCATCGGCAGCGGCATGCTCTTCGGCAAAGGCTGGATGCAGGGCACCCAGAGCCAGCTGAGTTTCCTGCCCGAAAACCACACGGACTTCATCTTCGCCGTGGCCGGGGAGGAATTCGGCTTTATCGGCGTCACCATCATCCTGCTGCTCTACCTGGTCCTGATCTGGCGCGCCCTGAGCATCGCCCTCAACGCGGAAGACCGCTTCGGCCAGCTGCTGGCGACGGGCGTCACGGGCATGCTGCTCTTCCATGTCCTCGTCAACGTGGGCATGACGGCAGGCATCATGCCGGTCACGGGCGTACCGCTCCCGTTCCTCAGTTACGGCGTCAGTTCCCTCACGACGAACATGGTCATGGTGGGACTGCTGCTGAACATCCACATGCACCAGGCGAAACTGCAGTTCTGACAAGGGCCCCCGGCGGCACGATGTACTGTCCGTCCGGTTGCCAACGAAACGAAGGAGACATCTTACATGAAGAAAGAGTTAACGATAGATATGCTGGCGGCGGTGAAGCGGCCGGACCGCTACACGGGCGGGGAATTCGGCAGCATCGTCAAACAGGACGCCGAAGTGCGCATGGCCCTGGCTTTCCCCGATGTGTACGAGGTCGGTATGAGCTACCTGGGCTTCAAGATCCTCTACCACCTGGTGAACAAGATGGACGGCATCGCGGCGGAACGCGTGTACGCGCCCTGGGTAGACATGGAACAGCTCATGCGCGAGCGCGGCGTGGTCCTGACGACGCTGGAGACGAAGCAGGCTTTGTCGGAACTGGATGCCGTCGGATTCACCCTTCAGTATGAATTGTCCTATACGAACATCCTCAATATGCTGGACCTGGGCGGCGTGACCGTGCGCAAGGCCGAACGGCGCGACGACGAACCCATCGTCATGGTGGGCGGTCCCTGCGTGTTCAATCCGGAACCGCTGGCGGATTTTATCGACCTGGCCATCATCGGCGACGGCGAAGAGGCCCTGCCCGAAGTGCTCGAGGCCCTGCGCCAGTGGAAGCAGGAAGGCCGTCCCGGCGGCCGCAAAGGCTTTTTGCACCGCGCCCAGCAGATTCCCGGCATCTACGTGCCGGAATTTTATGAACCGGAATACAACGCGGACGGCACGCTGGCCCGCATGAAGGTGACGGACCCGGCGGCGCCGGCCTGCGTCGAAAAACGCGTCGTGGCGGACCTCAACAAGGTAGACTTCCCGACGGCACCCATCGTGCCTTTCGGCGAAATCGTCCACGACCGCATCATGCTCGAAGTGTTCCGTGGCTGCAGCCGCGGCTGCCGTTTCTGCCACGCCGGCATGGTCTACCGCCCCGTGCGGGAACGCCGGCCCGAAGTGCTGCGCGAGTTGGCCCACCGCCAGGTCGACAACACGGGCTACGACGAAATCTCCCTCGTGTCCCTGAGCACGGCGGATTATTCCTGCCTGCCCTGCTTCCTCGACACCATGATCGCCGACTTCAAGTCCCGCGACGTGAGCGTGTCCCTGCCGAGCCTGCGCATCGACGCCTTTTCCGTCGACATCGCGAAAAAGGTGCAGGTCGTGCGCAAGAGCGGCCTGACCTTCGCACCGGAGGCGGGGAGCCAGCGCATGCGCGACATCATCAACAAGGGCGTGACGGAAGAGGACCTGATGAATGCCGTCAGCGGCGCCTTCGAGAACGGCTGGAGCAAAGTCAAGCTGTACTTTATGATCGGCCTGCCCGGCGAAACGGACGACGATGTCCTGGCTATCGCCAAGCTGGCCCGCAAAGTGCAGTGGAAGTATAAGGAGATCACGGGCCACGGCGGCTGTCAGGTGACGGTCAGCGTCGCCTCCTTCGTGCCGAAGCCCTATACGGCGTTCCAGTGGGTCCCCCAGGACACGCTGGACGAAATCCGGCGCAAGCAGCGCCTTTTGATCGAGGCCCTGCGCGTCAAGAACATCACGTTCCAGTACCATGACAGCCAGACGAGCATCATGGAGGGCGTCTTCGCCCGCGGCGACCGCCGCCTGGGCAAGGCCCTGTACCTGGCTTGGAAGGCCGGTGAATCCTTCGACGGCTGGGGCGACCAGTTCAATTACGAGCGCTGGCAGCAGGCCCTGCAGGAGGCCGGTGTGGATCCGGACTTCTACAACCACCGCCTGCGCGGCGAAAAGGAAACGTTCCCGTGGGAACACCTGCAGCCCGGCGTGAGCCGTGCCTTTCTGGCACATGAATACGCCAAGGCGAAGGAACAGATGCTGACGAAGGACTGCCGCCAGGGAAAGTGCAACGGCTGCGGCATCTGCCAGAAACTGGGTGTTTCGATTATGGATTACAGCGGTCATGCCTACGACGCTTCCGCGGAACCGAAGTTCGTGCCTGTGGAGGAACGGACGGCGGCCGTGCGCAAAGCGCTGCGGGATGCGGCCGCGGCGGCCGGTTACGACCTGCTTGCGCCGAGCGTGGCACAGGTGGCGGCGGCAACGGCGTATAAGGCTGCCGGCACGGCGGCAGAGGGGGTGGCAGAATGAAACTGCGGTTCCGTATCACGAAGGACAAAGAGATCCGCTTCATTTCGCACCTGGAATACCTGCGTACCATCGGCCGCGCCTTCCGGCGCGCCAAGCTGCCCGTGGCCTATTCCCAGGGCTTCAACCCCCACATGAAGTTCTCCCTGTCAAGTAAACACGGAAACCAAGGACTTATTGAAAATCGTGGAGTCCCG
>OIWN01000335.1_pt1 | contig 44388 bp, 64 predicted proteins | sample 1587591 | NCBI WGS metagenome assembly OIWN01 (sample SAMEA3888901, study PRJEB22519) | human gut metagenome | biome: human gut; feature: human-associated habitat; material: faeces | place: Denmark | collected 2010 | reverse complement strand
TCTCAAAGGGTGTATGAATCGAAATTTCCAGATCATAGGCTTCGTCATCTACTACGACAACATAATCGAACGAATCCGTATGGTACACAACACGCTCTGTGCCGTTGCAGACAACGCTGTATTTTGTTGATTTTTCCAGTTCATCCAGTGAATTTAAAAGAAATCTGGGTTCTTCAATCGGATCCGGATTGGAATAATAAATTAAATCGTTTTCAAAATTCTTCATGTCTTTTTTCTCCTCGTATCAATTCCTATAGTCCATCAAATTTATCCCTTAACTGCACCGGCTACCATACCGCCGATAAAATAAGAGGAACACTTCAGATACAACAAAACCACCGGAATGGTCGCGATACACAGACCTGCACACAGTACACCATAATCCGTATTGTACATGGAATTAAAGTTCATCAGACCAAGCGGAAGCGTTTTTAAGGAATCCTTTTTAATTTCAATCAGTGCCCAATAGAATTCACTCCAGGTACCTTGGAAGTTAAAAATCATTACGGTAGCGATAACCGGTTTTAACAGCGGAAGCGTAATCCGAAACAGGTTCTGCAGCAGGGAGCAGCCGTCCAGCAGTGCTGCTTCATCCAGCTCTTTCGGCAGGCCTTTTACATAGTTAATCATAATAAAGGTTGCCGTCGGAAGCCCCAGCGTAACATACGGAAGCAGCAACGCAAGCCGCGTCCCGTTCAGTCCCCACGCTTTCAGCGTCGTAAAGTTGGGGATTGTGAGCATTTCAGATGTGATAAACAGTCCGGACAAAAACAGTATTTCAATGAATCCACTGCCCCACGGTCTTAATTTCCCGAGCGCAAAGGATGCGAGTATAATAACGATCAACTGCAGTGCCAGCGTCATAATCGTAATAATAACACTGTTCATGAAAAAGCTTCCAATTTTACCAATTTTCCATGCAGAAACATAGTTTTCCGGTTTAAAGGTCGTAATGCCAAAAGGGTTCGTCAAAACATCCAGATTGGATTTTATGGATGTCAGAAACATAAATGCCAGCGGGTACAGCACAATCACTGCCAGAATCAGAAGAACGATCTGACTGAATATCCCTCCTATTGTGAGTTTCTTTTTTTCTTTCATTATTTTCACCCCTTCGCTTATTCGTAGTTGTACCTGCGTCCAATCAGTCTGCTGATCAGCACCAGTGTCAGAATGATGATAAACAGCACAGTAGACATTGCCAGTGCCCTATAAAACTTGAAATCAACGAACGCCGTAGTATAAATCAGCTGTGCAACTACAGTCGTCGCCTTGCCGGGGCCACCGCCGGTCAGCATATAGAACAGGGCAAAGGATTTCATACCGCCGGAAATGGAAAGGATGACGTTTGTTTCCGTCGTTCCCGCAGTAAGCGGAAGGAAAAAATTGAAGAACAGATCTTTTTTGGTCGCGCCGTCAACCGCTGCGGATTCCAGAACATCTTTGGAAATATTCATCATCGCAATATAGAATAAAACCATCGTAAAACCAATATACTGCCAGGTATTTACCGCAATAACCGTGCCGAGTGCAGTGCTCTTCTCCCCGATCCACGCATGTGTCAGATTGTCAAGACCAACCAGGCGCAGCAGCGTATTGACCAGACCAATATCCTTGTTCAGCATAAACTTCCACATAACCGCCACTACAGAAGCGGGGAGGACGACCGGGATATATAAAGCTACTTTATAAAACTGCTGCCACTTCGGAGTCATATAATATACTGCAAATGCAAGCAAAAAACCGAGGGTTGTCTGAATCAGTGTGGAAACCACTGCAAAAACCAGATTGACCTTGATCGCCGCCCAATATTCGTCATTATGAAACAGCTCAATGTAGTTTTTCAGTCCAACAAAACTAAAATCCGGACTGAATGCATTCCAATCCGTAAAGCTCCTGACCAGGCTCTTAAAAAACGGGAAAACAAGAAAGCATCCCAAAAATACAAAACCGGGAATCAGGAAAACATATCCCATGAGCTTTTGCCTTGTTTTATAATTCATTTTGCTCTTCATATCTTCACCCTTTCAAATAGGGCCGGCAGTCCATTTTCTGCCAGCCCTATTTCAGTTTGCCGCTATTTATTACTTACCGTTTTCTTCAAGTAATTTGACGTACGCATCTTCGATCTTCTGACCGAATTCTTCCGGAGTTTCGGAAGGATCGGAGAGAAATTCTGCTTCCAGATCACCAGTATCTGATCCGATATCGCCGGCACTGTAATCATAGTTTTTTCTGTAGCTCTCTGCGCTGGAGAAGATTTCTGCAAATTCGCTCTGGTTTGCATTGTCATAGGTGCAGTCCTTATTTGCCATTACAGACAGTGTCTCGTTACCGAATTTCTGCTGTACATCTTTGCTTGTGATATATTTTAAGAATCTTGCGGACTGTTCCGGATACTTGGTACCGGAGTAAACCATGAATCCGTCAACACCAAAGTTGTGAAGCAGGGTAGGCGTGCCTTCGGGTGCAGGGAACGCCATAACGCCAATTTCGAAACCGGCTTCTGCGGAGTTCTTTTCAAGATCTGTCAGTTCATTGTTGTTTACGAATGCAAACAGACCTTTCTGCAAATAGAACTGACCGGTAGCATCTTCTCTCGTCATAGCAAGAGAATCCGCATCAATGTAACCTTTGTCAACCCAGTCTCTTAATCTTGCTCCTGCTTCAGCATATTCTTTGGCAACATCCGTATAGTGACCTGTCAAATAGTCATTGTTTTTAAGATATCCTGCATCGTACATGTAATGCAATGCAAAAGTCTCAACCAGGGATGCAATCTGAAAGCCATGAGGATTACCAGGCGTCAACAGAGGTGTTACTCCGGTCTTTGCAGCTTCGCCGAGCAATGTTTCAAACTCTTCCAACGTGGTGGGAACTTCCCAGCCGTTCTCTTCCATCATCGTCTTGTTATATGCAAGCACGGTACAGGTTGTTCTGAACGGTATGCAGAAGACCTGATCGTTAACAGTACCGGACTGTACAGCGGGTGCCAGCAGGGAATCTCTCCATTCATTGTTATTCTCTTCCAAATAAGGAGTGAGATCGTATGTAGCGCCTACGGAATTGAACGAACCCATCTGGTTTGCCCAGCAGCATGCTACATCAGGAGCTTCGCCAGCAGCGAAGGCTGTTGTCAGAGTCTGTGTCAGAACGTCCCAGGTGATCACCTGTGTCTCAACCTTGATATCCGGATTTTCCGCTTCGAAATCGGATATCATCTGTGTGAATTCCGCTTCGTACTCCGGCCAGTCATGCATGAAAGTGATGGTCACCGGTTCACCGTCAGTAGTCTGAGCTGCTTCCGCTGTGGCATCATCCTTTTTTTCCGTCGTCGCAGCGGTATCCGCAGGAGCTGTTGCTCCTGTAGAGCCGCAGCCTACAAGGGCGGATGCAGCAGTCATGACTGCCATCACAATCGCCAATACCTTTTTGTTTTTCATACCATGTCCTCCTTTTTATTACTGTAGCCGCTCAAAACTTCTGTCAAAAAATCTCAAAATTATTGTCAAAACTTTCCGGGAAATATTTTCCGGCGCTTACTCAACAAAATAGGGATTTGGGTGGTCTGTCTTTTGGACAAGACGCGGATGGCAACTGGGGATACAAAGCGGGAGGTGCGGATACAGTAACCCCTTTTAAAGGTGATCCGGACTTTGATTACGAACACGGAATTTCGATTCCGTATGTTGTAGCTGCTGGAAACCCGAACGTTTTACATTATTATACAATGACCGCGGAAGATGCGGCTTACTCTTATCTTGCACTATTCGCGGTTACGGCTGGTAGCGTGGTATCGATCGAACTTAGCGGGGTTAGTGGCCCATCCATTGTATGTAATAAGCCGGGTGGAAGCTATTCTTTCGCGCTAATCGCGAACCCTGTTTTGAACGGAAAAGTTAATTTTAGGCACGGAGGAACTGGTGACGGACATGTTTACAAACTTATGATTAAGTAATATTAGCGATACCAGACTCTTACAATCTCCGATCCATACGCATTTCCGCTATTGTTTGAGGTGCTAAAGGTGATTGTTACGGATTCTGTTGTATATGTCACGTTAAGAGCGTTCCATCCTTCCCACCCTCTTGATACAAGACCAGCGCAAACAATCTCTCCAGCATCAGGGATATCAGCCAATAAAATATTTTTGGTGGCAGTTCCAGATGCAATCGTGAAATCGATTGATTTAAGAAAAGAAGACGGTGCTGGTATTGCCCTGTTGTTAATATAATAAACTTTGACATAAAGACCTTTTAAACCATTAACGGATGTCATTACAAGTTCGGAGTTGCTATGTTTTACATAGGAAACACCGATACCGGCGTTTAATTGGTTCGTTCCTCCATTGTACACTTCAATGAAGAAATCTTTTCCATGAACCATAGATCCAAAATTAGGAATTTCAGATACTTTTGTAAAATGATATCCGTGATGCCATTGTCCAAATTCGTGTTCTTTAAAGTCTACTCCGCCACAGTCAAGAACCGAATACTCTGGCGTTTCACCCAATTTTTTTCGCACTGCATCAGCACCTACAATGTAAAAATCGACTCCGTCCTGCTCCAGAGAGCAGCCGCCCAAATCCCTATTTTATTAAGTAACTTTGGCAAAAAGAAAAGACGTCTGACTATGTATCAAACGCCTTTCCTTTTTCGGTTGCCATGTTCTTCAAGGATCAAATTTCTTCCTGTCTTTTTCTGCTTATTCGGAATATATTCAATTAAATCCGACAAATCGCAATCCAGCACTTCGCATATCCGGTCTAAATGCTCTATATTCAACCGCTCTGCTACTTCATTGTAAATGTCCGAAATAGTTGCCGGTCGAATTCCTGTCATCTGCGCCAGATAGGCTTGGGTCCATCTTCGTTCGCCCAAAAGTTTTGATAAGTGAATCCTAATCATAATTATGCCCCGCGTAATAATTTACCATTATGCGGAGTATTATTCCTGATTTTGTGATTTTATTACGGATTCCGTTAGAAGTTTTTTATAATAAGCTCCCCATATCTCCTGCCCTTATCGCGCACGAGATTATTTTGCCGTTCAACGTATTCTATATTAAATTTTTGATACAAATTTCGTATTTCAGGACAATCGTTATATGATAATATGAAACGTCCTTTTATTTTATCAAGACAGTCATATAATCGTTGATGATCTTCTCCATTGAATCTGTCCGGATAATACTTTTCAGCATTATAATATGGAGGATCTGCATAAAATAAAGCTGATTCATTATCATATGTACTTATCAAATGTTCAAAATCAAGATTTTCAATCACAACCTTATTCAGCCGCTGAGAAAATTCCTGAAAATCATCTATCGCCCTATGCAATGCCTTCGGGCGCATTCCAAACGATCTGCCATCTGCTCCATAAGATTCCCTTATCAGAATATAAAACCTTGCCGCACGCTGAATATCTGTAAGCCCTCTCATCTGCATCTGACTGCGCGCATCAAAAAATAATTCTCTTGAAGTAAATACTCCTTGCAATTCCTTCTGCATCTCGCCGGGATGATACTTAATACACCTATATAAATTTACAAGATCACTATTGATGTCATTATATACTTCAAGCACACCTTTCCGCTCATCTCCAAACAATACCCATCCGGCGCCACCGAATACTTCAATATATCTTGAATACTCTTCGGGGAATAACTCTAAAATGTGCTTTCTTAAAAGTTTTTTGCCACCAATCCACGAAATAAAACTGTTCATTCAAATTCTCCTCAAAATTATTTGGGCATAATTATGAGGATTCCTCTTTACGCACTCATATATCTTTGATGCGAATTTTTGATATTATCTTGATTTACTGTGCAATAAATCATTGTTGTGTCAATTTTTTCATGTCCCAAATATTCTTTTACCTCCTCCAGCGGCATGCCCGCCCGAAGAAGATCTGTAGCAGCCGTCCGTCTAAACCTATGTGGATGTACCTTTTCAACCCCACTTTTTTTCCCAATATTTCTAAAAATATTTTGGATACCAGCTTTTGTTAATCGCTGATATGGCTTTCTGCTGCTTACAAAAAGTGCCTCATTATCATCTGTCCTGATTTTTAAATACTCTTTTAAATGGTAAAATGCTTTCGAATTTAAGTATGTCTCTCGTTCTTTATTTCCCTTTCCGAATACAATAATCCCAGTATCCGAAAAATCAATATCTGAACGATTCAGCTTTACAACCTCCCCCACACGAATCGCTGTAGAATAAAGAACCTCCAACAGTGCGAGATCACGTTCCCGATCGCAGTGGCTTCTCATACTTTCCATTTGCTCTCCCGTAAATGGACGCTTTATTCTTTTTACTTCCTTGAAGGGTCGAATGCTGACCATCGGATTCATCGCTATATGCTTTTTAATCTGCATCCAACAGAAAAATGAGTTAAACACATGACGAATATCATTCATATATCCATTTGAAACTTGGCGTTTTTCCTTATACCTTTTCAAATATCTGTTAATATCCTCATCGGTAATCTCCCTAACATTCTTGTTTATATCTTGGAATAAAAAGTGAAGGTGCATCCGATAATTTTTAATAGTCTCTTTCGATAATCCTTCATTTTCCCGTTCTGCGAAGAAACATTCCATGAATGCCTCGTAATCTTTGTCCCCATCATCAGCATCACTCCGAACAGATTCCGTGATATCATACCGTTCCAATACTGTACGCAACACAATTTTCAATGATTCACATTGATCAGCCGAAAGCTTTTCCTTTAAATTATTGACAATTTCGATGATAACTTTTGTTCTCATAAACAGTCCCTCCTATAGTATTTTTACACAATTATACTATAGGAAGGACTGTTTCCGTCATGTGGTTACTCCTCTGCTTTTAAAATCTCGTTCTTCTCTTCTTCTGTCAGCCAGCCCTTTTTCACTGCATTCTCCAGATAAGTTTTGTTCTTTGTTTTTTTATAAATACGTGTTAATGTATCAAACATAATCGTTTTTCCTCCTTTCATTATTGAATCAGCGCATCCATCACTAACTTATCTACTGTGTCCTCTGCCGCCTTAATCCTGTGATCCTGATAGCGCTGTGATACAACCCACTCCGGCTCTTTTTCAAGCGCAACATCAATGATATCCGCTTTTGTCTCTTCAATCTCATCAATAATCACATTTTTGCGCTTTGTGATGGACTTTAAGATAGCATAATTCCTGAATGCTGCCATCTTATGCCCGTCAGCATCAGTCTGAATCAGCTTTTCCAAATTTGCTGCATCTGAAAATTTCGTTTCCAATGCTGCAAAATCTCCATTATTCACAGTGATTACCAATTCGCTGCCTGATACATAAATTGCATCAAATGACAACTCTGTTTTGTCTACAAAAATAAGTTTTTCCATTTTGTTCTCCTTTTTATTTCTTTAAGACCTTATGGTCTTGTTTACAGTTACTGAACTAAGTAGGGATTTGAAAGCTATAAAAGAACATTCGGTCTGGAAACAGATCGGCGAACTGTCCGGGACTACACAAAAAACTTTCGATTTTTCACAATATGATGAAGTATACCTTGTAACAACATGCGCCGGAAACACAAAATTGATTTATACCGTCAAAGTACCAGTTGTTACACTGGGCGAAAATAAAATACAAGTGTGCAACGGCGGATATACCTCCGGAACTGGAGCGCAGTGCGAATGGGAAATCTCAAAAACATCTTGTCAGTTGCGTGCCTGTTATGTTGGCGGGACAAATTACACAGGATCTCAAACAACACTATATGCCAGATAAATTCTCATATTTTACATTTACCCAAGATAATAAACTATCCATGTGGCGCTTATATTATAATTTCCAGCGCCAGCAGGTCCGCCCCATGTAGCGGAAACACTTCCGGATGCAGAATCATCGCTGTACGAAGACGATATGCTGCATCCATAAGACCAGTTAGCATTATCTACGCCGACGCTATACGAAAACTTTTCTATTCCGACACCCAAAATTTTTGATGCTGAAATTTCAGATGCTTTTACGGAAAATGTTTTTCCTGTAATTTTATGTTTTTTTATATCAGGATCACACAATTTTTTTGATACTGGATCAGCACCATCTGCAGGTACATATGTGATGTACACGCCATCCTCCCTGGCATCCATGCCAGTAATTGCGCCATTGTCGTTCATGGCGCTTAAATCCCTATTTAGTTCATTAATCCGATCCATCAGCTCTTTCCCCTGTCGGGCATCCAGCGCAAATCCCGCTATTGTCGTTGTGCAGTTATTTGCCAGCCCAACATAGGCAGCATTTCCCACCTCTGAAAGATATTTCATGATTTTACCGAAAATAACCCGGTACGTTTCTCCCGAACGAATATTTTCGCGGTTGACTGCAGGACTAAATTCCGCCACGGAATCAGGATTTGCCATTATCTGATAGGCATTCCCTTCATTGTCCTGCAGATCAACATTATATCTAGCCATGGCTTTCCCCTCCGTCACATCTTTTTCAGGAAAATTTTAACCTGCGATGCAGTTACATAATCCGTTCCGAACTTCACATTATCCCCATCTTTTCCATCTGCCCCCGGAGTTCCAGGCTCTCCTTTTGCACCAGGATCACCTTTTTCTCCGGGTTCTCCCTTCGCTCCTGGATCGCCTTTTGCTCCCTGAGCTCCCTTCTGAGCAAGCATCATCCACTTATTTTCTTCCCAAGTGTCTCCTGAAGTATGGGATGTCTTACATGCATATGTACTGCCGTTTCTTGTTACTACGTCAATATAATGACCATCATTCACATAGGCTGTTTTCGCTGCCCATGCTCCTTTCATGCGTACCGATGTGCCCGTTTCGCCTTTTGCCCCTGGCTCACCGTCAGCGCCTTTCGCACCAGGAGCACCCGGATCGCCCTTTTCTCCCCTGAATTCGCCACCTTTAATGGCTTCATCTAAGCCTTTCCCGTTGTAATTAATGTCCTCTACATCGACCAGCTTAAAATCTCCATTGTTTTTGGGTTTAATCTTTGAAATCAGTTCAATTGCCATTACCGTTTTCCTCCTCTTATGCTACATTTACCGTTGTGTTTCCCAGTCCTGCATTATCGGAAATCCAAATATCATAAGATTCCGTATAACCGGATGCATTTGTGAACTGGATTGTCCCTGCTTTGCTAAAGCCGCCATCAAACCCGCCCACTTTAAATGCAGGTGTCCCGTAGCGGGTCGGAATTGCATAATAAATATGCTGCCCTGCTCCTGCGTTTACAGTGAAGGTTTTTGCCTTGCTGCCCTGCAGTCCTTTTGTCAATGTCAAAACAAATGCACTGTCAAAAGATGTTTTCTTCGCTGCCACGCCCCAGTAAATGCCATTTAAAAACGTGATTGCAGTCGTTTTCTGCGAGCTTGCGTTCCGGTCGTCCATCGCTTTCAAGGTATACGTTTTATTTGTCTTGATTCCTGCTCCTTCAATCGTCTTTGTTTTAGTGGACACATCCACCTGGGCATTATCTAAGGTCAATGTTTTGGGAGTTTTATTGTAATTCCAATCCAGCCTTACAGTATTAACCGTAGTTCCCATCTCCACTGTATTAACATTGTTCGTAAATGCAGTCAGCTGGATTGCCGTATACAGCAGATCATCAAGCACTTCTTTTACACTTTTATTCCCATAGCTCACGCCGTCTGCAGTTGTTGCCCCCGGTGCGCCAGCCGGTCCACGTTCAACCAGTACCATCCATTTGCTTGCATCCCATGTGCTCGTGGATGTATGGGATGCCTTACATGCATATGCAGTCCCATCTTTGCTGACTATATCAATATACTGCTGATTTGCGACATAGGCTGTACTCGGTGCCCATGCCCCTCTGGTCCGGAGGGATGTTCCCTTATCGCCTTTCTCCCCAGGTGTAGTCTCAATCTCTTCCAAAACCTGCGTCAGTGTCTTCCCGTCAGCAAATAATACGCTATCCGGCGATGTGAGGACATCAACCTCCTCTATAACTTCTCCTGTTTTCTCGTTCAGTAACTGAACCCTTACTTTACTCAGTGCCATCTTCGTTTCCCCTTTCGATTACTTTCAGCCCCATATTCGGGCTTGCCTTTATTTCTGTGCCTCCGCCAATCCCCTGCCCGCCCACGACCAGATAAAACGTATGCGGCTTGCGCTTATTGATAGGGACATCCTCATGTGCCACCACAATATTTATCCGCTCCTCCAGTGCGATCTTGATTTCATTCCGGACCATTTCAATGTCCGCCTTTGTGGCAGTCACGATATGCGGATCCACTAACAGATTGATCACGCTGCCATTCAGCAGGGCGATCTCTATCGCAAGGCTCATCTCATTGATGATGCCGTCCACGATATTCACTTTTGGTGTGCTTGGTGTATTTGCAACTGCGATCATCTCTCCGCTTTCTGCAAATATCGCCATCTCCCGGATTGTAAATCCTCCGACCTCCCCGGGAATGATCCCGCGCACGATCAAAATATTGGGCGATGAACTGCTGATCTCGCATGAATTGATACTCCCACGCCACAGTTCATTTTTCAGTGCAGTCATTTCCGGATCCGGCTGGTAATATGCCCCATCCCCGTCCCCCACCGCGATCTCTGTGATCGTCAGCTTCTCCCCTGCCGCCAGCGCGGCAGCCATCAGCTTATTTCCGGTGTCCGTAACAACCGAATAATATTTGCTTGCTCCTTCCATCATGTTCCTCCTTGAACTTTTGCATGCAGCACCGTATGCATGGATCCTGCCGCCAGTATGCTGTCCGTTGCCGACGCCGAAAGGCTCTTACAGATATATGCTTTTACCTTCAGTTCTCCCCCGATGCCGCCGACTGCGATCACTTTCTCATCTGCCCGTATCGTATAGGCGAACCTCAGATGAGGCAGCGTCCGCGCCGTTTTTACCTTCAGCGTCTCTGTCAGGATCGCGTCATAGTTAATGTCATGGCTGACCGGAACATCTATGTAGATTTCCGCCCACCGGCTTCGGTCGGTTAAATACAGCGGTTCCACACTACACTGCGGATAACCGATCATTTCCAGCGCCAGCTTCAATCCTTCTGCAGTCCCCGCCATTTCAGCGATAACTGCCTTCATCTGCAGACGCCTCCGGTATGCCTCTATGCTTTCGCCCTGCAGCCTGAACATATCCCGATCCTGCCCGATTACTTCCAGCATAATCGGCTCTGCCATGGAAATCATCTTCTGCTCCCGCAGTCGGAAAATATCTTCCTGAATGCCGTCAAATACTTCCCCGACAACAGAAAAGAAAATCTTCAACTGGTTTTCCCCGGCTTTCAGCTTCCTCAGCGGTGCATGTAACAAATAAAACATATAATCGCCAAAGTGCTCAAACATCCGTCATTCCTCCCGCTCTATGTTTACCGTAACCGTCCCGCAGATGATGACCTTATCCTTCTCCAGAACCAGATCCCCTTCCGGCTCTATGATTTTGACATTTTTAATGAGTGGCACGCTGTTTTTGATTGCATACAGCAGATTGTATTGGATAAATTCATTCAGCTCCCGGTCGCGGCTGATCCGAAAGTAATTTGTCACCACACTGACCACCCGGTCTTTGATCCCATCATCGGATACCAATTTCGGGAGGATTACCTGCAGCATAATGTCCTGTGTTACTGTGATGGCACTCTTAACCAGTACATCATCGTCAGGGGCTTTGATTCCATCCGCCGCAGCCTGCACTTTTGCAAGCAGCTCCGGCGTTGCCTCTCCTGCTGTCCCGGTCACGATAATATCTACCGTCCCCTGTCCGCGCGGATGGAGCTGATGGACTGTGACATGCAGCACACCATCTACCGCCTCGCAGATGTTCTTATATTTCGCCGCCGTTGGCATCGTAGCCAGCAAATCCCATGCCCCAAGCGTCCGCTCCCGGAGGGATTCCCACTCTTCAATGTCACTCCCCTCCCGGCTGATCCATCCCTCATCATTGTTGATCCGCTCCACACCTTCCAGATGTTTCATAGATTTCGTGATCTGACCTGGCGGGATATTATATTTGCTTCCTTCCATTTCTGCTTCGACTGGAACGTACATCACTACTGTTCCTTTCTGTCCGGTCACTTTTTCTATCGAGAAAAAGCGGAGCTTTTCCCCGTTGATGTCCGTTTCCGTCAGGAATACAGTACCGCGCGGTACCACTGTCGTGATCTCTGCTTCGGAATCCCGGTACAAAGTAACTGTCCCTTGCGCTTTTACTGCAGCTTTCCTCGTTTTGGAAAAATCCGCCGCCAGCATCCCCAGCCATTCGCCATCTGCGTGTCTGACGTACATGGTATTAAGCATCGACCGCAAAAGCTTTGTCAGTTCCACCCGTACCTGTACCACAATCATCAACATTGTGTAAAAAATACCGCCGCTCCTAAAATTTGTGATTACGAATCCTCTTTCCTGCAGTTTCGCTACCAGCTCATCTTTCAGCGTATCCCTATCCGGTTCAGAGAAGATTTTATCCAGTATGCTGTTATCAATCATGCTCCGTCACCTCCACCTGTACCCTGTCCAGCGCCAGATCCATCCGATATGTTTTTTGGGTATCCAGCCTTTTAAATAAAATTCCGATATTCAAAACATCCTCCCAAAACTCTGTTTCGATTCGGAGCGAAGACACATCCACTTCCGGATGCCTCGCCATCTTCCTGCGGATCCTGTCTTGGATTTCCAACCTTGTCAACTCGCTATCATCGCGCTGTATAAAATCCAGCAGTGACCATCCGTATTCGGAATCATAAAACAAGTCTCCTTCCTGCGTCATGGATTCCAGCCTGATCTCCTGCAGAAATTCCTCCAAGCCTTCCACCACTGGGGCATCGCCGTCTGCCGCCCTTGTAAGCTGCCAGTCCTCATCCAACCGTATATCTTCCATGCTAACCTCCTACCAGCGCCGCTTTCAGTTCATTTCCCAAAAATACCACTTGCACAAGGCTACCCGGTTCAAGCTGCTGTCGGCTCGAGATCTCAATCAGCTCCGGGTATTCCGGCAGCTCGCTGCCCTGATTATCCAAAACCTTCACAGCATAAAGATATTTTGCCTGTTCTACCCGGCAGTGATATTCTTCCCTTGTTTCTTCACAGAAAATCTTGCATTCCGTCGTATAGGTGCCGTCTTCTGCCGCACCGGTGATCATGGCGCACATTGCGCCTGGTATCCCGATTCCCGGGTACTGGTCTTTTATCCGTTCCATGATCGTCTGTGCAAACTGATCTATCATGACTTATCCTCCCCTCCGAAAAAAATCTTTGTCCGGACAAATCCACGGTCATCGCTGGAAAAGATAACTTTGTCCACATAAAACACACCGGAAATCTCCGGATGCACCACTTTGATTTGGCACGAATGATGCAGATCCGGCAGCGCCACTGTCTCCAGTTTCCAAAGCCCCCGCTCACGGGTCAGGGAAATGATATTGTTCCCGTACTCCAGCACATACATTTCCGATTGCTCCGGCTTTTCACTCCAGTAAAACGTCCCCAACTGGAAAGCCTTCGTTGTCCGGATCCCCCAGAGGGAATCAATATACATCAGAAATTCCGATACCGGCTGCTCCCGTATTGAAACCAGCGGACGTGCGGCATATCCTTCCGCCGACAGTACCGCACTCCCGATCCCCGCACTTGCCAGACCGATCTGCACCAGATCCTGCGGTGTTACATCTAAAAATGTCCCTGATATTCTGGACTCCTCCAATTTCAAGGTATAATCTTTGATCAGGATTTCATCTTTGTATGTCGCTGCATTATATTGCCGCGCCACGCATCCTTTAAAAATTGTCTGGAGCCGCCCGTCATATCCCATCAGGATCTCTGCCTCATCCCCACGGTTTAATGATAAAATCCCATTAAACTGCCGTGTGAAGCGGATCCGTGCCCAGTCATACAAATAAGATTTATCCGAAAAGGTTTCTATCGAAATCCCCGCCTGAATGTCATACCCGCCAATAACAGCCCTTTGTACCGGGTAAAATAAATTCTGTGTCTTCATTTCACATACGGTCTCCTGTTATCCTTAGCCGGCGTTTTTACCGTTTTGTCCTTCTGCTTCGGTGCCTGTCCCCTGTTCTCCAAATATTTTTCATAGTCTTTGTTCAAATTTCCGCTTCCAGAGCCAGCCCCGTCCGCCGCATAATTGGTTTCTCCGGCTTTTTTCGCCGATGTCACAGATATGGTCATCGGGATATATTCCCAAAACTCCATCGTCACGGATAACTGGTCGTTTGCGTTCGTCGTCTTCGACACCATCTGCTTAAATAATACCTGTGAGATGTTCCGACGGACAGTATGCTCATTTACAATGGTATGGACAGCCGGGATCTCCTGTCCCGGCTGTCTGAAGAAGTTCTGGATCACTTCCAGCTTACTTTCCTTCGTCATCCCATCTGCATCATCCAGCAGAATTAACTCCACACTTATTTTTGCATCCTCATATCCTGTCGCCTGTTTCGGCTTCGCCGTGCTGCCCTCTACTTCCTGCTCTTCGATCTCCGCTGCGGTCGTAACTTCAAGCGATTTGAATAAGCCCGGCAGGAGGACACCGTCAACCATTACTTCACTTCCGTCTGTATAGATCATTGATCACTGGTATCCTCCTTTCTCATACCATCTGCGGCTCCGGTTCCGTATCCGGACCATTGCCGTTTGTATAATCTTCAATTTCCTCAAGTAACTGCAGCAGCTTTTGAAGGTCTTTGATCTTCTTTAGATCCACATTCAGCACCAGCTTCTGGATGATGGTTTTTTTCCCTCCCGTCATCCCGTCCGTGCCGTCCTGCGGTTTTGGTTCATCCTTTTTCTTCTTCGGCTCCGGCTTTTCAGTTGCTACCTTAAAATCCATTTTTTCAAAGGACTTCTGCACGGTCTGCACAGGTGCATCCTCTTCCATCTCCATGCCGCTCGAAAAAGTAGTCATTACTTTCTGACCGGAAAGGGTCAGTTGGCTTAGCGGACCTTCTTTCGCGTCCGAAAACGGAAGCATGTTGCGGATCTTCTGCAGCGCGCCTTTCACAGCCTGCACCGGCTTATTGATTGCTGCCTTAATCCCTTCCGTGAAGGTTGTCATAATTTTTTCCCCGGAATTTCGGAACCAACCAATCGCACCAGTGATCTTATCCTTGATCGACTGGATCCCTGCCGTAAACTTTTCCTTGATTGCAGTCAGCTTCCCGCCGGTCAGGTTATCGATAAAAGTAAATCCCGCTGTATAATAACCTTTCACGCCTTCCACGGCTGCCGCTGCGATGCCCCGGATGCCGCCGCCATGCTCATGATACGCCTGTTTCATGTTGTTAAGCTTTTCAGACACCGTGCTCCGTGCTGCTTCCAGCGCATTCCCCGCTGCATTCTTGACTCCCTCGAACACACTTTTTGCCACATTAAAGACTGTCGACAGCCCTGATTTGATTCCGTTAAAAATCGCCATTACGCCATTGCGGAACCATTCACATTTATTCCATAACAGGATGATTGCTGCAATCAGCGCCACAATTCCGATCACAACCCATGTGATTGGGTTTGCCAGCAGTGCTGCCGTAAATGCCCATACGCCGGAGATCAATCCGGGCAGTGCCGTAGCTGCCGCCGCCATCGCCTGCCGCGCCATTGCTGCCAGGCTGGCTCCAAATCCTTTCAGGGCAGATATGCCGCTCATCGCAAGCGTTTTTCCTAACGTGAGGACGGAACTCCCCATTTTAACGATCCCGTCTTTTGCGTATAGGGCTTTTATATATAAGGTATCCATCCGGTCAGGCAATAAAAGCAATGCTTTCCCAAGTCCGGTTGCAAGGGCTGCCGTCCGGGAAAATATCATCCCGACGCTGCCGATCACGCTGGTCGCAGTGCCACACACCAGCAGGAGGATTCCCAGCGTCAGTCCCACGGACATCAGAATCCGCACCAGTTCCTGATGGCTGCTGACCCAGCTCCCGGCTTTTTCGATCACATTCCCCGCCTTGTCCATATACTGTCCCAGCACCGGATTTAAGGTATTTCCTACTTCCTCCGCGACGTTATGGACCTTCTGTTTCAGGATTTCAAACTTTGACGGGTCTGTATCATTGATTGCATCCGCCATTTTTGCCGTTGCACTGGTTCCTGCAGCCATACTGCTGTACAGACCGAGGATATTGTTCTGCAGATCGCCCGTCTTACTATACAACTGGTCGATCAGCGCCACAGCTTCCTCATCGCCGAACGCTTTTTGAAGCTGCATTTTTTCCGCGGCATCCATCGTTTCCCCGAATTTGCCCCGAAGCTGCTCTAAAATTTCAGGCATTGAGAGGAGCTGGTTATTTGCGTCCAGAAAATCAAGTCCCAGTTCTTCCCCGCCTTTTGCCGCCGATTTCAAGAACGCCTTATATTTTGTTCCTGCCTCCGAACCGGACATCGTTGCCTGCAGCATTCCCAAGATAGACAACTGCTCTTCCAGCGGTACCTGTGCCATCGTTGCGGATGCTCCCAGTGTCTTGATTGCCTCTGCCATCCCGGATCCGGTTGTCTTAAAGTTTTTTACCGATTCCGAAATCCCTGCGGAAAACATTTCCCCGAATTCCATATCAGACAGGTCGCTGTAAAATCCCTTATAAATACCATATCCTGTGGCAAACAGGTCTGTCATTTCCGCAATCGTGGATTTTGTTGCGGTTGCCGTGATACCGGACAGCTCCGTATATTGCGCGATGCCCTCATCCGTCAGCGATGCAATGCCTGATTTAATGTCATATGCCGCTGTGATAAAATCCGACTTTGTAGTGCCCGCCCACTTTTCCGAAAACTGTGTCGCAGCATTTTCAAGGGCAGCCAGATCTTTCACTCCCAGTGACGCCAACTCACCGATCGCCCGTTTTGTCTCAAAGGTAGCGCCGATCGGCATCAACACGCCTTCCGTGATCTTGCTTCCGACTCCCACCATCGCTGCGCCTGTCTGTGTGATCGATCCAAAGCCCTGACTCAGCCTGTCAAGCGAAGAAAGGGATGCATCCACCTTGCCGGAAATGCTTTTCATGGGCTGAGACAGGTTATCGATCATCTGCATGACCACCGACAACCTGTAAACTGATTCAAACCCCATTGTATTTCCCCCTTTCCAATGTTATAATCAGATCAGAGGAGATGATTTTATGTTCACAACTGTATTTACCGTCTTGATCGCCTCACTGGCAATCGGGTTTGCTGTTTCGATCATCATTTTTGTACCACTCACTTTATACATTATCCCCTACTGTCTCTGGCTGGGTGTCCAGAATACAAAAGGGAAATACCGCCATCTGCAGGACGGGAACTGCTTCCGGATGGCTCGCAACGCCACCCGCCTTTATGGATCATGGATCTGCCACAAAGCTCCGGTATTTTGATGCCGGGGCTTTAATTTTCCCCAAACAGTTCCGACAGTGCCTGCATATAGAGGCTTTTTTCCACTTCTTCCAGATAACGGGCTTTTGCCAAAAATCCTGAGAATTCTCCCATCTGCATTTCCTCCACAGGCTTTGTGATGAGCGTTGCTGGGACATATCTGTAAATCTCTAAAATCCCTGCATCCAACCCGTCCCGGATTTCCTGAAGTTTAACCTCTACAGCTTCCGAAAATTTACATTATCGCCCAGACCGATCGCCGAAAGCAGCTTCGTACCTAACCCCAGCGCCAGTCCTGGATACTTCTCGCACTCTTTTTTAAACACATCGCCCTGCTCATCCACAATATTGTCCATGACAAACGCGGTTGTAGAAGCCGCCATGTTCTTGCCCGCTGTTTTTAAATAGCGGTTAAAGGATGCCACTGTCGGCTTGCGGAAGTAAAAACTGATCTTACGTCCTTCGGACTCATCATCCTCATCCACGACGGTGCCGATTTCATACACTTCGCCGTATTTGCCTTTCACTGCGCTGATATCGCTCAGATCTACCATCGCATTTTCCTTCTGTGCCGCTGTAATCTCTGTTATTTTTGAATCCATGCCCATTTACCTCCTTAAATTGGTGCCACGCCATCCTGATCAATCGTTCCTGCGATCATCAGGTCAAGGTCTACTTTCAGGGATTTGTCCCCCTGCGCAGCCTTATTGCTCCGTTTCGAAAATGATACTTTATTCAGGATATCCTGTCGCGTCCTGTCTCCATCATTTGCATAAGATACGATGATCTTTGGGATCTGAAGCTTAAAAAACGTGATATTGTTTGACTTACAGTAATCCAGCAGCGCTTCATAGTCATCACGGAGCATGCTCATTTTCCCGGATGCCTTGTAATTACCGTTTCCATATCCGCGCGGCTTGGAGCCTTTACCGTACACCAGCTCTTTCTCCAGTTCGTCATCGTATGAAATTTCCTGCACTTCTGCCACAATGCCGGGGATCTGCAGGTTTACGTCCCCCCAGTCATATGCTTTGCCATTTACCTTTAAACTCATGCTGCCCCTCCTTATGATGCATAGGGATTTTCCATCCCGAGGTCGATCACAAATTCTCGGATCTTCCCTTTCGGCTGGTAGCGGATCTGCATCTGCAGAGTCTCCGTTGTCTGGATGTCCTGTCCCTCCGGCACGATGACCCGCACAGCGCTGATTTCCCCCTTGTCCACCATCTGGGTTTCCACATCCGCAATAATAAACTGTGCTTTTGCGTTCAGGTCGGCATCCACGTCTGTCAGATCCACATCTTCATGCAGCCGCCTCAATGCTGCCTGTCTGGTCAGCCGGATGATCTTATTTTTCACACGAACGTCCTCCGCATAACGGTAATCGCTGTTTTCCGGACACATTACCCGTGCGTTTGTCACATAATATCCAGCCAGACCGTCATACTGCCGGAACGTCAGGTATCCGGACAGGTCAAGTGCCTCGATATATTCTTCGTCGATCCCCTCCGGAAGCAGCGCCGAAAGCTTGTCTTCCGGGACGCTGTACACGGCAGTTCTTCCGATGGACTCCTGGACGGATGCCCGTGCATACCATCCGCACACCACATTTGCAAGGTTGATATTGCGAGCCACGCCGTCCATCCCTGTATAGGTTCCCCATGCCGCCACAACCTGGATATCATAATTTGCTACCTTTTTCCGGTCTGCCTCCAGCTTCGCAACATACTCCTGCAGTGTCTCGCTGTCCTGTTTTTCATAAGCTTCGAGGACAAAAAAGACCGGTTTCCGGTATCGTTCCATCAGCTCTGCCTGTTTGACGGATACCGCTGCCCACAGTTCTGGAGCCGCTGCCCCGACTACATGCACATACTCATACGCCGTGCTGATATCCTTTAATTTTGCCGCAGCTTTCATGACATCATCATTTGTCATTGTGGGGGCAGTCGTTTCAAAACGGAAGGTGTCCCCAACCTCAAATGCACTGTCTGTCGAAAATGTCATGGTAAAACCAGCATCCTCTACCGCATACTGTCCCGCTGTTGGGACTGTGATGTCGTCACTCCAGCTATATCCGCCGTTAAGGCTATAGCGGAATGATGCGGTATTCAGCCCCCCTTTCCCTGTAATCCTCACGATCACACGGAAAGCATTATGCGGCGTGCCCTCCACTGTTACTGTGCCGCCAGCCTTTTCTGACACCGTAACCTCTGTTACTGTCCCCGCCGTACTCGCCAGTACCGGCAGACACAGGATTTTTGCAGAGCCGTTCTCCACACTGTCCATCACGGCATCCGCCAAAGGGCTTAATCCCAGCTTTTCTTTGATTTTCGCCGCACTCATCGTTCCCGTGATAGATACCGACTCTGCAGTGTCCACGGGGGACGCGCCGATCTTAACATGGATGCCGGTACCCTGCTGACCCGGCTGCTGAAGCTGTCCGTCTGTGATGCTGTATCTAACATCCCTAAGCATATCTTCTCCTTCCCGCTGACTGCCGGAACTGTTTTACCGACTCAGCATATTCTTTCTCTGTCACTTTTTTCCCTCTTGCCCATCCCTGCCGGGCACATGTCCCTGCATGGATCTCGGCGGGTATCTTCATCCGCTCCTGCAGTGTTTCCACCGAAAGCAGTATTTCCTTTGTCCGGGGCATCTCATTTTCCTTTCTGGACTTCCACTTCCACGTCCTGCAAACGCGCCATATCTGTGTTCTGATACAGACCGCCATGGCACAGAACCTTGATCTGCACCGCTACCTTCGCATGCAGGATATGGTCTTTTTCATTCATCCACTGGGCTTCTGCCGGGTCGATGGACACATAGTCCCCGCTCACATAGATCCCTTTTTTCAGTTTTAGAAGAAATTTTTCATAAGTTTCCTCTGCACTTTCCTGCGTAAAGTCCCCAATGATCACTGTATAAGTGATGTCACGGGAAAACAGCTTCGTCCTGCGCATGTTCCGCCCGTCCTCTGCTGTAAAAAATCGCTTTCCGGTACTGCGCTCTAACTGGTCATCTTCGCACAGTACCGCACTGATCCGGCTCTCGGCGCTGTTCGCCATCCGTTTTAAGGATAAAAACGGCTCCCTTTCACATCCTGCCGCTTTCAGCGCCCGGATCAGTTCCTCCTGACATTCTGTATACATTCCCATTAGCTTTCCTCCAACGCTCCCTCAAGTTCTGCCCGGATCATCTTGTCATCATCCTCCGATATGCCCAAAAACGGACGGGCGGGGATCCTGACATGGACCTGCTTCGTACTGATCCATACCCCGTTTACTTTAAAGCGGAGCACAGGACCTTTCCTCGCCCGGATCGTCCGCTCATCTCCAAACTGATGTGTCGCCGCCCGGATGTCATTTGTCCCGACAGCCCACCCTCCTGCAGACGCCGTGGATCGGATGGAAGTCTTAAGCTTTGCGGTTTCCGTCAGGGTTTTTCCGCCTTCCTCCCGTGCACGGATGGAAGGCTTCCATTTCTTCCCTTCCGGATCCTTTTCTAAACGGAAGCGCTCCATTGTCGACGTCCGGATTCCTTCCGCAATGGATTTATTAATCCCTTTTACATCCAGCTCCGCCATCATCTGGAGGCGTTTGATCAAACGTCGGTTATCCCCGGTCACTTTTACATGCACAGATCCCATGTCTTACCAACCCTTCATCGTATCTCTTGAAAACAAACGCTGCGAGCTTTTGATCCGGAAGCCCCTTCCCGCAGCCTGCTCCTGTGTATCCCCGCCGCCTCCGGTTCCGATATTGATAGTTCCTTTCGCAACCCCTTCCAGAAACTTGATTGCCGACTGGTATCTGTTTAGATAAGTTTTATCCCGATCCTGCTCATCAATCCCAATCCGGGACATCAAGTTATACACGGCAATGTCCTTTGAAAATTTATTCAGCACCCTCGGTGCCGGGGACATAGGCACATCATAGCGTTTTGCCAGATATCCGTCGATTTCTGCGTCCGCATCTGCAACCGCCTCTTCCACATAGGGCACCAGCCGTCTTCTGCGTTCCTCCAGATCCTCTATGTACTCATCCCCAAGTAATGCGTCATACGCGCTTTCCTTGATTGCCCCGAGTACCTCTTCCACTGTACAATATGCCATCCTGCCGCCTCCCCGTTTTCAATCAGCCCATTGAAGATGCCGTGCCCGTAGATCCATATGCCATCTGCCAGAAGCCATATCCGACGCCATCCCGCGCATCCACGCCGTAAAGATACTCGCTACGCATGAATACGTTTTCGTCTGTTTCTCTTGTCATGGCTGTAAATTTTGCCTTCCTGCGCTCCTGAAAAATAAAAGGTTTCAGGGAACGCTTTGTGCAGAGCAGATACCACTGTGTCGGCTTGTCTGCCAGCTGCGACCATACGACCACTTCTGCCAGTCCCTTGTTGATGTTGCTGGTACCGTTGACTAGTTCCGCCTCAAGGATCATACGCGCTTCCTTTTCCAGCGCCGGAGGCACCAAAAGCACATTCGGGACAATGTTCAGAGGCTGTCCCTTTTCATTTTTCAGGCTCATGATCGACTGGCGCGCCGCCTGGAAGGATTCCGCGTCCAGCTTTGCATCCCCCTTATTGCTGTAGGTAATGCTGCCGACCTGATGCCTTTCACTGAAAAATGGCTGTCCATCGTAACATTTCTCCGTAAAACCATTTTTTACAGCTTCCGATACACGTTCATCTTTATGCAGCGCAGTGCTTTCTCCCATCGCTTCCATCATCGGCGTATATACACCATAATTGTCATCTTCGATGTCATCGCGCGGCACGCCTACCGTCAGCTCAAACTTCTCGTTTGCAATGCTGTACGCATTATCTGATACCTTCTGAATTTCTCTTTCTCCGATCCACTTTTTCAGACCGGGGATTGCCCCGAGCCATCCATATAAATTTGCCCCGGTTGACGAAGGCACGGTTGTTGCCACCCTGTCAGCCAGCGACTCCACATTTTCACGCCCACGGTTAAATGCCGCAGAATAACCTATCCGAAGCTGCTCCAGCGACGCATTTGTTACTAACATTTTTGTATCCTCCTATCATCCAATCTTGACGGTCACGCCGTCATCCATCACTTCCAGAATCTGTCCTACGGGACTGGACCCCTCTGCTGTCAGCGTCAGCGTGGTCGCATCCGACACATATGCTGTTTTTAACAGGTCTGTCTGCTTGATGGTCTTATCATTCGCCATCACAAACGCCCCACGGCGCACGCCCACGACCTTCGCTCCGTCTGCGCCCAGCCGGTTGTCTGCCCTTGCCTGCGCCACTCCGGCGATGATAAGATTTTCTGCCTTGGAAGCCGGTACGGCATACCCATCTGCATTCAGGGCAACCATTGTCCCCGGCATGATTTCCTGCCCCGCCGCAACTGGCAGGACGATATTGCTGCAGCCTGTCCGTTCATTTCCGATCCGTTCCATTTTTATGTCTCCTTATCCCCGTATTTTTCAATATCTTCCTTTGACATCCCGAGATTTTTAAGCACAACGCTGTCCACTTCCCCTTTTTTATGGACTGCCAACTGATCAGCCCCAAGTTTCCCCATCGGGACAACAGGGGATGCTTTTTCTAAAAATCCGCTGAAACCTTCCGGATCTTTCAGGGCATACTGGCTTGCCCACTCCTTCTGCGCTGCAGAGATCTTGCCATCCTTCAGCGCCAGCGCCACAGCTTCATCCGCATCCTTTTTGGCGATCTGCTGTTTTAAGGCTGCCAGTTCCGCTGCCACGTCCCCGCCGTTTTTCATCTGCTGGATCTTTCCGGTCACATCCTCTGTTTTCGCATCATTTTCCAGTCCCAACATGGACAGGATTGTGCTGTTCGCCACGACTTCCGTGCCTTTTTTCAACAACGCATCCACTGCATTCTTCACATCCTCTTCTGTTGCCGTCTCCGGCAGTCCGAGCATGGCTGCAAGTGCTTTTAAAAATTCCATGTTTTCTCCTCCTTGTGGATCATCTATTTCCCCAGCCGGGAACCCGGCAGAGTTTACGATTGCAAACATCCCGTCGATCGCCGGGGTGTTAGTCAGTGCCACCGAATGCAGACCGATGGCTTTCCTGTCCTTCCTGCGTACTGTCACCACAGGGGACAGATAACGGTATTCCCTGTTTTTCAGGTATTCCTGCGCTTTTGGCGTCCACTCCACTTTTGCCACCAACGCATCATCCCCTTTATAAATATCCTTGATCCAGCCGCCCGCCGGAGCCTGGACGTCCTTCAGGGTCTGGTGCTCATAGTCGATCACGAGGTCCAGATGCCGCCCTTTAAACTGCGCCATGATCGTCCTGCAGCTTTCGTCATCCACCTCAAATGTCCCTTTCATGCTCTGTACCCGTCCCAATGGCAGGATCTTTACTTCCCGCGGGACTCCTTCCAGTGATGCAGGGTCTGCAGCACAGATTATTGTCTCCTGCTCTCTCTTCATCGCCATTATCATCCTCTCTAACGCCGTTATAACGCGTCATTTTGCATTTATTTGCTTTCAGCCGCCATTTCCCCGCCCGGATGCTTTTTCACGCTGTTTTTTCCGTATCAGGTCATGCTCTCTTTTTACGTCCTGATACACCGCGCGCAGGTCGGGTCTGATGCTTTCCAAATCCGGTCGGAATACATTTTTTGCAGGGTTCGCAGAAAAACCTTTATCTGGATAATAAAAGACTGCCTCCCCCGTCCGCCTGTCCACCTCATGCGGCATCAGGTTCTCCACGGTCAGATGTCTCCCCCTCACCTGCGCTTCCGTCAAGGATACCACCATGCACCTGCACCGGAACCCGTTGGGCGGATACCAGATGTCCCATACAGGGTCATCCCATCGGTATACCCTGTTTTCCATTGCTGCATGGGCAGGACGTACATTCCCATCCCCTGCCGTCTGGTACTGCCAGTATGGGCGGCGCTTTGCAACCTCCGGCTCCGTCATTGCCTTATAATGCCCCGCATTATATGCAGTCTGCAGGTTTGTCCTAAAGATAACATCCGCCCGCCACGGGCTGATTCCCTTGTACCCTGCCCGCTCCAGGAAGCCGTTCATCTGCTCCCGAAACGTATCCATAGTCGTCCCATTCTCTACCGCCGCTTCAAGCTCCTGCAGGAACTGCTCCAAGATTTCAAGCGCTGTATAGCCGGATACGGTAAATGCTTTCGCTTTCGCTTCATCCTCCAGCTCTTCATACAGTTCCTTTGGAAGCACTTTTTTCTGATTTAAATATTCCAGCGCCTCCGCAAAAACACCGTCCGCCGCTTCCCCATACAGTACCTCATCCATCCTCCGCAGCCCTCCCCACAAGTTCCGACAGATAGATCCCCTGACAGATCAAATCATCCAGTTTTGCGGATTCCATTTCCCGGTACAGATCCTTTAACGCTGCCGGGGACTTCATCTGCTCCTGCAGAACCCGGATATCATCCGTTTTGTCAATTAAACTGAGAATCGGCTGCAACATTTCTTCAAATAATGCCCCTCCCTTTTTCACGGATTCTTCGGTCAGCCTGTCTATGAGGGACTGGGTTTCTCCCATCCCCGCCGGGGCTTTCAGCTTCAGCTCCACTCCTGTCTGCGGCGGGACTGCCGCCCGCTGTGTCACAGGCTCCCCGTTTTCCGGTTTCGGGATCCCGAACTTTTTGTACAGGTGGCTCTTCGGAATTTCCAATCCCATATCACACGCCAGCGTCCGGTAAATATCAGCCACTTCTTTTAGGTCATCTGCATCATCAGTCTGGAACTTCAGCTCCGGGATCGGTGTCCCGACGCCGAAATTGAATTCTACCAGCGGTCGTATCAGATCCCGCCGCAGCGTAGTCTCCAGCGCATTTGCATCCGCAGCCGTCAGGTCTTTACGCACCTCATTATGCGTTTTTGACTGTGCATAGCTTCCTGACCCCGCATCACTGGTCAACGTCTGTCCCAGCACTGCCTTACTGGTCTGCTCATCGCAGTAACGCGCCAGTTTTTCATAAATCTCCACGCTCGATGTCTTATTGCTGTCAATAAAATCAATGCTCGTGGTACTGGGCACGATTCCCGCCGCATCCGTCCCCAGATGGACGATTGCATCCATCAGCGCTGCCTTATCCGCTTCCGACGCCGACGCGTCATATTTTCCTAAACGCAACGGCATCCCGAACACTTCGCAAAAGGACACCCAATCTTTTAAATCGTAATTTTTAAACAGGTACATCCAGCTGACCACGCGCAGAACCCCTGCCCGGCTCGGATGCCCGCTTTTTGCTTTATATTTATGGATAATGAATTTATTTTCCGGAATGGGGATCCCCTCCGGATACTCCTTCGTCCGGATTTTAATTCCGTCATCCATACTATCCCAGAAGATTTTTTTCGGATGAATCCATGTGATGTCTTCAATCACATTTCGTCCCTGAAGGTCCAGCCCCCATGTGATCTCCGAAATACTGATCCCTTTCCCGACCGCATCCAGCACGTCTAAAAGGACGTCATTGAAATTCTCCAGCCCATGGAGCTGGTCGGAAACAAATTCTGCCACTTCCACATCCCGCTCATCTTCGGAAAACGGCTGTACCTCCCAGTCCAGCCCTGTGACTGCAAGCTTCCTCGTCTGCAGTTGGGAATACAGATGGGTATCTTTTTCTTCCATTTCCTCGAACAGCTCCATCTGCCGGAGCACATCCCCTTCATCCGCTTCGCGAAAGATAGATGCCAGCCGTCGGGGCGACAGCCCATTTGACGGATACCCACTGTATTTGTCCTGCGGATCCCCGATCGCCACCGCCGCCCGGATAGGGCGTCCGTTCCCGCCATCGGATGCCGGGTCGTATGTTTTTTGCTTTTTCTTTTTTCCAAACAGCATCTTACCACGCCCCTTTCCTGAAATTTGCCCGCCTGTGCAGCACCGAATGATATTCCGGCTTCTTTGCCGTCGCACGCACCGTCTGCGCGATCGCCACTGCCATCTGCAGACCATCCGGCGCATCGTCATTTGCCCCCATGGGGAACTCGGTCAACTGGCGGATCAGTTCCTTGTGTTCCCGTTTAAATTTAATCCACTTATTTTTTACAAACGGCTGCAGGCTGCGGATCCGCATTTCTTTGTTTGCAATGGACTGGATCTCTTCGATGGGGATATACTCGCCCGTTTCCAGTGCCTTTGCCGCCATCACGTCTTTGAAGAAATACTGGAACTGCACCGTTTCCACGCCAAAGCGGTAATATCCTTTGTTCAGGTCGCGTTTATAACGCCGATGCGTCTCGATCACATCATCTATGATTGCATCCGGCTTGCGCCGCTCTACACTGGCACCGAGCACATACATATATCCCGTATTCAAATCCAGTGCAACGTCAATGATGGAGGATGTGTCCGCTTTTTTGTTCTTGCCCAGCGACGGGTCATTTGCCCCGACGATGACAAAATTCGGCTTTTTGAAATCCATCAGCTCCGGCTCATAATAATCCAGCCACTCTTCATTAAAATCTGCATTCTCCGGGTCAATCGGGTCATTCTGCATTTCAGAGTTAAAAGATGCCATGCCTTCCGATACTTTCATTTCCATCAGGTCATAATAGGTAAATTTTTCATCCCACAAGACCTGTGTGCCTTCCAGCATCGCCTCCTGATTCGCCTCATAAAATGTCCGCGCGTTCTCCCGGTGGTCATCATCAAACAGGTTGGTATAAATGCGCTCCCATTCGTCCCACAGGGACTGGTTTGCCGCCCATGATATGACCGCCCTGTATTTTTTTGTCCGGTATCGTGCATTTGCAAGGACTTTTGACAAAAGCGAGTCATAATGCAGCACCGTACCAATATACATGATGTCCGTATAAGTATCGCCCGCCTTGGAAACAGCCTTGTCATACCAGCTTTTAAGCTTCCGGCGCTGCTCCGGCGTATTGACGTTCTCATCATTTTCCACGTCGTCCAGCACAAACAGGTCTGGACGCCAGTTCCGGTGGCGGCGTCCACGGATCTTTTTTCCTGATCCGATCGCTTCCACCTTCACATTTGTCTTTGTGAGCAGGACGCTGCTCCTCCACACCTTATCGCCTTTGATCTCACCAAAGTCCTGAATGATGTGGTAATTATCCTCCAGCTCCGTCTTGATATCGTCGAGGAATCCTTCTGCCTGATCCGATGAGTCCGACAGGATGATCGGATAATGTTTATACTGGTATAAGATGGCATGCAGCGTATCCTTGAACGTGAAGTTTGTTGACTTTGCATGTCCGCGCGGTGCGGCAATCGCCTGACGGCTTCCGTCCATCCGCGCGATTGCCTTTGCTTCCCGCGCAGGATTTTTCCCTTTCAGGACTCCTTCTGACCAGATCTCATCCAGTTCTTCATGGAATGCCGGGGATTTCCGGTAAAAATAATGCGGCAGGTATGCGCGTCCGAAATAGGATAAGTCAAATGCCGCCAGTTCCCTGCGCAGTCCATCCGGTCCTGTCAACGGTTCCCCGTGTTCAAACCGTTCCGCCAGCTCGGCGCGCTTCGCTGAAAATTTGTCATTTTTTCTGAGAACATATTCCGAAAACAGTTTCCTCTGGTATTCTTCATTGTCCCTGACTTCCCGATCATCCTCTTCATCAAGCCCTCTCAGCCATTCATCCAGGTCAATCATCCTGCATCATCCGCTCCTTCGCTTTCTGGAGGATCGTTTTCAAATGGGCAACGCTCTCTGGATCCTCTTTGATCACTTTCATCATCTCCGCTTCCATTTCCCCAAAGGCAATGTCCGCTTTTTTCCGCATCTCCTGCCGCACCCGGTCTTTGTAGACCTTTGTCCGCGACAGGGATGCGATCAACCGCCCCGCCTTATCGAGGGGCATCGAATCAAATTCCTCTTCTGCTGTCGCCATCCGGTTCACAAGCCCGTTCATGGTCAGCATGATTGCCGCTTCCGTGTAATCAGCATCCGGTTTTTCTCTGATTGCCTCCACCAGCTTGTTTGTCTGCACCTGCACTTCCATCAGGCGCTGCAGCGCTGTGTTCGACCTCAGCGCATAGCGCCCGACGCTGCTTTTGCTTACCATATACCCCTGTTCTTTCAAAAACTGGGATATATCTTCATAACTGTTTTTTGTATCTGCCAGCAGAAAATCCACCTTTATGCGGATGTCTTCCGGCAGTTCGTCAATCTTTGACGTGATCCGCTTCTTTTTGCCGCCCATCAGATATCGACCCCCGGATCTTCCACAGTGCCTTCCGCCAGATCGACACCTTCCCGCGTCAGCTTCAGCACTGCGTCATCCTTGTATGTACGGTATGCCTTGATCTTTTCGCCTGTCACTTCCACATATCCCGCATCCACCAAATATGCGATATGTTTGGAAATATCCGGCGAAATGATCAGCCCCGCTCCATACAGCGCCCCCGCAATCTGCCTCGTCAGTGCAGTATAGTTGTATCCTTTCACAAGGCTCCTGACGATAAAACCGCGGATTGCCTTATTCCGTTTGATTTCTTCCTGTTCCAGCTCCCAGCTGTCCATCTCCATCACCCCCTGTCAGATTCCTTTAAAAGCAGCCTGTCCATCTTCCCATCCATCCGCCGGATCACATCTTCCATCCCGTTCATTGATCGGAAAAAGTCCTCCCGCTGGACAAATGTCGTCGCGAATTCACCCTTTATCCCACTCAAATCCTTTTTGATGTTCTCGATATCGTCATTTGTCCGATCCTCAAGCTTGTCGATCCGAAGGTTTACACGGTTATCATTTTCCTCGATTTTCCGGCGGATTCCGTCCATGTCCCTTTTGATGCTTTCTGTCTCCTTATGGAGGCTCTGAAACCAGCTCCGGATAAAGAACCCCAAAGCGCCGATGGCAACCGGGACAACCCCTGCCATCACGTCCGCAAATGTGATCACATAATCCATCGCATTTTACTCCTTCCCTTTCGGGATCGTCCGGTCAGCCAGTTCCCGGATCTTTTCCCAGCCATCCATTGCCACCAGGGCGACCACAAACGCTGCCAAAAATGACGCAAAGACTTCCTCCCACTCAATGGGCTGCTTCATCCACGCGAACAATGCGATCAGCGATGTCGGACACAATACCAGTGACAGCACGATTACAGTTATCGCTGTTGGTATCCGCTCTTCAATCCATTTGATCCGCTTTAGCCCCTCGGTGATTACAGACACCAAAAATGCCATAAGCCCCACAAATGCCACCGCAACTGACACATCCCCAAATGCTGCCGATACATCCATACCTGTCCCTCCTTTCCGAAAAAAATAAGAGCATGACGCAAGTCATGCTCTTATGGTACACGATATCTTTATTTTTCTTTAGGGGAAGTATTTTCGGAGGAATCCGCCCCTTTCCCCAGCCAATCGAATATATCAAGCTGCCCGGGCACCGGGACATCCCGCAGGATAAAACCGATCTGCTTGGTGGTCAGCTCATATTTTTCTGCCAGTTGTTTTATATTATAGCCGTTATACTCTACCTGTATCCTCCGGTTCCGTGCCGGGACGAGGATATTTTCCGGCTTCGGGAAATAGATCTCATCCCCACAGGCATATTCAGACAGACGTACAAAACGCTCTACCCCAATGATCTCTGCTACCGGGCGGTAAGTCTCCGCAATATCCTCCAGATGTGTTTCCCGGATCAGCTCTTCCCGCAGCTTTTTATCCATTCAGACCTTCTTTCCGTCCTCACGCCCGTCTGGTATACCACAAGTAAATCCATCCGGCACCGGACTTTAATCTTCCCCATCCGTTCCGTTCTTCCACGATGGTGTATTTCTTCTTTTTCCCGGCTGTTTCATTGATGCCTCCGACCACCGGGTATTCCATCCCCGGTCCCCGTCGGATCCGCAGGCTGTCCACCGTAGTCATGATCAGATAGCTGCCCACCGGTACATCCGGCTCAATTACGGGAGGCTCCTGCTCTGAAGGGGATTGCGGGATTTCCTGCCCCTGAAGGATACCCTCCTCCTCTTTTGTCACAGAAAGAATCCGTTTCAGGATTGCTAAAATCTTACTTCCATAATCTTTCCCGGCAGCCCAGCCGACCCACTCTTTCTTCGGCTTTCCTTCGTTCGCCGGGTTCTCCTGCTGTCCCAGCCACTCCACATAAGGACTGCATCCTCGCCGCACATAAACAAACCTCGGGTCCACACACGGAACTGCCAGCGGGTCACTGTTTGCATACGCTTTTAAGTGCTGGATATGTACAAGGATCCCCATTGCCGCATCCGGGAAACTTTCCCCCTTCATCCCTTTTTTTGTAACACCAAACCCGCCATAATTATGCTGATCCAGCGTCACGGCAGACCCTTCATAGGTATCATGACCGGTTTCAAGGCATCTCTGAGCCCATGCCACATCGCCACGGATTCCTTCCTTCGCCCCTTCGGAAAGATACAGGCGGGCATGCTCCAATGCATAGGGTGCTGTATCGGGATTCTTTTTGACCAGATAAGCAGCCATCTGTTCTGCAGTTGCTTGGGTCGCACCGCAGACCGGAGTAAGCCCTGCATCCGACAGCAGCCCTGCCTTAAACTCTTCCCAAAGACTCCCATCCATCACATAAGGGTTCGGACAGCACTTCCCGGTCACATCATAGTGCCGCAGTACATGATCCAGCGAGATAGAATACCGCGCCATCAGATCCCTGACCAGTTCCTGCGCCGCAGCGACTGTTGCCGGCTCAAAATACCAGTCCGTGTCTCCTGCCCCCATGCTGGAGGTGTCCCTTTTACGGACGCACAGCTCCACACCGATGCTGTTGGAATTCCTGCAGTCTGGATGGTTGTAGTTCTTCGCCCCGCAATGCCATGCTATATCCTTTTCTTCCACACTCTGCCATATCTCCCCGTCATGCCCGACAAAATAATGCGCCGACGCCCCGACGTACCGGCTCGCATAATATCTGCAGTTATCCTCTGCGCCTCCGAGTGCACCCACATAATGGATCACGATATATTCCACACTGCGCCCCGTCCGGACGTTACAGTTGATCGTATTTACCAGTCTATTGATCTTCATCAGACACCCTCCTCCCCGTCAAACCCCATTGCATCCGGATCAAAGATGTTAAAATAAGCCTGACGCTGTTCTTCTGTCATGGCTGCCAGATCTTCCACGGTCTTTGCATCCTCTTCCTCCGTCATCCCGTTCAAATGCTCGCTCCCACTCATCCTATGTCCTCCTCATCATAATCCAATGTTACCGCTGTCTTGCTGTCCACCAGAATACACTTCCGGATCCCGTCCATCGTGCTGTCGATCCCTTCCTCCGGCAAAAACGCCCTGATCAGCTCCGCGTTTTTTATCTTATAAATGTACCACAGCTCCACGTCCAGATCCGCATCCTCCGGCAGCTTCAGCGTTTCGATCAGCACGGCGCGGTCTTTTTCATAATCCCCCTTCAGCTTTTTTGCAAGGATGCTGCGCTGTGCCCTGTCCGGTGCCGGATCCATCCCCTGCAGAAATTCATCAAGGCTCTGTTCAAACGTGTAATCCTCCTGAAAGACTGCCTTTAGCGCGCGCTCCAATTTTGCATCTACCTTATAATCCGTTTTGACATTTTCCTTGATCTTTGTTTTATAAACGCCCTCCCCGATCAGAAGCTTCAGCTTGTCCGGGTTCAGGATGTCCAGCCGGGAAGAATCCGTCACGGACGCCTTGCCGCTGTCCCCGAAAAACCTTACATAATGCGTGTTCTGGTCTTCCATGACCTTCATCCCGCGCCGTTCCAGCTCCGCCTTATAACGATTTAAGAGGCTGCGCCCTTTTTTCTGTTCACTGTCCAGTCGGATTGCCTCCGCGATCAGTTCCTTCGTCCCTATTTCCATCAAGTTATCCATCAGTTTTCCTCCTGCAGATGCGCGCGGCATTCGCCGCAAATCCCTTTGTTCTTAAAATTTTTGACATTTTCCGTGGTTCCACAGAAAATGCAGCGGAGATTATAGGGTCTGACCACGATCCGGTTGTCTTCCGCCACAACCTCCACCGGATCCCTTTCTTCCAGCCCCATCTCCGTGCGCAATACGCGCGGGATATTGATCGACCCATGGCTTGTGATTTTTTTGTAGAACGTGTTTCCCATCATTTGCTCCTTCCTGCTTGAAATATCCGCCGTCCCGGTGTTATAATCCGATTGTCGAGAAGGAATTATAACCCGCTGAACTGTGGCAACACTTTCAGCACGAGCCGGATGCTTATGTGTCTGGCTTTTTTTCTTCGCACTTACGCCTCCAGTATGTCCTTGATATAGTCATACTGCTCTGAAATCCGGTATTCTGTATCCCCCCGCGCCTTTACCATCTGGTCAAACTCCCTTAGCCGGACTGCCAGCTTCAGCGCTTTTGCTCCCCCCACCGCCTCCGGCGTCGGGGAGTTTCTTTTAACCATACCTAACAAAACGCTGACGGCTCTATGCAGATAAAGATCGCTGACCATGCATTCCTTTGCAAAGGCGTTGTACTCTTCCCGGGCTTCCTGAATGAATTTCCTCCGGTTCAGCCTCGGCTTGTCCGGCGGGAGTACCCCGTCCGCCTGAAGCTGCTTTTTAATCACTGCCCGTTCCTTCTTTTCCTTATTCGTCATTCCCTTTGCCATCGCTTTCTCTCTTCTCCGCGCAATACTGGACTGCAAGACGGTTCAGGATATGGGTAAAACCGATCAAATCCTCTTCCGATCCTGCCAGTCTCCGGAAAAGCACATAGGCTGCCATCAGCAATGCCGTCATGTCTTCTGTCAGGCTTCTCTCCATCTCCAGTTTGGCAGTTTCTTCCCTTTCCTCTTCATCCTTGTATACATTGCACAGGTTGGTATAAAATACCAATGTCTTATGAACCATCTTACTGGGCTTCATTGTTCCCCTCCTTATTCTTCCTAACAATCTCCGTCAGACGTCCATTCAGATTTTCCCGCCAGCGGTTCCCTTCCTCCGTCAGATATTCCGTCCCCGCATTTTCGATATAAAACTCTATCATCCGCTTCTGGTGGTTCATCAGCTTGATCCGAAGCATTGCCTCCTTATTCAGCAGACATATGCAGCGGACAGTATCCTTCATTTCCTTCCATGCCTGTTTTAGTGACTCTCTCTTTAACCTCATTTCCCATGTTCCCTTTCCAGCGCCGCTGACGCTTCCAGTACCTCGCTGACATAGGATGACATTTTTCCTATGCCACGGCTGTAGTCTTCCGCCCGGCTGTCCCCGCTGTAGAACATCAGCACAACGGATGCGTCCTCATGTTCCTCAAACAGTTCTGCCAGATAGTCCGCAGCCACCATCATGTTGCCAACCGGGTCATGCAGATCTGTCACGCCCAGTTCCTTCATCCTGCCCGTATGCCACCGACTGCTCACCTGCATCAGTCCCTTGCAGCTCCCGTTATCTACGTCCGGGATATAATTGCTTTCACGCCATGCGATCGCCTGTAGCAATTCCGGGCAGATGTTGTATTCAGCGCCCGCTGTCTCCGTCAGCTCTCTGATCTGCTGATCCGTCAGCGCTTCCGATGCCCTTACTTCCATTTGCGGCGCCGCCATTAGGGCAGCTGCCAGCAATAATGCCAGTCCCCTCTGCATTTTCTCCAACCTTCCTTTTATTCATTGCCTTCATCGCTTCGATGAGTTTGGAACACTGTGCCCCGTTGAGCCATTCCACGCGCTCTACGCCAAACATCTTGCGTGCCAGACCATTTAAGCGTGCAGGGTTATCCCACCCGGCTTCCGACGCCAGTTCTTTCAGCTTCTGCCTTTGGCGCTCCGTTACTGGGTTCCCTGTCTGCCCCTTTGGTGCTTCCGGTTTCAGCCCCATCAATGCACGGGCGACCGTATTCCGCTCCTTCTGTGTCAGTTCCTTCAGGCTTTCCTTTCCCGTCCGGGCTTCCACAAACATATGCAGCTCCTCGCCGCTCATGGACAACTCCGGCGATTTTGCCAGCCCCCAGATCATCCTGAGTGTCGCCTGAAATTTCATCAGACCACCTCCCGCAGCCTCGGGCGCTGGCTGCCGCGCCGCTCCTGTCTGCGCCGTAGCATCCAGCGGAACAGGTTCAGCCCCCTCATACTCCGGACCATTACCATGCCACGGATTCCATACGTCTCATTGATCGCACGTTCCGCCGCATACGCCATGGACAGTGCCTTTTCATTTTCCTGTGCGCCTTCCATGTAAATCACAACCTTCTTCATCCCTGCCTCCTTCTCACAGCAGCATCATCCTGCTGGCTTCACTCACAACTTTCATCGTTACCCTTGTCCCGCCCTGCTCTTTCAGAATCCGGAGGACATTGTTGACCGTCCGGTCAAACAGGCGGAAGCACCCTGTCTGCTTATTGCACGCCCGCATCACAAGCTCCTTCAGCGCATCCTCATCCACCGCATAGCCTTCAAAATACGACCGGACTTCCTGCTCCGTCAGTCCCCGGAGCTTGTATCCAAACTCCATCCGGTTTGCAAAGCGCACATCGTAGCTCTTCAAAAGTCCCTCCAGCACCGGCTCCCCGGCAAGAACAACCCCGACGCTGCCTTCCGCGATATCCGTGATCGCGCGGAGCAGCTCGATCTTTTTCTGCGTATACTTTGTGATCAGCTTGTCCGCCTCATCGATGATCAGAAGGTATCCCGATGCCGTTGTCAGAAAATCTGCCACCCGCTCCAGCCGCTCCGCGATCGTCCCGTACTCACGGGGCAGTCCAAGTGCTGCCTCCAGCCGCCGGATCAGATCCTTCTGGTTCATCGCCTCGTTGCATTCAACGTATGCCACGCGGGGCATCTGCGCGTATTTTTTCAGGCTGAAGGTCTTCCCATACCCGCTGCGTCCTGTGATGATCCCGCGGGTCGCTTCCTCCTGACATAAGCGGCAGATACCGATCACCGATACATAGTCGCGGGATTCATAACAGTCCGTCTTTTGCAGGGGGCGCTCCGCCCCGCCCATTTCTGCGGCATTCTCTGCCGGTTCCGTTCCCGGATGTACTTCCCGGAGCCATCCCCGAAGCGCCTCTTCCAGCTCTGTCGCATCCGAACGGTATTTCCTGTTCAGATACTGGCTCATCATCGACCTGCTCACACTCATCCGGAGCGCCAGCTCCGCTTTGTTCATCCTCAGCTCTTCCAGAGCTTCATTGACCTGGTCCACCAGATCCTTTTCCTGTACATATGCCCTTGCTTCCATTTTTCAACCTTCCTTTCAGTCCTCATAGATTTCATTAAATGCCGCCACGCACAGCGCTGTCCCAACTACCAAAATGCCGACTACGGCTACGAATACCACGGCTGCAGCCACACATATTTTTACAAACAACTTCATCCCTCCATAGCCCGAAGCTTTTTGAGCGCTGCCTCGGCGCTTCTTGCCAGATAAGTATCTTCGGCTTCCTCTTCTTCCTGCCGCTTCCGGCGCAGGTCCACGTTTTCCTGATAGAGCCGCGAATCCGGGAATGCTACCATGTTCGATTTTTTCTTTTTCCGGGTTCCGCCGTCCATCATCAGATCCACACCGCCCGCCACCGGATCAAAGCCGACATACTGCTCATTGATCTCCTCAAACGGTTTCCGGGCTTCCTCCAGCCGCTTCCTGTCACGCTCGATCTGGCGGTTCTGCATTACGATGTGGCGGATCGTATTCTCATTGACCGCGCCAAACTTCAATAACTCCTGACTGGTCGCCTCACAGATCTTCTTACCCTTTAAGTCAAACACATACAGCGTGGACACGTCCTCCGGGTCATACCGGATATTGACCTTCTGCCCGATGTACCCGCACAGCTCATCCGCACGGTATTCATACCCATTCCTCACGATGCCAATCTGGCGGACAAGGACATTCTCTTCCTTCATCATAAGGAGCGTCGCGTAGCTCTTCGGCGGCAACGCCTTTTCATACCGCTCTGCCTCCTCAAACACTTCCCACGGCGTCGGGTGCGGCTCGCCCTGTTTTTTCAGACCGCTATGGACGGTGTGCTCATATTTTGTATGTAGCCACTCGTTCCACTTCTGATAAAACTCTTCCAGCGTCAGCAGCTTCCCCGCCTCCAGCATCTTCTGGATGTCCTTGGATACCTTGTCCGATGTCTTCAATCCGGTCAGCGTCCCAGTGTAAGAAGTCATCCACTTGGAAAACTTATTGCAGACCGTCCGAAAGAATCGCTCCACCTCGCCTTTGTTCCATGCCTCGTAAGGCTTTGCACGGTGGTCGTCGATGATCCCGATGGAGCGGTAGAACCCCCGCACATCTTCCTCAAATGCCAGCTCGTTCCCGTGCCGGTCTTTCCGGTTGCGCCCCGTCATCTCAAAACTGGTGTAATCCTTTCCGTTATCAATATAGAGGTACTTCGGCACGCCGCCGTGCTCCTGGTACATTGCTTTTAAAAGGCTTTCCTTCAGGATCTGGCTGTTCGCGTGCTCACACATCACATCGCCCATGATCGTCCTGCTCCGGACGTCGATCCATGCCACCAGCACCGGCTTGATCGCCTTCACTTTCCCGTTCGGCATCGTGTAGGATACCCAGCAGTCAAATGTGTGCTCGTCGCCCATCACGACTTCCATAACCTGAATGCTCCCGGTATCGCGGGATGCTTTCACAACTTTCCGGTTCTTATATTCCTTATACCCGCGCGCCGCCAGATAGTGGGCGCTGCCCATGCCGCCTTCCGTCATAAGATAGTTGATGTAGCGCGTCACGGACTGATATGACGGTATGTAATTCCATCCGTTCATTTCTGCTAAAAGCTGAAGCTTTTCATAAAGCATTTCCCGCGTGCTGTTGTTCGCCGCAAAATCCTTGTGGAACCAGATGTTCTGGATCGCCTGTTTGACTTCCGGCGTGAATGCCGGGAACAAGCCTGTCTGCTTCGGTTTCCTGCACAATGCCAGTACTGTGAAAAAGCTGTAATCGCATCCGTCCTCCCTGCCCAGCCGGTCCGCCCATGCCAGCGCTTCGTTGTAGCTCTCCAGATACCGGTACAGTGTTCTTTTGTTCTTCCCAAGGTGTTCTTCGGAAAACTCTTCCGCGTACTGGGTGCGTCCCCGGTCGTCGTACTGTAAAAACTTCTGGATGATCCCGCGAAGCTCGATGCCGCGGTAATAATTTTCTTTGTAGGTACTCATGTACCATTCGAGGTCAGTCCCTACATACCACGGCGCATCCGCGCGGATGTCAGCCGGCTTTTCTGTCTCAGGGTTGGACTTTGCTTCGGCAAGAAGGCGGAGCTTTTCACGTTCTTTCCATGCATTACGGGCTGATTTTGATAAGGAAGAAACTGCAACCATTACCACTTCGCGCCCACCGTTTTCCGGCACTACTGTTCTAACCAGATACTTATCTCGCTTTCTTGCTACACTCTTTTGAAATGCATCATACTTCATGCCTTCCAACTCCGCTCCAATTTCTAACGTCACATACGCTTCCACTAAATCATCTCCCTCATGCTACCGAATTGTTTAAAATCTCTTCGATCCTTTCCCGGTATGTATTTCCGCTTCTATCTCCGGAAATGATCCGGCGCATATACTGCTTTGAAATTCCTAACTGCCGGGCAAGTTCAACTTGTGTCATGTTCAGATCAATGAGCCTCTTCTTAATCCGCTTACCATATGCACTGTCACATCTTCCCATGCTGCCACCTGCCTAAAATTTATTCTTTCATTGTTTCTTTTGTCTCATATTTGCCCTGATTCGGGCGACGTTCTTTATTCTGGAGAACTCCAGTCATTGAGATTTTTTGAAAATTCTGATATTATTTTGTTGGGTTATTTGTAACCCACACCTATATAATAATTGCGTTGACGCAATTTGTCAAGCGCAAAATCTAGTTTACGCAATCGGAGGAAATTATGTGTTCACTTGCTAACAAATTAAAATATCTTCGTGAAAAAAAAGGACTGACCAAAAAAGACGTAGCTGAAGCAGTAGGCGTACACCCCAGTAGTATAGGAAATCTCGAAAAAGGTAGCATTCCACAGGCGGATTTGCTTTATAGCCTTGCTAAATTTTTTGATGTATCCATGGAATATTTAATGAATTCTTCTGATCCAGAACCCCTCTCCGAGATTGAGTATACTCAATCTCAGTTATCTTCATCAGAATTGACTCTACTCAATCTTTTCTCACAATTAGATGAGCTTGATCAAAACGAAATTATCGGAATAATAAACTTGAAATTGCTGAGATATAGACACGATGCTTCCCCCAAAAAGCTATTATCATCAATTTCCGAAGAAACCACTAAAACAAAAATGGCTTAAATTTTTTCTACTTTTTGGGTTACTTATAACCCACTTTTTCTCTAAATTAGTAATAAACCGCGTACCTACGCCAATGGGACATATATTTTTACAATACTCAAATTTGTCCCGTTTTTTAGAAATACTATTTTTTCAATATGCAGAAAGTGAGACACTATGAATTTAAATATGATTAGTATTGGTGAACGAATTAAGCACAGAAGAAAAGAACTTAATCTTTCACAAATAGATATATATGAAAAATGTGATATAACATCTGGTTCATTAAGCAAAATTGAGAACGGAAAAACCATCCCATCTATTCTTGCTTTTTTAAGTTATCACAATCTCTAAACTGCGATATTAACTGGCTACTAACAGGTTATTCTTCTCATATGCATAATTTGGGGTTCTGTAAAAAAGACGAGGAATACTTGACTGTTTTTCATCAGCTATCTGATGACGATCAAGATGAAATAATAGAAATAATAAATTTGAAACTAAATAAAAACAGGCACAAATCTGCTGCCCCCCGATCAGAATTATCATCCCATTCCAACGATAATTCTGATTTAAAAATGGTATAAATTTTTTTCTATTCTTTGGGTTACTTATACACCCTTTTTGTCCGATTGCTTTTTTCGAACATTTATTCTTTAAATTTGCAACAAACCGCGTACCTACGCCAAACGGACATATGATTTTAAATTTACAAATTTGTCCGATTGATAAATTTACAAGATGCCTTTTTTATAACACTTTTTCCTAAATAGGAAATTTCCTCAGAAATCCCTATTTTAAGCCGTTTATCACAATTTTAAGAAATAAAAAATGACGCTGTAACGCTCCGTTATAACGCCATTCCCCTTTACGTCATCAAAAACATCTGATACACTATGTTTACAACCTTCTAAAAAGTCCGCATCACCCAAAAGCCGCTTACTCCTTGCTTCCCTGGCTTTATGATGCGGACTTTTATTTCCCACTTTACTCCATCAAAGTATTTTTACAACTTTCTCATAATTCTTGTCACTCACATTTTTCAAAGCAACAAAAAACCGGGGAAACCCTTGATAGTTCGGGCTTTCCCGGCATTTCCCGGTCAGTCTCCAACAGTTCCCACCATATCCCTGTTTTTGACATTTATTCTGTTAGGTTACAATTACCGACACAAGAACGAATCGTTTTTGTGTCTATCTGCTTTTTGCAGATCATTCACTTCATTTTTCCCTGATGTCTTTCCCTTCCTGTCAGTCGATATCCATTTGCTGAATGTAAGCCTGCTGCCGTTTCAGCATTTTCTTAAAGGCATGATACACGCCATCTGCATTTTCTTTCAGGGTTCGTTTGGAATTCGTATGCGGATTGATGCTCGTCGCGTAATCCAGCTGGCTGATCCAGTCTGCGGGAATTGATTCACTTCCGGAAAGCGCTCCGGCAATTCCACCGGCAACTGCCGCAACACAGTCTGTATCACGTCCCATATTTACGCCTGCAAGGATCGCTTCCTTCGTATTTCCATGAACCATCTTAAAAATAACAACGCCCTTTGTGACAACTTCATTCGCATAGCTGAACGGATACGGCATTCCAAATCCGTTATAAATGGAATCAAAATGCTGTCTCAGCTGAAAAATGTCACTGCAGCCTGCCGCTTTTTTCAATTGCTCGTCAATCTCTTTCACAACGACGTCGGGATCGCAGTGATCAAAAATTGCCCCGATCACAGAATCCACGGTTGCGCCGGGCTTCGTTCCCTCCGCTATTGCTACGCCAGTGACACATGCCCATTTCAGCCCGCGGCTGTTCGTTGTCTGATACAGCTGTCCGACCTGAAGGATATCCTCTTTTGCGCCTTCTACATTGCCTGCGTTGATCAGTCCGATCGGATGACACGCCCTTGCAAAGCTGTTGAGTCCGGCGTAATCGCAATATCTGCCAAGATCAGTTGCCGGTATTCCGGTTTTTGCCATTTTCAGAAGAACCCCTTCAAACGGTTCGGATACCCAGCCTCCTGCATTCGGATTTGCGTATTTGTTCCAGGCAGCCCTGACGTCCTCCGCTGTGACCCTTCCCTCTTTTTCCATAATCGCAGAAATCATCAGCTTCTGCCGTTCCACGCCGTCCTCTGTCGTTCCGGGTTCCCTGTCCCAGCCATTTCCGTAATGCTGGTACGGAAGATACCCGTCTACATAGCCATACTTCCTGTCAATTTCTTCATAAGTCATTCCCTCAACAGGAGCTCCCATCGCTGAACCGATATGACAGCCACAGATACAACCGAAAAACTTGTCCTGTAAAATTATACTCATATCGTCCCCTTTTTAGCTGTAATTTTTATGCAATTTGTTATGAATATATATTACTTCTACTTAGCATGTTTGTCAATATGTTGTATCATCATTTATTTCTATATGGTTTACTGGTAAAATTGCATCGTATTCATATGCTACAAGCAAAAATACCGTCCAATCATCTTTTGACAATTGAACGGTACCGGTATTTCCTTATTCAGTTTTGTCCCTTTCCTTCCAGCTCAGCGCTGCAATTCCAAAGTTATCCTTTTTTCTCGTCAATTCTTCCTCGCTGTATTTTTCAATTGCGATCTCTGCAAGATACAGCACTCTGCAGCCTTCCTCCAGATGTCCCAGATACGAAGCCTCCGGTGTTGCCATGCAGATGTGAATATGCGGCTCCCCGTCTATGATTAGTCCCTGCCCTGCTGCAACTTCAATCGGTCCTTCCACGGTATAAAAGCCGTTGGTCGGATCATCCTCGGTCGTCTGGATCATGTGATATCGCGCCTTATCCAACGTTCCAATCATAGATACGACTGCTCCGTTTTTGATCTTGTGTTCGGTAATGGCCTGATTCAGGCACTGCAGCATATCATCGCCTTTTCCCAGATGAAGCAAAATGACGTCTCCTGTTTTCCTGACATGAAATGTGTTCATTTTGTCCCCTCCTGTTTTATGAAACCGTTCTTATGTTCTTTGTATCTGTTGTGTTTTCCGGTGTTTGTGTCCGGAGAACTTTCCGAAACAAAATAAAAAATGAGCTTCCGAGCATAATGCTGACGCTGATCCATGCAGAGGCTTCTGCAGCGGCAATCCCCATAAAGCTGTGCCTGCCAAGCCAATATCCAAAAATCAGTCTGCTGAAGACTTCCAGTCCACCGGAAAGCATCGGAATCCATGTATTGCCCATTCCCTGAATGCAGTTTCGAAATACCATCAGAAATCCCAGGAAAAAGACAAAAATCCCCACAATCAACAGATATTGTCTGCACAGCTCAAGTACCGGTGGATCTGTCACCATCAGCGACGCGATCCTTTTCCCGCCGAAAATCTCAACAGCGGACAGTGGAATATGAATCAGGATAGAAAGAAGCACTCCCATCCGAACCCCTGCTTTAATTCTGTCATATTTCTGCGCGCCGTAATTCTGACCGACAAACGTCATAAATGTCATTCCCATCGCATTGCTGAATTCTCCGATCACACTGCGTATTTTGGTGGACGCCGCATAAGCCGCCACTGCAGACGCACCAAGATCGTTTACAAAAAACTGCAGGATCATTCCACCGACTGCCGTTACCATACTCATAATTCCGACCGGCAGCCCGGTTTTTAACATTCTGACTGTCAGCCGTGCATTTTTGCTCTTACTGCCGTCCAAAATACTGACAAATTTCAATCTTTTCAAACCTGCGGCACAGATCGCAAAGGAGAACACCTGAGACAACACCGTTGCCGCAGCCGCTCCCTGCACGCCCCACTTCAGTGTGAGTACAAATACGCAGTCCAGACCAATATTTGTCACAGAAGAAACGAGCAGCGCCCAAAATGGCGTAGACGAATCCCCCAGAGACTGCAAAACGCTCATAAACAGGTTGTTCAAAACTGTAATCACAAACCCCAGCAGGATCACTTTGATGTAATCCAGCGACTGCTCCAGAATTTCTCCGGGCGTATGCATCAGAATCAAGAAATCTCTGATCGCCAGAGATCCGACAATTGAGATCATCGCTCCCACAATCAGCGACAAAACGGATGCAACAAAAAATCCCCGGTTTACCAGATGATAATCCTTTTTCCCGTAAGCCTGTGAAATATGGATGCAAAATCCTCTTGTAAGCCCCATTGCAAATCCGAGCGTCAGCCAGACTACAATGGATGTCGCGCCGACTGCTGCCAGCGCCTGCGCTCCGATTCCCCGTCCGACAACGACGCTGTCCACAAAGCTGTAAAGCTGCTGAAACAGACCGCCAATTGCCAGTGGAATATAAAACAGAATGATATTTTTGGCAATACTGCCTTCTGTCATATCCCTTGCCTGTGTTTTCATAAGTTTACCCTGCAAAAGTTCTGCCCTTTCTTTTCATATCAACGATTGTTCAGGTTCATGTAAAGTTCAATGATTACCGGTCCTCCTCCCTGAACCAGAAATTTGATTGCTTAAAATAATTTTACTCTATTTTCGTCTTTTGTACAGAATAATTTGCTTTTGATATCTGAAAAACGGCATATTAAAAGGATCAGCCCTTTGAATGCCAAGTGATCTGCTGAAAATAATGTCTGCCCTTTCATCAACAAGGAAAAAGAACAGCTCACCAAGAGTTCTTTGTCTCTGGCTCTTTTTGATTGACTATTTATAACAAAATGGGCAATTCCGATTGGAATTGCCCACTCATTTTTCTCCAAAATCCAACGGCTTTGCCGTCTCCATTCATTTTTCGCCTTATGCCGGTGCTTGCAAGCGCACACCGCCGCAAGGCTTTGTTTCTCATCTTAGTACAGCTTTGCACCTGCCGGGATTCTGTCATTTACCATCAGAAGGTTCAGTCCCTCATGACCGTCTTCCTCGTGTACTGCTGAGATCAGCATACCCTCGGAATCGATTCCCATCATCTTTCTCGGCGGCAGGTTCACGATAGCGATTGCTGTCTTACCAACCAGCTCTTCCGGCTCGTAATACTCGTGAATACCGCTTAAGATCACGCGATCCTTGCGTTCTCCGTCATCCAATGTGAACTTCAGAAGCTTCTTGGATTTCGGAACTGCTTCACAAGCCAGGATCTTTACTGCACGAAAATCTGATTTTGCAAAGGTATCAAAATCTACCATTTCTTCAAAGATCGGCTCGATCTTCACGTTGGAGAAATCAACCTTCTCCGCCAGATCGGTTGCAGCAGCCTTTGCCGGTGCAGCCTGTGCTGCGTTATTTGCGGCATTTTTCGCTGCGATGACTGGTCTGGATCCTCACGCCCAGGTCGTCATCATTTTTCTTCCGTCTGTTGTATTCGACCTCAAAGAGGATCCGGTTGAACAGTCCGGTTTCGTAGCAGTCCACCAGCTGTGGAAAGATACTGTAGTTCTTGTAGATCAGTCGGAAGCGTTCGCGGGGAGTTGCTTTCCCGTAGCTTTCCACCAACTTATCTTCTGTAATGCACATGTTCGCATCTCCATTTTCTTTCTTGGAGGTTAGGCTTGCCGGCTTGCGTCACCTCTTGCTTACACATGCAATTCTACGGAACGCCACGGAATAAATCGTTCGTCAAACGGTCAACTTCTGTTGACCGGTAGTCAACTCAAAAAAGTAAAAAAGAAAAGACGTATGAAACCAAATGTCTCATACGCCTCATAGGATTTATGATTATAACTTTGTAAATTCATCAAGCTGCTTATCTACATCTCTTCCGGAATACATAACCCGAATCACTGTAACCAATTTCTTTGTCTTATCGGGGATATAGAAAATAGCATAATTATCAACAGGCACAACTCGTGTATTTCGACTCTTCCAGGGCTCTCTTTCATAAATATAGCCCGTCTTTCTGCGAAAGACACCAATGCGTCATGAAACACA
>OIWN01000333.1_pt1 | contig 44539 bp, 40 predicted proteins | sample 1587591 | NCBI WGS metagenome assembly OIWN01 (sample SAMEA3888901, study PRJEB22519) | human gut metagenome | biome: human gut; feature: human-associated habitat; material: faeces | place: Denmark | collected 2010 | reverse complement strand
CTCGTCCGGGTCGGTGTCCTGCTGGCTCTCCAGCAGCTTGCGCACCCACTCGAAGTCGTGCTCCGTGCCCAGCTGCTTGTTGGCCAGCCCCTGCTTATACTTCCAGTGGGCGGCCACGCCGTATTCCGCCGTCTGGTGCATGGCCCAGGTGCGGATCTGCACCTCGAAGGGGACCCCCTCCCGGCCAATGACGGTGGTGTGCAGGGACTGGTACATGTTGGGCTTGGGGGTGCCGATATAGTCCTTGAATCGGCCCAGCACCGGCTTGAACATGTCGTGGATGCAGCCCAACACATTGTAGCACTCCGGGATGTCGTCCACGATGACCCGGAAAGCATACAGGTCAAAAATCTCATCCAGTGTCTTGTTCTGGGCGAACATCTTGCGGTAGATGGAATAGGTGTGCTTCACCCGGCCGTAGACCTTGCAGCGGATGCCCTCTTCCCACATCCGCTGGGTGATGCGCTGCTGGACGGCGGCCAGGAACTCCTCATGGGCTGAGGACCTGGCCGCCAGCTCGTCCTCGATCTCCTTATAGCCTACCGGGTCCAGGTAGCGCAGGGACAGGTCCTCCAGCTCCCACTTCAGCTTCTGCATGCCCAGGCGGTGGGCGATGGGCGCGTAGATCTCCATGGTCTCCAGAGACTTCTCCCGCTGCTTGGCGGGGGACTGGTATTCCATGGTGCGCATGTTGTGCAGCCGGTCACAGATCTTGATGAGGATCACCCGGATGTCCTGGGCCATGGCCATGAACATCTTCCGCAGGTTCTCCATCTGCTCCTCTTCCTTGGAGGTGTACTGCACCCGGGACAGCTTGGTCACCCCTTCCACCAGGGCGGCCACCGTCTCGCCGAACTGCTTGGCCACTTCTTCGTGGGTGGCGTTGGTGTCCTCAATGGTATCATGGAGCAGGGCCGCGATCACCGAGTCCGCGTCCAGCCCCAGGTCGGCCACGATCTCCGCCACCGCCAGGGGATGGGTGATATAGGGGGTGCCGTCCTTGCGCAGCTGCCCCTTGTGCTCCGCGTCCGCATAGGTAAACGCCCGGTACAGGCGCTGGGTGTCCAGTCCCGGGGTATAGGCGCTCACCTTGTCTTCCAGCGCCTGATATCGTTCCAGAATAGGGTCCATTCGGATCACCTCGCAAAAGTTTAGAGTAAAGCGGGGGCCGCCCAAAGCGCGCAGCGCCTTCTCTCCTCGGCGCTACGCCTCCGCACTGCCGCCGCGGATGGCCTGCCGCAGACGGCCCAGGATGGGGGAGGCCTCCAGGTCCACCTTCCTCTCCACCTGCCGCAGGGAGACCGCCACCCCCTGCGGGCCGGTCTCCAGGTCGATCAGCCCCCGTTCCGCCAGCACCTCCAGGCACAGCAGGACCCGCTCGGCGGCCTCCCTCTGTCCGGTGGCCCGGGAGGCCCCCCGGGCAATGCGGGAGGCGGTGTCCTCCACCCGGCCCAGCCCGGCGCACCGGCGCTGAAGATAGCGCCACAGCCCCACAAACTCCGCCCGGGAAGGCATCAGCAGCCGGGCCTCTGCCGGGGTCAGGCCCTCCCCCCGGCGGTATTTCTCATAGACAGCCCGCTCCGCCTGAGCCCGGGTGGGGGCCGGATGCAGGTCCGCCACCTGGAGCTGCACCGAGCGGGTGCCTCGAAACTCATTGATCTGGGGATAAAAGGCCACATCCACCCGGCCGCCGGGGGCCAGCCCCAGCTCGGCCCCGTCGGCGGAAAAGAAAATGGCGTCCAGCGGGGTCCCCTTGGACTCCAGCCGCAGCTTCAGGTGGCGGCCCCGCCCCACCTGGGACATGGACTGGATCAGGGCCCCCCGCAGCACCAGGACGGGCCGGGGGTTGCCAGTACCGCAGGGCTCCAGCCGGTCCAGATCGGCCACCGCCTCCACAGTGAGCTCCCGGGCCTCCACCTCTGCGTCGGCCTCCAGGGCGGCTGGGGATGCCCCGGCCCCCAGGGCCCGCTCCAAACCCTCCCGCAGGCGGCGGGAGAGAAGCGGGATGTTCTCCTCCCGCACGGTGAAGCCGGCGGCCAGGGCGTGGCCGCCGAAGCCCTCCAGCAGGTCACTGCACTCTGCCAGCCGCTCAAACAGGTTCACGCCGCCCCAGGAGCGGCAAGAGCCCTTCCCCATCCCGTGGTCCAGGCAGATCATAAACGCAGGGCAGCCGTACCGCTCCGTCAGGCGGGAGGCCACGATGCCCACCACGCCCTGGTGCCACTCCGGGTCGGCCAGCAGCACCGCCCCCTTCTGGGGGGCCCGGTCCAGCCGATCCACACACTGCCGGAAGATCTCGCCCTCAATGGTCTGCCGCTCCCGGTTCAGGGCGCACAGCTCCTGGGCCAGCTGCTCCCCCCGCTCCCGGTCCCTGGTGAGGAGGAGCTCCACCGCCATCTGGGCCCGGCCCATCCGGCCGGAGGCGTTGATCCGGGGCGCCAGGGTGTAGCCGATCGAGGTGGCGGTGATGGCCTTGTCCTCCAGCCCCGCCTCCCGGATCAGCAGGGCCAGGCCCAGCCGGCGGGGGTGGGAGAGCTCCTCCAGCCCCAGCCGGACGATGGTCCGGTTCTCCCCGGTCATAGGCATCACGTCGGCCACCGTCCCCACGGCGGCCAGGTCACAGTACTCCGCCAGCACGTCTCCGTCCCCTTCTGGTCCGTTGATGGCCATGGCCAGCTTCAGGGCCACCCCCACGCCGGCCAGGCCCTTGCAGGCGCTGGGGCAGTCGCTGCGCCGGGGGTCCACCACCGCCTGGGCGGCGGGCAGGCCGCTCTTGCACTCGTGGTGGTCCGTGATGACCACATCGATCCCCAGGGACCGGGCCCAGGCGGTCTCCTCCAGGGCAGTAATGCCGCAGTCCACCGTGACGATCAGGGAGGCGCCCTGCTCCTTCAGGGCCGTCACCGCCTCCCGGTTCAGGCCGTAGCCCTCCTCCAGCCGGTCTGGGATATAGGGGATGACTGCCCCGCCCTTCCGTCGGAGGAAATCGGTCAGCAGGCAGGTGGCGGTGATGCCATCCACATCGTAGTCCCCGTAGACTGCGATGGTCTCTCCCCGCTCCAGAGCCAGCCTGACCCGGCCGGCCGCCTGTGCCATATCCTTCAGAGCCAGCGGGTCCTCCAGGGCCGTCTCCCCACCCTCCAGCAGGGCCCGGGCCTCCTGCGGCGCACGTACGCCCCGGGCGGACAGCACCGCCGCCAGCAGAGGTGAGATCCCCGCCTCCTCCAGGGCAGCCAGGGCAGCCGGATCAGGAGGGGCCACCGTCCATTTTTCATACTTCACAGGCCACCCGCTCCTTTCCCGCCCTTCGGCTATAGTTGCTCAGAATAGTATTATAACACATCTATTTAAGATCCTTCAAGAGAAATTCCGACCCAGCCCCCTTTGTCTGTGCCGCGGGAGCGGAACGAAGGGGCGCATGCAGCCATCAAACGCGCCAAAAGCGGTCCCCGGAAAGATTTGGTGCCCGGCGTGCCGCAGACGGCAGTTGCTTCCCGCTCCGATCTGTGCTATGATTAAATATCACCCAGATCTTCAAGAGAGGAGGGTCCCCCATGGACGCAGTCCAGCGCCGGGCCGCGCTGTCCGACTATCTCTCCCAGGCGGCCGGGCCGGTCTCCGCCTCCGTCCTGGCGGCCCGTTTTTCTGTCAGCCGGCAGATCATTGTGGGGGACATCGCCCTGCTGAGGGCCGGCGGGCTGGACATCGCCGCCACCCCCCGGGGCTATCTGCTCCCCCGCCCCACCCCCGGTCTGACCCGCCAGCTGGCCTGTGTCCACCGGCCGGAGGACATGGGCCGGGAGCTGGAGCTCATGGTGGATAACGGCTGCACCGTGCTGGACGTGATCGTGGAGCACCCGGTCTACGGCCAGCTCACCGGCCAGCTCCACCTATCCTCCCGGTATGACGTGGGGCAGTTCCTCCAAAAGGTGTCCCGAAGCGGGGCACGGCCCCTGTCCGCCCTCACCGGCGGTGTCCACCTGCACACCATCCTCTGCCCAGATGAGGCCGCCTGGCACCGGGTCCGCGCCGCGCTGGACCAGGCAGGCTTTCTCTATACCGGCCCCTGAGCCCGCTGAAAGGAGTCTCCCATGCCCCCAAAGATCCTGGTCATTTCCGGCCCCACCGCCTCGGGCAAGACCCGCCTGGCCGTAGAGCTGGCCCTGCGCCACGGCGGCGAGGTGGTCTCCGCCGACTCCATGCAGGTCTACCGCCGGATGGACATCGGCACTGCCAAGCCCACCCCGGAGGAGATGCGGGGCATCCCCCACCACATGCTGGACGTAGCCGACCCGGAGGAGGACTTCTCCGTGGCCCGGTACGTGGAGCTGGCCGCCCCCTGCGTGGACGACATCCTGGCACGGGGCAAGCTCCCCATCGTGGCCGGTGGGACGGGTCTCTACCTGGACTCCCTCCTCTCCGGCCGCACCTTCGCCCCCTTCTCCCCCGACGGCGGTCTCCGCGCCCGGCTGGAGGCCCGCTTTGACGCCCTGGGGGGGGAGGCCATGCTGGGGGAGCTGGCCGCCGCCGACCCGGAGGCCGCCGCCCGCCTCCACCCCAACGACCGCAAGCGCATCGTCCGGGCCCTGGAGGTCTTTCAGCAGACCGGAAAGACCATCTCCCAGCATAACCGGGAGACCCGGGCCCTCCCGCTCCGGTACGATGCCCTCACCCTCTCCCTGGCCTTTCAGCGCCGGGAGGACATGTGGGCGCGCATCGACCGGCGGGTGGACGAGATGATGGCCGCAGGCCTGGCGGAGGAGGTCCGGGCCCTCCTGGACTCCGGTGTCCCGGTGCGGTGCACCGCCATGCAGGCCATCGGCTACAAGGAGATGGCCGCCGCGCTGCGCGGCGGCGGAGATGTCTGCGCCGCCGCGGAGGAGATCAAGCTCCGCTCCCGGCAGTACGCCAAGCGCCAGCTCACCTGGTTCCGCCGTACCGAAGGGGCCAAATGGCTCTTCTGGGGACCGGAGCCTGATTTTGAAGCGGCCTGCCGGACTTCGACAAAATATTTGGAAGAATTTGGTTTAGTATAGAGGCACTCGGGCCGAGCTCTGCTCCGCCTTAAAGAAAAAAGGAGTGCTCACCATGCAGAAAACCAACAATCTTCAGGAGATCTTCCTCACCCAGGTCCGCCGGGACCGCCGCCCCGTCACCATCTTTCTGATGAACGGGTTTCAGATGCGGGGCTATGTCACCGGCTTTGACGCCTTCACCGTGGTCCTCACCAGCGATGGCAAGCAGCAGGTGATTTACAAGCACGCCATCTCCACTATCGTCCCGGAGCGGCCCGTCCCCCTCTGCCAGCCCGGCGAGCTGGAGTAACTCCCGCCCCATCCCCACACCCATCCGCAAAAGAGAAAGAGAGCCGGTCACATGAAACAGGGCAACAGTCTGGTCACGCTGGTCATCGTCCTTCTGGCGGTGATGCTGGCCGCCTATCTGGGCGTCTACGCCTGGGACAGCTTTACCGATCCCTTCACCACTACCCTCACCTACTCCTATACTGCCAATGACAGCCTGGAGGCAGACGGCTGGGTGGTGCGGGAGGAACAGCTCCTCCCCGCCCAATCGGGCATCCTGGACATTACCCGGGCAGAAGGGGAGGAAGTGGGCCGGGGCCAGACTGTGGCTCTGGTCCACCAGAACAGCCAGGCGCTGGACGTCCAGGCTCAGATGGAGGAGCTGGCCATGGAGATCGAGCTGCTGGATTACGCCATGAACCAGACCGACGACGTCGTCTCCGCCGCCCGGCTGGACGAATCCATCCTCCAGTCCCTGGCCTCCCTGCGGTTCGCCTCCGCCTCTGGCTCCTACCGTCAGCTGGACGACGACGTGATGGAGCTGAAAAGCCAGGTGCTCAAGCGCAGCTACACCTATGGTGAGGGGCTTGACTCCTCCCAGCTCTCCGCCCTGCGGCAGTCGCTGATAGAGGAGTACCGCGCCCTGCGCACCCAGTCCAGCAGCGTCACCAGCCGCATCACCGCTCCTGCCGCGGGGGTGTTCTCCTCTTTGGCCGACGGCTATGAGAGCCTGCTCACCCCTCAGTCCATCCTGACCATGACCCCCGCCGACCTGGATGCCCTGGCCGGGCAGCAGGTCACGGCCCCCTCCGGCACCGCCGGCAAGCTCATCACCTCCGACCGCTGGTACTTCGCGGCCGCGGTCTCGGAGGAGGAGGCCCTGCGCCTGTCCAAGGAGAGCTCCGTCACCGCCCGCTTTTCCGGTTCCTTCAGCCAGGACGTCCCCATGACGCTGGAGCAGGTGGGGGAGGCGGTGGACGGCCGTGCGGTGGTGGTCCTCTCCTCCAACCGCTATTTGTCCCAGATCACTCTGCTCCGCGGCCAGACAGTGGAGCTCATCTTCGGCAGCAGCTCCGGCCTGCGCATCCCCAAGGCCGCTCTGCGCATGGTCACCCAGGAGTCCACCGATCCGGAGACCGGCGAGACCGTCCAGACCAACCTGGTGGGGGTCTATACCCTGGTGGGCGGCCGGGCAGAATTCAAGCCGGTGGAGATCCTCACCGAGGAGTCCGACTTCTATGTGGTCTCCCCCGCCACCGAGGGGCGGGCCGTCCTGCGGGCGGGGGACGAGGTCATCGTCCGGGCCACCGGGCTCTATGACGGGAAATTGCTGAATTTCTGAGGGCCGCCCATCCGGCAGCCCGTCACCTGTAGAGAAAGAGAGAGATTGCATATGTCCATCCAACAGCAGGTCCAGGCAGTCCGGGCCCGCATGGCGGCCGCGGCAGAGTCGTCCGGCCGCCGCCCGGAGGATATCGCCCTGTGCGCCGCCACCAAGGTGCAGAGCGACGACACCATCCGCGCCGCCATCGCCGCCGGCATCACCCTGTGCGGAGAGAACCGGGTCCAAGAACTCACCGCCCACCTGGCCGCCGGCGCCTATGAGGGCGCCCGGGTCCATTTTATCGGCCACCTCCAGACCAACAAGGTCAAGCAGGTGGTGGGACGGGTGGACCTGATCCAGTCGGTGGGGTCGGAGCATCTGCTCCGGGCTGTGGAGGCCCAGGCGGACAAGCTGGGCCTGGTTCAGGACATCCTGCTGGAGGTAAATATCGGCATGGAGGAGAGCAAGGGCGGGGTGGACCCGGCCCAGCTCCGTCCCTTGGCTGAGCTGGCTCAGTCCCTGCCCCATGTGCGCCTGCGGGGTTTGATGGCCATCCCGCCTATCAGCCCCCTCCCCGGTGCCAATCGGCCTTTTTTTGCAAAAATGTATCAGCTTTTTGTTGACATAAGACGCGAAATGTCCGATAATCAATGTGATATCGATTGCCTGTCCATGGGAATGAGCGGCGACTTTGAGGACGCCATCGCCGAGGGGGCCACGCTGGTCCGGGTCGGCACCGCGCTGTTCGGCCCCCGGCCGCCCATGCACACCGCCCGTTGAACCGGCGGCAGAGCTTACACCAAGGAAAAGAGAGGATACCGCTATGGGATTTATGGATGAACTCAAGCGCTTGGCCCACCCCTACGAGGATGAGGACGAGGACGATTTCGAGGAGTTTGAGCCGGCGCCTCGTGCTGCCGTCCCTGAGCGCCGGGACCGCTCCGAGCGGATGGACCGCACGGGCTCTTTGTACAGCGCCCCGGTCGAGCCGGAGCGCCGCAGCAACAAGGTCGTCAATATTCACACCACTACTCAGCTCCAGGTGGTGCTGGTAAAGCCAGAGCGCTTTGAGAACGCCAGCGAGATCGCCGACCATCTGCGGGAGAAGCGCACCGTGGTGCTCAACCTGGAGTCCACCAACAAGGAGATCGCCCGCCGCCTGCTGGATTTTCTTTCCGGCGTGGCCTATGCCAACGAGGGCAAGATCAAGAAGGTGGCCATCTCCACCTATATCATCACCCCCTACAATGTGGACATCCTGGGGGATCTGATCGACGAGCTGGAGAACAACGGGCTGTACTTCTGAGCAGATGGGACGCGTCGCCGTTCGGCCGCCGGGCCGGCTCCTCCCCCTCCTTTTGCTCCTGGCCCTGCTGTCCGGCTGCGCCGGCGGAGGGGCCGCCTCCGCCTCCGAAGACGAGGAGCCGCAGGCCCCGCTCCTCATGGAGCACGGCTGCCTCTCCATGGATCTGGACGGAGACGGCGCAGAGGAGGCCGTCCGCCTGTATGCCCTTCAGGCCGCGGACGACCTGCCCCCTGAGGCGCTGCCGCCGGAGGGCTCGGATTCCCGGAATCTGCTGTTCCGCTGGTATGTAGAGGCCCAGATTGGGGATGACTTGGTCACCTGTGACCTGAATGGCCGGTATTATTACTATTCTCCCCAGCAGGATCAGCCCCTGTTCTTCTCCATCCAGGACCGGCAGGGCGCGTCCCTGGTGGTGGCCGGTCTGATCCCACAGTCCAATGGGGCCGGGGCCGGCATGCTGGAAGTGCATGTCCTCTCCTATGACAGGGGAGCCTTTCAGGTCCTGGAGCTCCCCCTCTGGTCTATCCAGAGCGTTCAGGCCGGCATGACCGCCCAGATCACCGTACCCGAGACCGGCACCGTGGAGACGCTGGACCTGCTCCAATGGCTGGAGCTGCGGGGGGAGGGACCGCTCTATGAGGCGGACGGGACTCTCGCCTGGCCCTGCGCCCCAGCCTCCTGGGAGGAGGGGGATATCTATGCCCTGCTCCCAGCCGAAGAGGGTATCTGGACGGCCCAGCGGCTGTACGGACAGGCCCTGTCGGACTTGATGGGCTATCTGGTGACCCACCTCACCTGGGACGACGGCACTCCCGTGGTCCTGGAGCAGTATTTTGACTGGCGCGCCCAGAACGACGACGAGGTCCTGCGCTGAAAAAAGCGTTTTGATTTAGGAGGTAATGAATATGCTCACTCCTCAGGAGGTCTCCGAGCGCGCCTTTCCCAAGGCTTCCTTCGGCGGCTACAACATGGCTCAGGTGGATGAATTTCTGGATCTGCTCACAGCGGACTATACCTCACTGTACAATGAGAACGCCGTTTTGAAGAGCAAGATGAAGGTCCTGGTGGAGAAGGTGGAGGAGTACCGCGCCACCGAGGACGCCATGCGCAAGGCGCTGATGACCGCCCAGCGGATGGCCGACGAGCTGGTGAAGGAGGCGGAGGCCAAAAAGGCCCAGATCCTCTCCGACGCCGAAGGGGAGGCCAAGGAGCGGGTGGCCAATATCCGCAAGCAGGCCGGCGACGAGGAGTTCCGTCTGTCCGCCGCCCAATCCGCCACCGCTGCCTATGTGGCCAAGGTGCGGGCCCTCCACGAGCAGGAGCTGCGCTACCTGGACGGCCTTTCCCAGCTGTGCCCCGACGCCCCGGTCTCCCAGGCCGACCCGGTGGAGGAGGCCGTGGAGGAGATCGACGACAATGTCCAGCGCCTGGTGGCCCAGGCTATGGCAGACGCCACCGCCGAGAATCTGAAGGCCCAGGCCGCCCAGGAGGCTGCGGAGGGCCCGGAGGACCTGTCGGACACCGCAGAATTCCCCCCCGCCCCCCAGGCGGAGGAGGAGCCCGAGGAGGAGCCGGTCCACGGCACCCGCCGCATCGACTTCGGCAACCTCCAGTTCGGCCGGGACTATGAGATCAAATAAGATCGCAGAGATACACTGGAAGCGCCCCCTCCGCACGGCGGAGGGGGCGCTCTGCGCACCTATGACTGGCGCGTGCTAGACATGAAAATCCTCAACAAAATCCTTGACATCCCTCAATAAAGTGGATAGAATATAAGAGTATATCGTTATCATGCGCAGAAAAGGAAGAGTACCCGCCTCCGAGACGCGCAGAGAGCCGCCGTTTGGTGCAAGGCGGACGGGAGGGGCTGGGGAAGATCACCTTGGAGCAGGGGGGCTGAACCTGAGTAAGCCCCTCCGGACGCCCCCGTTACCGGGCAGCATTTGAGTGGCTGGGACGGGATGCCCTTCCGGCAAGAAGAGTGGTACCGCAGAGGTCTTATTCGCCTTTGTCTCTTTGAGAGACAAGGGCGTTTTTGTTTTTCCAGAGAGGAGTGGCTTTGATGAAGTGCCCTAAGTGCGGCCTTCTTATGGAAGAAGGGACCATGCACACGCAAAAATATCCCTTCTGGACCCAGCAGGAATTGCGGTTTTTTCACAGCCCCACGGATATGGTGGAACTGGGCCCCCCGGGTGATGACACCACCAGTATGTTCACGCGGGACCCGTTTCCGGAATTTCCCCACGCCATGCTCTGCCGGGCGTGTGGCCTGGTCACATTTCCATGTAATTTGATCGAAAAGTCTAAAAAAGACCCAGAATAGGAGGAAGCAAACCCATGGACTACAACAAGACCATCAATCTCCCCAAGACTGACTTCCCCATGCGGGCCGGTCTGCCCAACCGGGAGCCCGGGATGCTCCAGCGCTGGAACGACATGGACCTATACCACGAGCTGCTGAAGAAGAATGAGGGCAAACCCCGCTTCGCCCTCCATGACGGCCCTCCCTTCTCCAACGGCAATCTGCACATGGGCCACGCCCTGAACAAGTCCATCAAGGACTTCATCACCCGCATGTACGCCATGCGGGGCCGCTATACCCCCTACATCCCTGGCTGGGATAACCACGGAATGCCCATCGAGTCCGCCATCATCAAGGAGCAGAAGCTCAACCGCAAGAAGATGAGCGTAGCAGAGTTCCGCACCGCCTGCCACAACTACGCCCAGAAATACATCGACATCCAGATGGAGGGCTTCAAGCGCATGGGTGTGCTGGGGGACTGGGAGCACCCCTATAAGACTATGGACCCCGGCTTTGAGGCGGAGGAGGTCAAGGTCTTCGGCTCCATGTACCGCAAGGGCTACATCTACAAGGGGCTTAAGCCCGTGTACTGGTGCCCCCACGACGAGACCGCCCTGGCCGAGGCGGAGATCGAGTACCAGGACGACCCCTGCACCACTGTCTATGTGAAGTTCCGGGTAAAGGACGATCTGGGCCGTCTGAGCCAATATGGCGACCTGTCCAACATGTACTTCGTCATCTGGACCACTACCATTTGGACCCTGCCCGGCAACCTGGCGATCGCCGTTCACCCCCGGGAGAGCTATGTGCTGGTCAAGGCGGACAATGGAGAGCTCTACATCGTGGCCGAGGCCCTGTGCGCCAAGGTGATGCAGGCGGGCGGCTTTGACCACTATGAGATCGTTAAGCAGTTCCGCGGCCAGGACTTCGAGTATATGAAGGCCCAGCACCCCTTCCTGGACAAGGAATCCCTGCTGTGCTGCGCCGAGTATGTCACCATGGATTCCGGCACCGGCTGCGTCCACACCGCCCCCGGCTTCGGCGCCGATGACTACGAGACCTGCAAGCGCTACAAGGTGGAGCTGGTGGTCCCTGTGGATGACCAGGGCCGCCACACTGACTACGCGGGCAAGTACGCCGGCCTGAAGACGGAGGAGTCCAACCCGGTCATCCTTGCCGACCTGAAGGAGAGCGGAGCCCTCTTCGCCAGTGAGGAGATCGTTCACTCCTATCCCCACTGCTGGCGCTGCAAAAAACCCATCATCTTCCGGGCCACCCCCCAGTGGTTCTGTTCCGTGGACTCCTTCAAGGACGAGGCGGTGGCCGCCTGCGACGATGTTCGGTGGCTCCCTGCCTGGGGCAAGGACCGGATGATCTCCATGATCCGGGAGCGGGCCGACTGGTGCATCAGCCGCCAGCGCCGCTGGGGCCTGCCCATCCCGGTGTTCTACTGTGCCGACTGCGGCAAGCCCATCGTCACCGACGAGACCATTGAGGCTGTGAGCAGGCTCTTCGGTGAGAAGGGCTCCAACGCCTGGTATGAGATGGAGGCCAAGGATATCCTGCCAGAGGACTTCGCCTGCCCCCACTGCGGCTCAAGGACGGGCTTCACCAAGGAGGAGGACACCCTGGACGGCTGGTTCGACTCCGGCTCCACCCACTTCGCCTCCATGCAGAAGGACCAGAATTTCTGGCCCGCCGACATGTATATGGAGGGTCTGGACCAGTACCGCGGCTGGTTCCAGTCCTCCCTGCTCACCGCCGTGGGCGCGCTGGGCAAGGGGGCTCCCTTCCAGGAGTGCGTCACCCACGGCTGGACCGTGGACGGCGAGGGCAAGGCTATGCACAAGTCCCTGGGCAACGGCGTAGACCCCGCGGAGATCTTTAAGAAGTATGGTGCCGACCTGCTCCGGCTGTGGGCGGGTTCTGCCGACTACCATGTGGACGTGCGCTGTTCGGACAACATCTTTAAGCAGCTCAGCCAGAACTATCTGAAGTTCCGCAATACCGCCCGGTACTGCCTGGGCAACCTGGACGGCTTTGACCCCGATCACCTGGTGTCCCCGGAGGAGATGCTGGAGCTGGACCGCTGGGCGGTGACCAAGCTCAACGAGCTGATCCGAAAGTGCTTTGCCGCCTACGACAACTACGAGTTCCATGTGGTCTCCCACGCCATCAACGACTTCTGTGTGGTGGAGCTCAGCTCCTTCTATCTGGACATCATCAAGGACCGTCTGTACTGTGAGGGAGTGGACAGCCTGGAGCGCCGCTCCGCTCAGACCGCTCTGTGGATGATCCTGGACACCATTACTAAGCTGTTCGCCCCCATCCTGGCCTTCACCTGCGACGAGATCTGGCAGGCCATGCCTCACCGGGAGGGTGACGACCCCCGCAATGTGGTTCTCAATGAGATGAACCAGCCCTTCCAGGACTACGACATGGGCGCGTTGGTCTCCTGGACTGCTCTGATCCAGCTGCGGGACGGGGTGAACGCCGCCCTGGAGGCCGCGCGGAACGAGAAGAAGATCGGCAAGAGCCTGGAGGCCCACATCACTCTGGTGCGGGCCCAGGACCAGGCGGACAACCTGACCGCCCTTCAGGAGAAGTTCCAGGACCAGTGGGCCGACCTGTTCATCGTCTCCGACGTGGAGGTGTCGGACGACCCGGCTCTGTATGCCCAGGGGAGCGACACCCCCATCGCCGGTGTGCGGGTACTGGTGAGCGAGGCCAATGGAGACAAGTGCGAGCGCTGCTGGAAGCACCACCCCCTGGTGGGTGCCAATGCGGCCCATCCCACCCTGTGCCCCCGGTGCGCCAAGGTGGTCCAGGCCATCCATCTGTGATCGGGTCCTCCTTTCCTTCTGACTAACGATCAGAAGTCCCGCCGCTCAGGCTCCTGAGCGGCGGGACTTTTCTTATTCCCCCGTTATTCCGCATGTACAAAGGGGCATGAAAAGGCTCCGGCACAGCCTTTCCTGTGCCGGAGCCCAAATGGTTTCTGGTCGTTCAGCTGAGATAGGACAGGGGATTCACCGAGGTGCCGTTCACCCGCACCTCAAAGTGGCAGTGGGTGCCGGTGGACCGGCCGGTGCTGCCCGCCTTGGCGATCTGCTGTCCCTTGTACACCTTCTGTCCTGCGGACACCAACAGGGAAGAGTTATGGCCGTAATAGGTCTGGGTGCCGTTGTCGTGGGTGATGATGACCAGATAGCCATAGCTCCCCTTGTAGCCGGCGAAGGTGACGGTGCCGCCGTCTGCCGCCTTGATGGCCGCACCGTAGGAGGCGGAGATATCGATGCCGGAGTGGTAGCTGTAACTGCCGAAAATATTCCGCCCGCCAAAGTAGGAGGTGATCCGCCCCCGGATAGGCCAGGAGTAGCTTCCAGTGGAGGCTGTCTTAGGCTTCTCCTTGGTCCCCACCGCCTTGACTGTTGTGGTGGGCTCACGCAGGGTGGTGGAGGACAGGATCTCCCGCTGGGTCTCGCTCCCGTTCACATAGGTCACCTGGGCGTGGACCTGGGCCTCGCCCTCTGTACCCTGGGTCAGGATCTTCGAGTCCCCCACATACATGCTGGAGTCCTTCACCTCCTCCACCGGGCATGCGATGGGCTCGGTATAGGTCACGTCGTCCACCGTGGTCACCGACAGCAGAGGGATCTGCTCCTTCACATTGAGCACGTCCCCGATCATCAGTCGGTTGATATCGATGCCCGGATTCAGCGCCTTCAGGTCGCTGACAGACATGTCGTTGGCATAGGCGATGGCGTTGAAGGTGTCTCCCTTCACCACCGTGTAGGTGGTGTCGCCAGTGGTGTTGGCCATCAGGGCGGTCTGGAGCTCCTCGGCGGTCATCTGCCCCTCCTCCGAGTAGACATCCTCCACCTGGATGTCATCCACAAATTCAGCGGAGATGGTGTTCTCATTCACATACTGGCCCTTCAGCTGGTCCAGCACGGACTCCAGGGCTCCCATCTCCTCCACGGAGCCCACCGCCACGCCGTTGACGCTGACCTGATAGCGGCGCAGGCCATCGGCTACCTGGCTGAGCTGCTCCAGGAAGTAGTTCTCCACCTGGTCGGGCTGGGTCAGCTCAGACCGCAGGGAAAGGGTGAAATCATAACCGATCTGCCCCTCCACCTGGTAGTCGTGTCCCAGGATCTCCGTGCCTCGGCGCTCCACCTGAGCCACCGCGTCGGCTACCACAGCCTGGTCGCTCACCACACCCAGAGTATCCTCGTCCACCGTGACAGTATAGGCCGGGGCGTATAGGGTGGAGACAGTCAGCGCCAGTCCCAGCGCTCCGGACACCGCCAGAAAGGTGACCGGACCGGTGGCGCGGTTCCCCCCCGCCAGGTCATGGACCGTGTGGATCACACGGCGGCCATGGAACCGGGCCCACTGATAAAAATGCTTCCAATCTGTGACCACCCGGCGCGCCAGCAGCCCCAGCTGCTCCTGAGCTGACAGCTCCCGACCGTCACTCTGCCGGGGCCGGCGGCCGGCGGGCTTGTGCAAAACCTCGTCCATGAATCATGACCTCTTCCAGATCAAATTTCCCGCTGCCCCAAAAGTGACAGAACGGAAAAGAAAATGTTACAATTTGGTTACAAACGTACTATACACGCAATCCCGCTTTACGTCAACCCCTTTTTCTCCTCTCCAAATGTAAATTTTTTATTTCTTTTTCTCGTCTTTTTCCGGTTTTTTCACGATATCTTGTGGCCCCTGTCCCGTCCTCCCCACTCTATCCGTGGGCGCCCCTGTGCCCCCCGTTTTCCCGCCTCAAATTTTTGGCGAAATCACAATATCCTCTCCTATTTTTCCGCTTCTCCGTGTCAAATCGGGGATCCAAATAGATCCTTTCCTGTTTTTCTGCAAAAAATGTTGCGTTTCTCGAAAGGGCGCTGTATAATATTACGTCAACACGAACACCTCCCCTTTGGGGAGCGCTTCCCGCTGATCTGCGGCGATCCGCCATTTGAGCCTCCTCTCCGGCGTCTCATATGGTTTTGTGTCTTTAAATGAGAAGCGGCCGCAAAGCGCGAAAAACAGAGACGTGCCGCCATGATCGCCCACGCCGGCCACGGTATGGCCGCCCCGCGGGCCTGATGCCCCGCAGGGACCCCAGATATTTAAATGCTTGGCGGAAATAAATTCCGCCTGCGTCAAGCTTTTTCTTCCGGACAAAAGCTTGTACGCGCCATTCGGCGCGCCCCATCGGCGATGGGGCCCCGAGTGGTCTTGCCATATTGCTGGTAGGAGGAAAAATGATGAAGAACGAAAAACTGAGAAATATTGCCATAATTGCCCACGTTGACCATGGCAAGACCACTCTGGTGGATGAGATGCTCAAGCAGTCCGGCGTGTACCGGGAAAATCAGGCCGTGGTGGAGCGCGTTATGGACTCCAACGACCTGGAGCGCGAGCGGGGCATCACCATCCTGGCCAAGAACACCGCCATCCAGTATCAGGATGTGAAGATCAACGTCGTGGATACTCCGGGCCACGCCGACTTCGGCGGCGAGGTGGAGCGCATCCTGAAGATGGTCAACGGCGTCATCCTGCTGGTGGACGCCGCGGAGGGCCCCATGCCTCAGACCCGCTTCGTGCTGTCCAAGGCCCTGGAGCTGGGCCACCGGGTCATCGTGGTAGTAAATAAGATCGACCGCCCCGACCAGCGGGTGTACGAGGTCATCGACGAGGTGCTGGAGCTGCTGCTGGACCTGGATGCCACCCCGGAGCAGCTGGACTCCCCCATGCTGTTCTGCTCCGGCCGTCAGGGCACGGCCTCTGTCCAGCCCGATGTGGCGGGCAGCGACCTGAAGCCCCTGTTCGACACCATTCTGGAGTATATCCCCGCCCCCGAGGCGGACGTGGACGCCCCTTTCCAGATGCTGGTCTCCTCCATCGACTACAACGAGTTCGTGGGCCGCATCGCCATCGGCCGCATCGAGCGGGGCGCCATCAAGCAGAACCAGGAGATCGCGGTGTGCAACTACCACGACCCCGACGCCGCCCCCAAGAAGGCCAAGGCCACCGCGCTGTATGAGTTCGACGGCCTGGGCAAGGTCCCCGTCACCGAATCCACCGCCGGCAACATCATCGCCATGAGCGGCATCGGCGACGTGACCATCGGGGACACCATCTGCGCCCCCGACGCGGTGGAGCCCATCGAGTTCGTGAAGATCTCCGCCCCCACCATTGAAATGACCTTCTCCGTCAACGACTCCCCCTTTGCCGGACGGGAGGGCAAATTCGTCACCTCCCGCCAGCTGCGGGAGCGGCTGATCCGGGAGACCATGAAGGACGTCTCCCTCCGGGTGACCGAGACCGACAGCACTGATGCCTTCAACGTGGCCGGCCGGGGTGAGATGTCCCTGTCCATCCTCATCGAGACCATGCGCCGAGAGGGCTATGAGCTCCAGGTCTCTCCCCCCCGTGTTCTGTATCAGGAGATCGATGGTGTGAAGTGCGAGCCCATCGAGCGCCTGGTAGTGGATGTGCCCTCTGACTGTGTGGGTGCGGTGATGGAGAAGATCGGCTCCCGCAAGGGCGACCTGGTGGAGATGACCCCCGTGGGCGACCGGATGAAGGTGGAGTTCCTGGTCCCCGCCCGGGGCCTGTTCGGCTACCGCAACGAGTTCCTTACCGACACCAAGGGCGAGGGCATCATGGCCTCCGTCTTTGACAGCTACGCCCCCATGAAGGGGGAGATCCAGCGCCGGAACACCGGCTCCCTGGTGGCTTTCGAGACCGGCGAGGCAGTGACCTACGGCCTGTTCAACGCCCAGGAGCGGGGCGTGCTGTTCATCGGCGCCGGCACCCCGGTGTACGCCGGCATGGTCGTGGGTGAGACCCCCAAGGCAGAGGACATCTCCGTCAACGTGTGCAAGAAAAAGCAGCTGACCAATATGCGGGCCTCCGGCTCTGACGATGCCCTGCGCCTCATCCCGCCCCGCCAGATGTCTCTGGAGCAGTGCCTGGAGTTCCTGGCTGACGACGAGCTGCTGGAGTGCACCCCGGAGAACCTCCGGCTGCGCAAGCGCATCCTGGACCACGGCGACCGGATGAAGGCCCTGAAGGGCGGCCAGAAGTGATCCCCCTTCCATGCCAGAACACCCAAAGCGAACAAACGGCCCCTCCCCCGGCCTGACCGGCGGCTGGGGCCGCTTTTTCATCCCCCGAAAGGAGGCCTCTCCATGACCACCCGCCGGCGGCGCTGGGACGTGCTGCTCTCCGCCGCCCTGTTCCTGCTCCTCGCCCTCCTCTTCGTCCCTGAGTGCGACGACTGCTACTTCATCTACTGGGACTTCGCCTCCTGGAAGGACTTCCTGCTGGTCCGCCCCATCCCCCAGGAGGGCGTGGTGCTGGGCGTCCCATCCAACGGCCGGTATCTGGGCAACCTGCTGGGGCTGATCCTGGGCAAGCTGGCGTTTTCCCCCCTCTGGCCCCTCCGGGTGCTGATCCTGGGGGGCGGGATGCTGGGACTCACCCTGCTCCTCTCCCGCTTCTTCCAGGGCGGGCCGGCAGGCGGCCGGGAATCCTTTGCCCTGGCCCTCTTCCTGGTGGTATGGGCCCCCTGGGGCATCTGGCAGCAGGTGTACAGCTGGTCTGCGGCCTGGGCCAACTATCTGGCCCCCACCCTGCTCCTGCTCCCCCTGCTTCTCCTGCTCCGCCAGGGGCGGCCGGACCGCTGGCCCCTCGTCCTGCTCCTCTCCCTGTCCATCGGTCTGTTCACCGAGCACAATACCGCCTATCTGGTCCTCCTCTCCTCCGCTATGGCTCTGGCCGGACTGGTCCCCGCCCTCCGGGGCCTCCTGCCCGCCCCGTCTCTCCGGGCCGCCCTGCTGGCAGGCAGCTGGGCCGGGCTGGCCCTGAGCATGACCAACTCCGTCTTCGCTCAGGTGGACAGCGGCCTGCGGGGGGTGGGGCTGGATCTGGCCCGGGACAACCTGCCTGTCATCTTTACCGAGGTCCTCCTCCGCCCCATTCCCCTCTGCCTGACCATCAGCCTCCTGCTGCTGTGGCTGGTACGGCGGCAGGGCTGCCCCCGCTGGAGGCTGTGGGCCTGCCTCCTCCTCCCCCTCCACCTCTACATCGGCTATGACCGCCTTCTGGTCGTGCTGAAGCGGCGGGACCTGTACCGGGAGGAATGTCTTTGGCTGGGCCTGGCTCTGGCCCTGCTCTGGCTGATCCTGGCGGTCGAGTGGCGGGGCGGCGCGGACAGGCGGGAGCTCTGGTTCTGGGTGGCCTCCCTGCTGGTGGTCACCGGCCCCATGCTGGTGGTCTCCCCGGTGAACGCCCGGATGTTCTTCTCCAGCTACCTGTTTCTGTGCCTGGCCGCGTCAGTGCTCTTCCGACGTGCCCGGGCAGAGGGCCTGCGGCCCCTCACCCGCCTGAATCGGGCGGCTGCCGCCGCTGGGGTCCTGCTGGTGGCAGTGTATGCCTGCAACGCTGCCGTCTGGGTCCATCGGCTGGACACCGCCCGCGCCCAGGCTGACGGAGGCGCCAGCCAGATCACCCTGCCCCTGGTCCCCTTTCCCCAGTTCACCGCCAATGAGATGGCAGGCAAGGGAGACATCGTCTATCTGGTCTACCACCAGCAGCCTTGGGACATCTCATTTACCTTTGTGCCCTATGAGGACTGGGCGGAGGGGTGAGCTTTTCTCTCCTATTTGTATTTTTTCGACATGTCACAACAGAAAGGACTGATCGTTTGAAGCGGCACACCGTCCCCTGGCGGAAGCTGGCTGTCCTTATCCCTGCCGCCCTTCTGGGGGCCGCAGGGGGCTACTTCTTCATGTGGGCTCTGGACCCCTATGGAATGACTGTCCTGCTGCCCTCCCTGGCCTGCCTGATCCTCTCCTTCTGGCTCCAGGCCATCCTGCACGAGGGCGGTCACCTGGTCTGCGGCCTGCTCTCCGGCTACCGCTTCCTCTCCTTCCGGGTGGGCTCTTTCACCCTGCTCCGCCAGAATGGCCGCCTGGTCCTGCGCCGCTTCTACCTCCCCGGCACTGGCGGCCAGTGCCTGCTGGAGCCCCCAGACGGGGACGAGGTCCCCTTCCGGCTTTATAATCTTGGGGGCGGCTTGGCCAATCTGCTTTCCGCCCTGGCGGCGGCCCTGACCGCCTTTCTCCTCCCCTTTCCTTGGCCGGTCTTCCTGCTGATCTTTGCAGCTGCCGGCCTGTTTCTGGGGGCCGTCAACCTCATCCCTCTCTCCATGGACGGGGTAGCCAACGACGGCTTCAACCTGCACCTGCTCTCCCGCAGCCCCCAGGCCCGCCGGACCTTCGCCCTCCAGCTGCGGTGCCACGCCCTCCTCCAGCGGGGCATCCCCCTCCGGGACCAGCCCGCCCGCTGGTTCCAGCTCCCCCAGGACCTGGAGCCCCAGGACCCCTTTACCGCCGCCGCCCTATCCTTCCTCCCCAGCCGGCTCATGGACCAGGGGGACCTGTCCGGGGCGGAAGCCGCTTTCCGAACCCTGCTGGACGTCCCCTCTGGCCTGCTGGACATCCAGCGGTGGGACCTGACGGTGGATCTGCTCTCCTGCTCCCTGCTCCTGGGCCGCTCCCAGGAGGAGCTGGCCCCCCTCCGCACCCCTGCCCTTCTCCATTACTGCAAGGCTACCCGGAAGTTCACCCCCTCCACCAGCCGCATGGAGTTCCTCTGGGCTCTGCTGGCCCAGCGGGACCCGGAGGCCGCCCTGCTGTCCTGGCGTCAGTTCCAGCACTGTGCGCCCCGCTGGCCCTATCCCGCCACCCTGGACACGGACCGCCGCCTGATGGAGCTTGGTCTCCAGCGCGCCCAGGGGCAGGGGTTTCCCCTGCCTCCCCTCTGACCACCCCAACTTTTTCGGAATATTTCTTCCATTTTCGTTCTGTTTATGTCTTTTTTTGCAATATCTTGTGAACACTTTATGAATTTTAGCACTCTCTGCTTGACAGTGCTAATTTCAGTGCTATACTAAGGGCGTACCAAGAAAGAGGGGGACCTGAGAGGTCCCCCGGCAGGCACGAAATAAGGATCGCGAATGGAGGAATGACTTATGTTGCCTAGCATTTTTGGTGAGAACCTGTTGGATGAATTCTTTGATGAGCCCTGGGAGAAGAACCTGTTCGGCGCCCGGAATCCCCTATACGGCAAGCACGCCAAGAATCTGATGAAGACCGACGTGAAGGAGACTGGGGACCACTACGAGGTGGATATCGACCTGCCCGGCTTCCAGAAGGATGAAATCAGTGTGGAACTGCAAAACGGCTATCTGACCATTCAGGCCGCCAAGGGCTTGGACCGGGACCAGAAGGACCAGGAGGGCCGCTACATCCGCCAGGAGCGGTACAGCGGCACTTGCAGCCGCAGCTTCTATGTGGGCGATGTGCAGCCCGAAGAGATCAATGCCAAATATGACAGCGGCATCCTGATGCTGACCCTGCCCAAGAAGGACCAGCAGACCCTGCCCACTCAAAACCGCATTGCCATTGAATAAGTTCTCTCCGAAATGCCCCCGCTGTGTACACAGCGGGGGCATTTTTTTGCTCTGGCACCAAGCTTCTCTTTTCTGTACGGGGCAGCGGGCAGTTCAAGCCAAATATTCCTGCCTTTCAAATTTGCTGATGGTCCTCTTTTTTGTATCGCGAGACAGATATGAAACACTTTTGAGACAGCATCATTTCTAAAAAACCCCCTTTTTTCTGCCGTTTTCCCGTAATTTTTAATAAAATTAAGTTGGCACAGAACTTGCTTGTATTAATCTGTGGAATTCCAAAACAAACTATAAAATGGGAGGAAATTTGAATGAGTAATGCTGTTCCGCAGAAGAAGACCTTCTTCCAGATCGCCAACAAGAACTTTATTATGCTCTTTGTGGCGTACACGGTCATCTGCATCACCCACTCTATGACCAACTCTGTCACCAGCGCAGGCTGGCGGCTGGCCGGCATGGACCTGACCACTATCGGCCTCATTGCCAGCGCCATGAGCTGGGCCGCCTTCATCATCCGCCCCTTCTCTGCCCCTATTACCGACCGCGGCAACAAAAAGCTGATCTACATCGCTGCAGTGGGGGCCCTGACCCTGGCTGTGTTCATGTATTCGCTGAGCATGGACAACTCCGCCTTTGCAGTGCCGGCCAAAATTATCCACGGCGTATCCTGGACTTTTATCTCCACTATTACCGCCGTCATCGTCAGTGAGTATGTTCCCCGGGAGGATCTGGGGACCGCCATGGGATTTTTCATGATTTCCCAGATGATCGCTTCTGCGGTCTCCCAGCCTGTGGCCTTTGCCCTGGCCGAGTACATGGGCTATGCCTCCATGCTGCTGGTCTTTACCGCCATCTCCGCCTTCGGTCTGGTGCTGGTGTGCTTCACCGCCCCCACCAAGGTCCCAGCGCGCCTGCCCGGCCAGTCCATGTTCGGCGGCCTGAAGCTGAACAACCTGTTTGCCAAGGAAGCCATCTCCCCCATGATCATCAATGTGGCCTTTCAGGGCACCCGGACCGGTATCACCGTCTTTATGGCTGCCTTTGCCCTGGAGGAGCTGGGGATCGCCAATATCGGCGTGTTTGCCACCGCCGCCTCTCTCATGGGCTGGGTCGCCCGCCCCGCCCTCGGCATTCTCCTCGACAAGAAGGGACCCATTGCCACCCTGATCCCCGCAGGCCTGTTCTTCTCTGCTGGCCTCCTGTGTCTCGCCTTTGCCCAGGATCTGACCTGGTTCATTATCTCCGGTATCCTGATCGGAATCGGCCAGAATGGCATTTCTCCCGTACTGATGACCATCTCTATGCGCACCGTTCCTGCGGAGCGGAAGGCCGCTGCAAATTCCACCAACTACCTGGGCATGGACATCGGTTCTGCACTGGCCTCCACGGTGGGCGGCGTGCTGTGCGCTGTGTTCGGTTACCGTGTGGGCTTTGCCGCCTTTGTCGTCCCTGTGGTCCTGGCCGTTGCCCTGGCTGTGGTAATTTTGTCCAGATTGGAAAAGCAGGAAAGGACTGCCTGACTGTTTCGCTCCCCCACATTTCGGTCAGGGCTGTGGTATAATCGTTATATTTCACCCACGGGCCTGGGGGCGGCTCAGCTGCGTGTGTCCTCCCCCTCCCGGAGCAACGCCGAAACGAATAAAGGAGCGATGGGATATGCACTCAGACATTACGTTCATTGCCTCGGACCTGCTGGCCGCCGAAAAGGTCCAGAATATTTTGCGGGAATCCCCTGCCAACTGCCAGGTGGTCCTCTCCAATACCCAGGATCTTGAGGAGGTATCCCGCAGCCAAGTAGCCCAGGGCGCCAAAGTTCTGATCGCCTTCGGCATGTTTGCAAAAATCGTGCGCCAGAGCGTGGATGTCCCCGTAATTATGGTGGATCTGCAGGCGGAGGACGTTATGGACGCTCTGCTGGAGGCATCTAAGCTGGGAAAGCGCATCGCTATCTTTGGCTTCCGCCGAGTTCTGAAGGATGTGTTTTATGTCCGGGACCTGCTCTCCATTGATCTGGTATGGCTTCCTACTGTGTCCCCGGAAAAGATCCCCCATGAGCTGGAGAAGGTCCAGGACATCGATGTACTGGTGGGGGGCTACTATCAGGCCAGGATCGCCAAGCAGTACGGGATCCCGACTGTACTCATCAAGACCCGGGATTCCGAGATCCGAAAGGCCATCTCTCTGGCCCAGTCCTATCTGGAAAAGCGGCAGGATGAATCCGAGACCGGGACCCCCATGATGGAGTCCTCCATCTATGCCGCCATTACGGTGGACTGCCTGGGTGAGATCCTGATGATGAATCGGCTGGCCAGCGAATATCTGAAGCTGGACCAGCTCAATGCAGTCGCCTTTTCTGTGGATGACGTCTGTCCCCAGTTCAGCCGCATCGCTGACGTCATCTCTACTCGCCGTCCCTATCTTAATCAAATCGCCAAGCTGGAAGACCGAATCTTTCTCTACCATGCGGAGCCCATCCTGCGGAAGCGGGACGGCACGCTGGAGGGTGTGTCGGTCATCTTTCAGGACGTAAACACGGTCATGAGCTCCGAGGTCAGTATCCGCCGTACGCTCACCACCAAGGAAAATCAGGCTGTCTATTCCTTTGACCACATTCTGGGGAACAGCCCCTGCATGACGCAGGCACTCAGGCTGGCCCTGCGCTACTCCAAGGTGGACGAGACTGTGCTCATCCAGGGGGAGACGGGTGTAGGCAAGGAAATGTTTGCTCAGGGAATTCATCGGGCCAGCCGCCGGCGGGACATGCCATTTGTGGCTGTCAACTGCGCCTCCCTCCCAGAAAGCATTCTGGAAAGTGAGTTGTTCGGCTATGTAAAGGGAGCCTTTACCGGAGCCAGCCGGGACGGCAAGCGGGGCCTGTTCGAGTGTGCTCATACCGGAACTATTTTTCTGGATGAGATCGGTGAGATCTCTCCCTCCATGCAGGGCAAGCTGCTGCGTGTCCTGCAGGAGCACAGCATCCGCCGTATTGGTGCTGAGACTCCCATTCCCATTGACATCCGCATTATTGTTGCCACCAACCGTGATTTGGTCTCTATGGTCCGGGAGGGCACCTTCCGGGCAGATCTGTACTTCCGCATCAATGTGCTGGGACTGTGTATCCCGCCTCTGCGCCAGCGCCAGGGGGACATTATCCTGCTGGCCGACGCCTTTCTCTCCGAGACCTCGGAGCGGGCGGGACGCTATCTCCGCTTCAGCAGCCAAGCCAAAGCCGCCATGCTCCGTTATGACTGGCCTGGAAACATCCGGGAACTCCAGAACATGGTGCGCCGGGTCAGCGTCATCAGCGACTCCGATGAGATCGGTCCGGAGCTGGTGGAGACCTATATTCAGGAAAACAGGGGGCTTTCCGCCGTCGGTGGGAGCCTCCGCAGCCGCTATACGCTGGAGGAAGCCCTGGCCCTCAGCGGCGGCAACAAGCTCCGGGCCGCCGAACTGCTGGGCATCAGCCGCGCCACCTTGTATCGGATGCTGGAGCGAAAGGGGATGTAAGCTTGCTCAATACGATCCTGTTTTTTGTTTTTATCGTGCTTGCCCTAATCCTGGGGACCAGGCTGAACATCAACATTGGCCTGATCTCGCTCAGCTTTGCCTTTCTGCTGGGCACCACAGCAGGCGGTCTGACCCCCGGCGGCGTGGTCGCCCTCTTTCCAGTGCCCCTGTTTTTTAACTTTATGGTGGCCACATTTCTCTTCGGCTTTGCCCAGGAAAACGGGACACTGAAAAAAGTGGCGGAACATCTGCTCTACTCCTGTCGGGGGGCAGGCTGGCTTCTGGGTCTGTTGTTTTTCGGCGTGTCCGCCATTGTGGCCGGTCTGGGTGCTGGTGGGGCCGCTCCCTTCTTCATGTCTGCCATCTGCTTCAGTTTGGCTCTCCAGGCGGGCATCGATCCGCTCCTGGTATCCGTGGCGCTCTGGACCTCCTCCATGGTGGGTGGCAGCATGCCCTGGACCTCCGGGTATGCTACCAATGTGGGACAGCTGGAGATCTACTTCGATCTCTCCACTTCCTCGGGATATGTGGTGGACTTCTTTACCTTCCGCGGAATATTTTACACCATTCTGTATGTGGCAATGTTTGTTCTCCTGAGGGGCTGGCGGGTCAGATCCTCGGCGGTCTCTCTCACCAGACCGGCCCCGTTTGATACTGGGCAGCGGCAGACTCTCTTTATCATCCTCGGCATCATCGCTATGATCGTGGTGCCTGCCGCAGTCCAGCTGCTGTTCCCCAATCCTGTGACCCAGTGGATCAGCACCTACTGCAGCTTTCAGTTTCTTGCGGTCATCGGCATCACGCTGAACGTGCTTCTGAAAACTGCGGATTATCACCGCGTGGTTCAGACGCGCATCCCCTGGGACACCCTGCTGATGCTCTCCCTGACCGGCATGTACATGGCCCTGGCCAACTCCATGGGGGTCGTCAGCTATCTGTCCGATCTGCTCCAGAACACCATCCCCGCCCATTGGATCCTGCCCGGGGTAGTGCTGGTCATGTGTGTGCTCAGCTTTTTCGTCTCAGGCGGCGTGGTGGTTCCCATGATGCTTCCTCTGCTTTCCGCCCTGTCCTCTGCCTCCGGTATGCCAGTGGGGACCATTTACTGCGGGATGCAGATGGGCCTGACCGCCAGCAGCATCAGCCCCTTTTCCCAGGGGGGCGCCGCCGTGCTCACCGGCTGCAGTGATGAGTCCCTCCGCCGCAGGCTGATCCGGCAGCAGACCATCCTCGCCCCCATTTTTTCCGCAGTTCTTGTTTTTGTCGCAATTCTAGGCGGCTTTCGTCTGGTCGGTTAACGACGGACAGCCGCAGAAAGGAGGGGGACCACCTTGCACTATGTCCCCTATTTGGAAGGCCGCTTCCATACCGCCTCCCCTGATTCCCAGGGCGTTCCCAGCGGTGCGATCCTGCAGTTTCTGACCGAGCTGGACCGCCTGGATGTCGATCTCCACAGTCTGTACATCTTCCGCAACGGCTTTCAACTGCTGGGTGCCAACCGCCGTCCCTATCAGGGCGACACCCCCCGGCGCATCTATTCCGCTGCCAAGGCCCTCACCGGCCTAGCTGTTCTGTTCGCCATTCAGGAAGGACTGGTCTCACTGAAGACACGCCTGACTCAGCTTTTTCCGGAAGATCTGCCCGAAACAGTCACCCCCAGGATGGAATCCATCACCGTCTACCATCTCCTGACCATGACCACCGGCCATGATCGGGACACCTTCCGACCGGTGCTCAACAGCACCAACAGCGTCCGCGCCTTTCTGGAGGAGCCTCTGGACTTTGAACCCGGCACCCATTTTCTCTACAACAACGGTGTCCCCCACATCTTGGGCCTGATCGTGAAGAAAGTCTCCGGCATCAACTATCTGGACTTCCTGCGCCCCCGCTTTCTGGAGCCCCTGGGCATCTACTGCACTGTGGAACAGACCCAGCGCGGGGAGCTGGAGGGCTCCCGCACCATGTGTACTGCGGAAGGTTTCGCCAAGCTCTCCCTGTTCTATCTTCAGGAGGGCAATTGGAATGGACAACAGCTGCTGGACGCCCGACTGGTGCGGGCAGCTGTCTCCTTCCAGGTCCCTACCCGGCGCTGCTCCTCTATCTCCTTCATGCACAGCGACCAGCTGGCAGGCTACGGCTTCCAGCTCTGGCGCAACGCCCGGGAGGGAGCCCGCCTGGACGGCGGCCGCAGTCAGTTCGGTTTTCTGTTCCCGGACAAGGAAATGGCCATCGTCTGCAACGCCATTGAGGAGGACAGCGGTCTGATCCCTGCCGTCCTCTGGGATACCCTCTATTCAGCCATACAGCCCCAAGCCGTCCCCGACCATGGAGAATCCGCCCGTCTCAAGTCCTATCTGTCCCATTGGTCCTGCGCTCCGCGCACAGCGGCACAGCCCAGCTTTCTGGACGACTACTACGGCTGCGTCTATGTGCTGGAGGAGAACCCCTGGCATCTGCGCACCCTCTCTCTGTCCCTGCGGGAGGGACAGCCCCATATTTCCCTGGAAACGGATCAGGAATCCTGTACTCTTCAGGTCGGTCTCCATGGGGATTGGATCGCCAATGATGCCTTTCTTTCCATGCCCATGGAAAACGAACGGCTGAACATGATGTTTCACACGGGTCCGGTCCGGCACTGGGTCAGCGGCGGCTGGGCCTCTGATTTCTGCTTCATCTTTCAGGTCCGCTCCACAGATTGGATGGACTACAATACATTTTACTGCCGTTTCAACGGCCAGCGTCTCAGCCTTGTTGTAGAATCCAACATGGAGCGAATGAGCCACTGCCGCCGCCGCATTCCCATGCGGCCCTGGCCCTATCCAGATCATCAAATCGAGGGAAAACGTCAATCTGCAAACTGAGGAGGAACCTTTTATGCCCATTCTGAATCTGAACCATGTTTCACTCTACTATGAAGAATTCGGTCGGGGAGACCGCTATCTCATCCAGGCGCAGCAGTTTGTCAACAGCCATATCTACTATACCAAGGATCTGGCGGACCGCTGCGGCTTTCATGCCTTCATCATCCGAATTCGGGGCTATGCCCCCTCCTCCATGGTCACAGAGGACCTGGGAGACGACTGGTATGACGTATGGGCTCAGGACGTAGTGGATTTCGCCGATGCCATGGGGATAGAAAAATTTTTTTACACCGGCCACTCCCACGGTGCCGGCATTGGCTGGCATCTGTGCATGAACCACCCGGACCGCCTGCGGGGCTTTTTTGCCAGCGGGAGTGGTCCCCATCTCAAGGACGGCAAGCCAACCGGCTCTGCCCGCATGGACACCATCAACGCAGCGAAAAGCCGGGAGACCTGGGTCCCCTATGCGGAAAAGCAGGCCTCTTACTGTGCCAAGGCGTTTGTTCCTCTGGAGTCTGACCCCGTCATCGGCGGAGAGGCCAAAAAAGCGGTAGAGCAGACTGTGGAGTTTTGGACCAACATGCCCGCCCAGTCCGCTGTTCTCAATCCCCGGAAACCCTTTGCAAAAGTTCAGACAGAGGAGGAGCTTGCCCAGGTGCTGGGCCGCATCACTGTCCCCACCATTATGATGGGCGGGACCGAGGACAACATCAGCAGCCCCGAACTGATGCTCCGCACTCTCAGGGCCCTGAAAGGCTCCAAGCTGGTACTCCACCAGGGGGTGGACCATGTTGACCTTCCCATTAAGTGCAGGGAGGACTATGTGGGGGATATTATGGCTTTCTGTCAGGAGCGGGGTCTTCTGTAATCCAGCGCTCTCTCCTGCTGGCAGGGGCGGCGTACTGCCCCCGGACACTGATACGATAAAGAGAGATGCGGCTACCGGCTTTGAAAAGGGGACGCGTCAATATTAATAAACGGTCACATGAATGTTGGTGTGAGGGACTGGACGGAGGCCGTCTTTTGGGGCAAGGGCACAAAAAGACCGCGCAGGCGATACGGGGCAACTCCCATAAGGAAGTTGCCCCGTATCTGGGTACTTGTAAGTGAAAATCATTTGATTAGGACGGCGTGGCAGTTGCTATGCCGTCTTTTTCTTGCGCTTCCGCATGGCTCGGTAATAAGCCATCTATTCCTGTTCCAGCGTTTCCGGGTCGGGTTCTGTCCACAGGCCAATGGTATTGTAGTGGATATCCACTGTCTGATGCCGCTTGCCGTCCAATTTCTCCGGCTTGGATACCACGATCTTCTCAATAAACTCATGGACGATCTCAGGCGTCAGCTCCGTCAGTCGGGTCACCTGTCTGGCCCTCTCAATGAAACGCTGAAAATCGGCGGCGGTAGCATCCAGGATGGCTTCCATCTCCGGGATAGCCGCTTTCAACTGCGTCTGCTCGGTTTCCAGCGATACCGTCAGCGTGGAGAACCGTTCCTCGAACAGGCCCTTGGTCATGTCCTCGTAGCTTTTCTGGATAAGCTGGTCAATTTCCGTCACCCGCTGTTTGGCCTTGTCCAGTTCCTGCGTTTGGCGGTCAGCGCCTTTTTCTCTTGCAGGCCAAACCGCTCCTTGACCGCCTGCATCTCCTGAAAGGCGGTGTCCCGGTTACAGTTTACGCCGGTGACGAACATGGCCCGTTCCGTCCTCTCAACGGTTTTTTCTTCGTTCGCGGCGTAGTGGAGAACATTCCGCAAATCCAAGTAAGTGGTTTTCTCCGGGTTTTGGGCGTAGTCCACCACACGGGCAAGGCTGTCCTTGGCGGGCCAGATTTTAGTGGTCGCCATCGTCCACACCCCCGCTGGTGTAGGCCGTCAGGATCAGACCCGCCAACTCGTCCAGTTGGGCCGCTGTCCGCTCCATGGGCTGGGTAGTGGGATCATCCCGCAGGCCGTTGACCTGCCGGTAGAGTTCATGGAATCGTTGGCTGTGAAAAGCCGCCACAGGCTCCCCAGTGCCTACCCGCCGGAGATACCCGGACAGGGACAGGCCGCACCGCTTGGCTTGACGTTCCAGCTTTCTCTTTTCCTGTTCAGTCACCCGCACCTGGATGGCTGTTGTTCTCTTTCTGTAGGTCATGTTGAGCCGCTCCTTTCTGACCGGGGTTACAGGGGCGGAGCCCATTTCGGCGCAAAGCGCCGCCCGCTTTTGGGGCGCCCCCGGCAACACAAAAGCTATGCTCTCTACCCCACAAGACAGGGGTCAGGCGGCTTCTCTTTCTGCCGTGGCCGGGGGTGAACTGCCCTCCTTTCAGCCGGTCTAAAAGAGCAAAAAAGAAGCCGGTACATAGACGCACCGACCCCAGCGGGAGCCTTGCTCTCGCTGAGGTTCTTGTGTTGGTTGTCTATGTACCGGATGAAAGGCCGTATTCAATTTGTGCGATATGTGGGTATTAAATTACATAGCAAATTATTCTTGGCAATTTTCTGTGTGCACATATTTGTTGTAGAATCATTTCGGAAAATTCAGGAAGCCCTGCAGTAACGCACCTGGAAACTGAAACTTTTTCTCTGTCTCGCCAAAGAGTACAATTATCATGCCGCCTTAGACTTCTTTGACCGTCCTCATGCCGAACGCCTTATGCCGAAGCTGACTACCAACTGTAACACGGGACAGATCCACCTGCTTTTGCGGCACAGGCTGTACCGGGGTTGGTACAGCTGCGGTCTGGTGCGGCTTTTACTTTTTGGGCTGATCCATATCCCGGACAGCTTCCGCAAAATCCAGAAATGGCTTTTCCGGCAAATCATCTGCCGAAGGAATTGGTACTTCTATCAAAGCCTGTTGCAGAGCGAACATACTGTTATAGTCAGCATCCATGATAACAGTATCCCAACCGCCACGGTTCTCGCCTTCATGCCGGCTAATGCCAGTATAGCTCAAGCTGGTATCTTCGTATCTCTTGAACTTATAAACGGCATCGTTCATCAGCGAATCATTGAATACACCGAGAGACACCAATAATTCAAAAGCTTTAACATCCAGACCTGTTACTTTCTTAAAAAGCCCCGGTTCCAGCTACGTGATAACATCCTTCAAAGAGCGTTCCCGGTACTCGGTCAGATACATGAAACCCGGAATGCGGGTGGCGAACTTAATCAGTTCTCCTGAATCTGTTTGCGTTTGGATTTATACTCTTTTTCTTCCTCACTCAGCTCATTTTTCTCTTTTGAAGTGAGTTTTTCTGTACTTTCTTTCTTTGCCTTTTTAACGGCTTCGGACTTATTGATAATGGTCTTTATATCCTCGTTCAGACTACGAAACCCCTCAATTTTCATCAAAGCATCCATCGCCGCCGGATTTGCCATCAAACGGGAAAAAGTATCGTTATCCACATTGACAAGCAACGCACTTTCCCAACGTTTGGCAAGCAGGGTGGCAGGTACCTGCCATAGCAATGTCCAGAATCTCACCTGCATCAACCTGCTGCATGGTGCTACCATCATAGGCAATGACTGGAAGGAAATTGATAAACTCCGCCGATTTCTTTTCCGGGTTACCTTCGTCAATGTTTAGACGGCAACTGTAATCGGAAATCTGCTTGAGCGTCCGGTCAAGCGCAAAGTCAAACACATAACATTCCTGCTTGACAATTTCCTTTTTCCCGTCGTCTGTTGTAATCTCCCACAGGCTTTGCACCCGGAACGCTGCCTGAAAATAGGTTTTCGGGCTGGGCAGGTTCCGCAACATAGAAATCCCCGTCCACGGCTTGACTGTAACACCCGTTGTTAGCTTGCCACAGGAGAGGGAGATTGTCTTACTCTCCAACGGGTCACGCATGGATTTTTGCACCGGCTCCTGTACCGGCGCAGACATTGATGGTGTAATCATGATAGAAGGTGTTTTGCTTCTGCATCAGCAGATTTTTCATCGCATAGCAGGAAGCTACATTGGGCAGAAACCAAAGTGTATGCTGCAACACATTCAGCAAGCGTACATCGGCATACGGCATGGCGAGCTTCTTATCTCCTAGCTTCAAATCATCCACCCAGGTTTCCAGATAAGCACCCCGAATCAGATCCAGCCACTTCTGCACCTCATTTTCATAGACAAAGCGAGCGTCTGTGCCTTTGGCAGAGAAAAACACATTTAGGTCAAACTCGTTGAACTCTCCCTTCATGGCGATCTGACGGATACTGTCCAGGATACGGTAAGTCATCATCACTATGCGGGGCAGTGCCGCATAACCAAGCAGGATCCCCCGCTAAACAATATGAGCGATTTGGACCTGTTCCATGCGGGCGGTCGTCTCGAACAACAGCTCCATGAAATATTTTGAAAAGTGGGTGAGATACCGTTGCCGGTGGCGCAAAAGAGATAGGGACTGTGTCATAGGTCCATTTCCCTCCAACAATGGGAAGATGTTCACTCCAGTCCCCAGCTGATCCAGATGGCTTAACAGGGCCATATGAGTTGCAAAGCAAGCGGTAACACCCATGGCACAGAGCGGCATGATCTGGGAAGAGGAGGGGCTGGTGAAAAACACATTGGGCCGGATTCCGGCACGTTTGAACCGCTCCTGGAGCAACCTACCCAGCCGGGTATCCATCATGGAAAAGGGGAGCCGGGCGAAATCTTCCAGACCGACGTCCTCTGTGGCCCGAGCCTTGACGGCCTGTATCTCCTCCGGGCTGTAGTACTGCTGAAGCAATCCTTCCGGAACGCAAAGGTAAACCGGGTCCTGCAGGAACTCGTGCTCAATCAAATCGGGGTGGTACTCCTTTGAGAAGGCGATGGCAAAGTCCAATTCTCCATTGAGGATCTTTTTCTCCAACTGGAAGGCCCGCCCATCCTCATAGGAGACAGATACCCGGGGATATTTTTTGTGAAAATCCGGAAGGATCTGAGGCAGGAGCTGAATACTCCTTACCGTGCTTGCCCCCACCCGCAGGGTGCCACGCTCCTGGCGCTCGATGTCGGAGAGGATGTCCTTCAGGTTGCGTTCCTCCTTCTCCATCACCTGGGCAAAGCCCAGCACGAACTCCCCGGCACAGGTGAGCGATAGGGAGGGCTTCCGATAAAAAAGAGGTGCATTGTAGTACTGCTCCAGGCGCTGAATGTGGTTGCTGAGGGTCTGCTGGGATATGTAGAGTCGTTCGGCGGTCTTGGTCATGTTCAGGTCTTTGGACAGCTCCTGAAAGTAGTGAAGACTGATCAGATCCATGGGCCCCTCCTCTTCTACAAAATTATTTTGTTGAAAAGTGAAAAAATCTCTGTTTGCTTTTTGGGTTAGTCCATATTACCATGAATTCGAAAAGAGCACAACATTTTTTGTGAAAAATAAACATCGATAGAGAGTGAGGAATGTTTATGGCGACCCGTGTGCTGATCCCCCAGCCCATTCTGCCGGCGGGCTATGAATATCTGCGGAAGCATGGCTATGAGGCGGTGGACGGCAGAGGATTTACCGAGGAGGACATCATCACCGATATCAGGGATTGCGATGCACTTATTGTCCGAACCGCTCGAATTACCAGGCAGATCTTTGACGCGGCCCCCAAGCTGAAGATCCTGGCCCGCCACGGGGCAGGTTATGACGGGGTGGACCTGGCGGCCGCCCGGGAGCACGGAGTGCTGGTATGTACCGCCGGCGGAGCCAACGCTATCTCGGTGGCGGAACTGACCATCTTCTACATGCTCTACTGTTCCCGGAACTTCAAAAAGGTCCAGAACCTGTATCTGCAGGACTACCGCCAGGCCAAGATGGGCGTCCCCAAGACGGAGCTGGAGGGCAAGACCCTGGGTCTGGTGGGCCTGGGCAACATCGGCAAGCTGGTGGCCCAAAAGGCTGCCCTGGGTTTTGATATGACGGTGCTGGCCTATGATCCCTTTGCCAAGGGCGCCGGCCTGCCTGATTATATTCGGATGGTGGAGGACCGGGACGAGATATTCAAGCGTAGCGACTACGTCTCCCTCCATGTGCCTGCCACAACTGAGACCGTCCACTCCGTCAGTGACCGGGAGTTCGGCCTGATGAAGCCCACCGCTTATCTCATCAACGCCGCCCGGGGGAGCATCGTGGACGAGGCAGCCTTGTACCGGGCACTTCAAGAGGAAAAAATCGCCGGGGCAGGCTTGGACGTGCTGGAGCAGGAGCCCATCGACCCGTCTAACCCCCTGGTGGCCATGGACAACGTGCTCACCGCTCCCCATATCGGCGGTGCCACCAAGGAGGCCTCTAGCCGCTCCTCCGTGGCCTGTGCCCAGGCTATCGACGATTTCTTCTCCGGCCGCACTCCAAAATTTGTGGTGCCCGAGCTGCGTGACCTGATTCAGAAATAAAACAAGAACATTACTGAAAGGAGAAAATCGACATGAGCGTAGGAAAGAGGATCTATCTGCAGCGGGAGCTGCCCGCCCCGGAACTGGTGGAGGCTTTTAAGTCCATCCCCGCCTCCAACACCGCCGACGTGATGGGCCGTAGCTGTGCCATGAACCCCCGCATCCGCCTGGTGAGCAGCCCCAAGGCCCAGATGATGGCCGGCCCCGCCTACACCGTCAAGTGCCGAGCGGGGGACAACCTGACCCTCCACGCCGCCCTGAACTTCTGCCACGAGGGGGACGTGCTGGTGGTGTCCAACGAGGAAGACGACACCCGGGCTCTGATCGGCGAGATCATGATGGCCTATCTGCGGTACACCAAGAAGATCGCCGGTATCGTGCTGGACGGCCCTATCCGCGACATTGACGAGATCGGCAAGTGGGACTTCCCCGTGTACTGCACCGGCACCACCCCCGGCGGCCCCTATAAGGAGGGCCCCGGCGAGATCAACGTCCCCATCGCCTGCGGCGGGGTGAGCGTCAATCCCGGTGATATCATCCTGGCCGACCCTGACGGTGTCATCGTGATCCCGCGGAAGGATGCCCCCGTCATTCTGGAGGATGCCCGAAAGTTCCAGGCCGCCGACGAGACTAAGTTGGCCGCCGCCAAGGACGGCACCGCCAAGCGTGGCTGGGTGGAGAAGTCCCTGGAGGAAAAGGGGTACGAGATCATTGACAGCGTATACCAGCCGTAAGCGGCACAAACATATTAAAAAAGGAGAATAATCAATGAAAAAGATGTTTGCACGTATGTTGGCCCTGGCTATGACCTGCGTAGTTCTGCTGACCGGATGTGGTCAAAATCCTAGTTCCTCAGTGTCGGGCAGTGGGGGTAATGGATCCGGTGTCCAGAGTTCTGGCGATTGGCCGAAACAGCCGGTAAATGTGATTTGCCCCGCCTCTGCCGGCGGTGGCACCGACCTTATTCTCAGGACAATCAACGAATACTTCACACGCATGACAGGGCAGCCTTTTGTTGTCAACAATATCACGGGGCTGACAGGGTATGAAATGATACATCAGGGCACCACCGATGGGTATGATTTTATCATGGGCACCACCACTATTTTTACCAGTGAGCTCGATGGGACCCTTGACTATGACTGGAACGACTATGAGATGGTCGCGTTTATTGAGGGCGACTTCAATACTGTGATTGCGGTACAGGCCGATTCCCCCTATCAGACGATCAACGATCTTCTGGATGCAGCCAAAAACGATCCGTCCAGTGTCACCGGCGGGATTACGCTCTCTGGTCAGCCCTATATGTTCTCTAAGGCTCTGGCTGATGCAGTGGGTATCGACCTCTACTATGTGGATTGCGGTACAACAGCTGAGAGGAATACTGCGTTGCTTGGTGGGCAGGTTGACTTCATCATTACTAACGTGCTTTCTTCTCAGGCATATGTGGATTCTGGTGATTTCCGGTTTATCGCCATTGATGGAGACGAGAGGTTTGAACTGGCTCCCGATGTGCCCACCTTCAAAGAGCAGGGCGTGGATTTCTCTTTTGCGGCACAGCCCATGGTAGTCCTGGCGCCCAAGGGAACTCCATCCGAAGTCTGCGGGGCATTCAACAGTCTGCTGGCTCAGATTTATGCTGACCCTGATTTCATTGATACTTACCGGGAGACTTTGACCATGATTGCGCACCCGGTTCCGTCTATTGAGGAATCCCTCCAGATGGGAGAGGAGTTTGCCGGAATCCTGGCTCCCTATGTGTGATGACGGGATGCATCTAAATGAGGGGACTATGATGAAACAAAAAATTGATAGGCTGGCGGGTGCCATTGTCCTTGGGTTTCACATCTATTGCGATGTGATTTTGGGGGCTGTTTTAGCGGTGGTAGGAGCGGCTGGTTTTTATCACTCCTTTTTCATAAGAATCATGAGAGAGCCTGTGGCTGCAGTGGATACGGCGAGGTTCTTTCCACAGTTGGTATTTGGCGCGCTGATTCCTGTGGGGATTGTCATGGCTTTGCTGGGAATTCGAAAAATCAAAGTCAATCGGGGCTCTGCCCCCACTGGACAAGTGCTGGACAATTCCGTACAGGCATTGGAGCGGGGCATCATTATCCTGCTCAGCATTGCGGTATTTATTGCCTTGATGGCGCCCCTGGGATTTATTCCTACTGCGATCCTGTATATGGTGTTCAGCATGTTATTTATATCCACGAAGGATGGTTGGAAACCCGTGATTTACGTTGTGACTGCAGTTGTGGTCGCCATAGCGTGTTTCTTCCTGTTCCGGAAGTTCGTGTATGTTGAACTGCCGACTGGTCTTTTGGAAGGAGTGCTTGGATAATGGACGGCTTGTTAGGAGGATTTTCCGCACTCATGTCGCCTGACCTTTGGGCTTTGATGCTGGTCGGTGTAGTGGTGGGCATCATCTTCGGTGCGATTCCTGGCCTGAGTGCGACAATGGCTATTGTCCTGTTCTTGCCAATCACGTTCAGCTTAAATGTGTATCAAGCGTTTACGCTGCTGGTGGCCCTGTATATTGGTGGTGTGTCCGGCGGCCTGATCTCGGCTATCTTGATCAACATTCCTGGCTCGGCTATGTCCATCGCCACTTGTTACGACGGGCACCCTATGGCCGAGAGCGGCCATGCCAAGCGCGCGCTGGGGATCGGCATTGTGTTCTCGTTCCTGGGGACGATATTCAGCCTGATCATTATGATCGTTGCCGCACCCACCCTGGCGGATTTTGCGGTAGGGTTAAGCGCTTATGAGTTCTTTGCACTGACATTTTTCGCTTTGGTCTTAGTATCCAGCGTAGGCGGGAAGAATATTTTTAAGGGGTTGGCAGCGGCCTTAATGGGCTTGGCCTGCTGCATGATTGGCATGGCGCCTGTAGACGGTGCGGTTCGGTATTCCTTTGGGATCACCGGCTTGCTGCAGGGAATCCCCTTGACTCCCGCTGTTATCGGTATGTTCGCTGTGACAGAGATATTGCTCAATGCGACTAAGCCGATTAAGCCCGGGGGAGTGGATCAGAGGAAAATTGAAAAAATTCGGGGGTTTGGTTTCTCAGTCAAAGAGATGTTCTCTCAAATGAAAAACTTCCTGATGTCCAGCGTGATTGGTCTTGTGATCGGATTTCTGCCCGGTATGGGTGGCTCCTTGGCCAATCAAGTGGCCTATGTGGCAGCACAAAAGACATCGAAACATCCGGAGAAGTTTGGAACCGGTATCATGGACGGTATTGTGGCCTCGGAGACATCCAATAACGCATCCATCGGCGGGGCCATGATCCCCCTGCTGGCGCTTGGTATCCCTGGTGACGGTCCCACCGCAATGCTACTAGGAGCATTCACGATCCACGGCCTAGTTGCCGGCCCCCTTCTGTTCACCACCAGCGGTAATTTGGTAAACCTGATTTTTGCCGCCATGTTCGCCTGCTCGCTGATTATGATCGTGGTGGAATTTTTCGGCATCCGCATCTTCTCTAAAATCATTGATGTCCCCCGGGAGATCCTGTACCCGGTCGTGCTGGCTATCTGCATTGTGGCCGCTTATGCCAACAACCGCACTATGTTCGATGTGTGGCTGCTGTTTGTGTTCGGCGTACTGGGTTTCTTAATGGCGAAGTTCAAGATTCCACGCGCCTGTTTCGTACTGGGCCTTGTGCTGGGAGAAAACATTGAGACGAATCTTCGCCGGGCGATCCAATTGGGCCACGGTAGCTTTGAGGAATTCTTTACCCGTCCTATTAGCTGCGTACTGTTGATCATTTCCTTTGTCATCATTGCTCGGACAATTTATGTGCAGGTTCGCAGCTCGAGGGCGACAAAACAGGCAGCACCAAAGGAGTGATTTCTGTGGCTGGAATTGAAGATCGTGTGAACAACTGGCTGAAAAATCCGTGGACACTTGCGCATCGCCCGTTCAAAGTTGTGGACAATGTTTATTTTGTGGGAACCAGTTGGGTATCCGCGTTCTTGCTGAATACGCAAAAAGGACTGGTTTTAATCGACTGTGCCATGCAGGAGACGCTGTATCTCCTGGTAGATTCCATTCGGGAACTCGGTTTCAATCCCCGTCAGATCAAAAAGCTACTGCTGACTCATGGGCATTTTGACCACTGCGGTGCTGCCCGAGCAATTAAAGAGATGAGCGGGTGTGAGATCTGGTTGGGAAAGGATGATGAGTATTTCTTTACGGAACGCCGTGACCTAATTGCATTTGAAGATCATGTCTCTGGATTCCCCATTGATAGGTTTTTCAATTATTCGAGTACCATTGATTTGGGAAATTTCGTTCTTCGCCCGGTCCATTGTCCCGGGCATACACCTGGAACGACTTCAATTTTCTTTGATGTGGATCATCGGGGCAAAAAACTGAGCTGCGCACTTCATGGTGGGTTGGGCAACGGAGTTCTGACCCGTGATTATCTGGCGAAAAAAAATCTTCCGCTGGAGACGAGAGACATTTATCTGCGGAGTCTGGATCAGGTTGTGGATGCCAAGGTGGATGTTGTTCTACCCTCTCATGCTGGGCATTGTGTAGGCCATGATTTCTTTGCAATCGCTGATCAGGATGACGGTAGTGGAGCCGGGTTTATTGATCCTACCGCATGGAAACGGATGCTTTTGGGAAAGCGGAAGGAATTGCTGGATCTGATTCAAACTGAGGGATAATTTTCATCAAGGGGCCGACTCTGCGGCATAAACGCAAGCCGGCCCCCTCAAATAGGCAGGTTGATAGATTATGTACCAAATCATCATCAAAAACGGAATAGTCATTGACCCTGCAAACAGATTTCACGGCCAGGCAGATGTTGCCGTTGCCGAAGGGAAAATTGCAGGGATCGGTCAATATAGTAATGACGCCGTAATGGTCGTGGACGCCTCCGGTTGTATCGTCACCCCGGGTCTGATTGACCATCATGCCCACCTTTACCCGCTAGCTAAGATTGGAATCCCCGCTGAGGCAATGTGCTTTTCCTCCGGAGTTACCACTGCGGTGGATGCAGGCAGCACTGGCTGCGATACTTTTTCAGCCAACATCCTGTTCATGGATCAGAGCAAGTTGACCATCCGGGCGTATCTCAATGTTTGTTCTACCGGGTTGGACTCGCTGCCGCAAGAGATGGAGGATGTTGACCCGGCCCATTTCGATGAAGGTAAGATTGCAGCTGCCTTTCAGATGTATGGGCCTATACTTCAGGGGCTGAAACTCCGCACCAGCCGGGCAGTCGTGAAGGAACTGGGCTATGCGCCGCTAAGGAGAACCCTGGAGTTGGCAGGAAAGCTGGGCGTATCCGTTATGGTCCATTGCACTGACCCGCCGGGTGAAATGGATGAACTGCTTTCCATCCTGCGGCCTGGAGATGTGCTTACTCATATGTATATGAACAAGGGCAGCACTATTCTGGACGGGAAAGGAACTGTCTCCAAGGCGGCCTATGATGCCAGAAAACGGGGAGTGCTGTTTGAGGCTGCGGATGCGCGGGCTCACTTCTCGTTTGAGGTGGGTGAGTCGGCCATCCGGCAGGGATTTCTTCCCGATTTCATTGCCACTGATCTGACTCGATTGAGCATGAATCTGCGGCCCACCGCCTTCAATATGGCCAACCAGATGTCCAAGTACTATATGATGGGCATTGGCCTTGATGCGCTGATTGCCTGCTGCACCAGCATCCCCGCAAGAAATATGGGGCTTGCCAGCGAAGCCGGATGCCTCTCTCCGGGAGCTTGGGGAGATGTTGCGGTATTTAAGCTGGAAGAATGTAATGCTGAGTTTGGAGATCACCCCTATTCTAACCCGCAGTGTCAGTTGCGGCAGGGCTCAAAGCGGTTCCGGCCGGTGTTCACTGTGAAAAACGGAGAGGCAGTCTTTCGAGATACCATGCTGTAGTTTTGATTCTCTTTCCTGCTGATTCCTGTCGTGCAAATTTTATTGGAAATTCACAGCAAAAGCTATCCAAAGAGGAACACCAACAACGCAACTACCATCTTATTGTCCATCGCGCGGTCTTTGAAAGCATTGTGCTGGAAACAAAAGACATGACCGATGGGGGAACTACCACCCTGTTGACAAGACACTTTGTGTACGATAAACGGAATCCACAACATAGCAGGGCAACAGAATATGGCCTGACCTAGCTATTCAGCCGTTACATAGACGACCACGCAAGGCCCCCCAGCGGGAGGAGAACTCCCGCCGGGGCTGGTACGCCTATGTAACGCTTCTTTGTACGCGCTGACAAGTGACCGACCGGCCGAATGAGACACCGTGCCATGACCTCGCTAGGAGAGAGCGGGACAATGCCGCTGAAAGCCATTCGGGAAGAGCGGCAAAAACATATAGCAGCAAAATTAATATTACTGTAAGGATTGTTTTCTTTACAGGCTAGCCGAAGGCCGACACTTCTTTACGGAGTGTCGGCCTTCGTGTTTGACTTGCTTACTATGTATTGACAGAGCCTATTTGTCCCCGACACTCCGGCCTGCAAAGGGAAGTCGTCAAGCGGCGGTGTGCCGCACCGCCTCACGGGAGTTTCACCCCAACTGCCAGAGCCACCCCCATTGCTTGAGACTGTGGCTGGGCGGGAGTACCATTGTCATTCTGACTGTCATCGCCGCGCAAAGGGCAAACTGGCGCTTGCAGAGGGTGTTCTCGCTCGGTCCGATAGGACAGGGTCATGGCGTACCCTGCTGCTGTGGCTCATGCTTTCGTACATCGGAACTAATGTACTTGACGAATGGGTATTCGGTTATCAAGGAGCATCGAGAGGGTTGCGACCTTCCTAACCTTTACCACGATTTTTGAAGACCAAAACCGAACAGAGATTTGTGGAAATCGCATAAATCTTTAGCGGGGAGATCTGCGGACGGCAATAAGTCCTCTCAACTCCCTACTACAACTTTTACGACTCAAAACGGAACTTTTATTTTCCGGGCGTTTTGTACAAAGTTTTCCGAGAAACATTTTACAAATGGACATAGCCTTTTCAGCAGGGATAGAAGCAACCGCTCCCAACGCTGCAAACAACTTCTTACATACTAAAAAACGGGCTGGCAGAAGCGTCTGCGCTGATAAGGATGTTTTTGGGTTCTAAACATGGCCCCAGGATGTTACGGCATCCTGGGGCCGTTTTGTCATGCCTGGCCGATGAAATTGAAGTAAATATCAACCTGCTGGGTGTAATGCTTTTTCTTGTACCGCCCGGAGCGTTCGTGTATCTCAATCCGCTGGATAAACTCCCGCACCAGTTCCGGCGTCAGTTCTGTAATATCCGTGTACTTGTCCACCAGCCTGTGGAAGCGGTCGGCGTTCAGAAGCGTGTCTTGCCGGTTGGCAATTTCATTTCTGAGCGTTTCCGACTTTGCCTCCAGTTCCGCCTTTTCCTGCTCATAGCCTTTTACCAGCGTTTGAAACTGCCTGTCGGAGAGATGACCCAAAGCCAGTTCCTCGAAAGAACAGCGGAACAGCGTTTCCAAGTCTTTCAGCCGCCGTTCTCCCTTGTCCAATCCCTGCTGTTTGGCGGCTAGTTCCTTTTTGGCCCGGCTCTGATGGCTGCTGGTGAGGCGCTGGAACAATTCACCCCAATGCTCCCTCGCTTCGGCAGACACCCGCTGGATCTCGCTGAGTACAATCTGCCGCCGCAAGGCCGCCGCTTTAATGGTGTAGGGCGTACAGTCTTGCCACACACGAAGGTATATCGGCTTTCGTCCCAGCTTCCGCACCGGCAGAAATAATGCCGTGAGCCGCAGTCCTTGCAGTAGACCAGCCCGAAGAGAATATCCTGCCGCCCCAGCTTGGTAGGCCTACGTTTGCCCTGCCGCACCCGCTGGACGATTTCCCATGTGTCCAGAGCAATCAAAGGCTCATGGGTCCCCTCAAATCGGAGTATCTTGTCCGGCGGGTTCAGATGGCTCTTTTTGCTCTTGAAGGATGGGGTATAGGTCCGGCAGTTGATAGTGTTGCCGATGTATTCCTCATGCTCCAGAATACCGGCCACTGTACTCCCAGACCAGGCATAGGGCCTGTCCGGATTCAAAGCGGAGTGGCGGACACTTCTGGTGCGGTAGGCGTAGGCGGGGTGAGGACTCGTTCCTGTGTGAGCATTCTGGCGATCTTGTCCGGCCCCAGCCCGCCGGCGCACAGCTCAAAGATACGGGACACCACAGGGGCGGTTTGTTCATCCGGGACTAGATGCTTTGGATTTTCCTCATCCTTCTTGTAGCCGTAGGAGGCGGAGGTCCCGATGCGCTCTCCCCGCCGCCATGATGACCGTCTTCACCTTCTTGCTGGTATCACGGGCGTGCCACTCGTTGAACGAGTCCCGTACGGCGATGCTGTCATCAATGCCGTTGATCGTGTCCACGCCGTCGTTGACGGCGATATAGCGAACATGGTACTGGGCAAAGGTTTCTTCCAGCAGGATGCCTACCACCAGCCGATTCCGGCCCAGGCGGGAGTGGTCTTTGACGATAATGGTAGACACCCGTCCCGCCTCTACCTCTGCCATCATCTCCAAATAGGCCGAACGGTCGAAGGTGACACCGGAGTATCCATCATCCACAAAGGACCGGAGATTCTGAAAGCCGTTCCATTCTACGTACTCTTTTAAAATCTGTTTTTGGTTCAGAATGGAGTTCGAGTCGCCCGTGAGGTCGTCGTCACGGGACAGGCGCTCATAGAGCGCAGTGATTTTTTCTTCCGTCTGTCTGTTTGCCATATCAGGCGCTCCTTTCAGACGGACGGCTCATTTGTGGCAATTCCATTATACCACATTCCGACTCGTTTGTAAGCCCGTCATTACGAATCAGCCGCAGAATTTTATCCTCCATCGTTTCCCCGGCAGTTTCGTTAAAATGGATTTGCACTTTATATGTGGTATTTCCAATGCGCCGGATCAGAAATCCGGTATTTTTTTGTTCCATAGGCCCTCACTTTCTTGCGCTTTCGGCGCACCCGGTGTATACTGTTGTTATAGTGCCGTTGTTTGTAAGCTGTGATTGTGTTACTTTTTTTGTGTCAAGCCTGAACATGGCGAAAGCCCCCCTTTCTCCTGTGTGAACGAGCGAATGTAATCCAAGTAACTTGTTTTCAGATTACTCTTTCACTAATAGGAGAAATCCGGGGTGCAAAACGGAACCATTTTTGAAAAAAAAGAAAAATATTTTTTGGAAAAGAGGTGGGGGCATGGCGTATCATCCTGATGACGAGCTTCTGGATACCGAGGGTGGCTTCACCGGATGGGCTGACGATGCGGATATTGGTCTGACGGATGACCAGTTGGAACAGGCGCTTGCGGAGGAATGTCTGGCAGAGCTGGAAAGCGAGCTGGAGCAGGACGAGCATCCCATCAACTATGAAGCGGAACTGGAAAGCGAGGAAGAAGAAGCCGCCCCAGTCAGCGAAAAGCGGCTGAAACGGGAAATCCGGGCGGAAGCCATTTTGCGGTTGGAGCAGGCCGCCCGCACCGAAGCGGATTTCCGGGTCGTGGTGGAAGAATGGAACAAGCTGGACCGGAACCGGGAGCGCCGGGAACGGGACCATGAAAACCTCCGTGGGGATGTTCCGCTGGAATATCAGGCGGTGCCGGAACCGAAGCTCATTCCCCGCTGGATGAACAATCCCGCATACCGGCAGCTGATGGCTGGAAATTTTCTGGACATTCTGTTTGACTGCCCCTATGAGATGCACAATCTGACTGCCGACGCCTTTATTTCCGGCATGATAGAGGGGTTAAGCGAGGAACACAAGGAAGTCCTGTATTTTCTCTCTTTGCGGCTGTTCAGCACCACCCGGCTCGCCGCTGTGCGTGGGCAGTCTGACCGCAATATCCGCAAGCTGCGGAAAACCATCCACAAGAAATTGCAGCGCCAGATGTATGAGCATTTATGCGGTAAACCGGAACATAGCCTGACCTTGCGGGAACGCCAGTTTTTGGAGGAATATGCAAAAATCGCAGGAAAACAGGGTAAAAACGCTGTGATCCGGCGGGAGAACAAAACCAAGCGCAGAAAAAAGAAAAATCGCCCCTGATGACAGGGACGATTCAGGAGAAAGGGCGTGTATGATGAAAAATTTATTTGAACAGTCCCGTTCCCATTGGGTGCGGTACGATCATTACGAGCTGAAAACAGCGGAAGATGGTAAGCGGTACATCACCCCCGGCAAGAGCGCAAAGCCGGATGTCTATAATCCTTTGAAAGAGGTTCCGGGCATTGTGCTGGACGCACTGAATGTGGGGATGCTGATGATAGGGCGCAAGCCGGAAGCAGAAGTGGAAAAGGCGGTAATGGAGTTTATCACCCGGTACGGCCTGCTGGGGCTGATGACCGCTCTACCCACCACACCGTCCTTTATGGACTATGAGGCGGTGTACCTGCCGAAAAACCACTTCATCAAGGAAGAATCCATGGCGACAGACAGATACTTGTCCCTGTTTTACCCCTTTGACCAGCTGGACTTGGTGAAAAAGGGCATAGAATCTACATGGAACGTATCCGGTGACCGGACGATGGTTGCCCTGACCATGACCTTTATGGACGAGCCGATGGCGAAGAACATGAGCTTCCAGCGGGAATATGCGGAACCCTACGACTGGGTTGCCCAGCAGTTCAAGGACTGGGCATTTACCCTGTCTACGTCCATTCTGTACTACAATGACTATGATTCCATTGACGAGGACGCAAGGGGGCTGTACCGCAAGGCCATGGCTGCGTTCGGCGGGATTGCCCCCAGCTACCACATCGAGCTGCTGGACAAGCCCACCATCTATTGGGACTTCCACTCCCTGCTGCTGGGCATCCAGATGATGTTCAGCTTCATGCTGGTGGACGAGGATCAGCCCCTGCGCCTTTGTAAGCACTGCCAGAAGGTGTTTCTGGGCAGCCGGTCCAACGCCGCTTTTTGCAGCCCACGGTGCAAGAACCAGTACAATGTCTACAAAAGCCGGGGAAAGAACCGAACAGATGGAGGTGACGAGGAATGAGCGAGGAACAGGGACTGACCCCGTATGAAACCAGAGAAATCCTCTTTTACAAGACCGAAAATGAAGAAGTGCGGGTGGAAATCCTGCTCTTTCAGGAAAATCTCTGGCTGACGCAGGCAAAAA
>OIWN01000329.1_pt1 | contig 44793 bp, 37 predicted proteins | sample 1587591 | NCBI WGS metagenome assembly OIWN01 (sample SAMEA3888901, study PRJEB22519) | human gut metagenome | biome: human gut; feature: human-associated habitat; material: faeces | place: Denmark | collected 2010 | reverse complement strand
GGATACATCAAGCCAAGAAAAACTTTTTGGAGAAATTCAAAACAGCTTCTAAATAGAGTCGGTATTTGTGTTTCCCTGGCACGTGTTTGTTGTTAATCTTATAAGGAATAAGAATGTATGAGTAAGATAAATGTAGCTGTTGTCATTTTGAATTGGAACGGTGCAGAGATGCTCCGCAAATTCTTGCCTTCTGTATTGACCTATTCACAGGGAGAAGGTGTGAAAGTGTATGTAGCCGACAATGCATCGACAGATGATTCATGTGCGGTTGTGGAAAATGAGTTTCCTGAGGCTTGCTTGATGAGGCTGGATCAGAATTATGGCTATGCGGGTGGGTATAACAAGGCATTAAAGCAGATAGATGCAGAATACGTGGTGTTGTTGAACAATGATGTAGAAGTGGGGAAAGGCTGGTTGGAGCCTATGGTGAAATATATGGACGAACATCCGCAAGTGGCAGCCTGCCAGCCTAAAATCTTGAGCTGGCGGGTAAAGACTAATTTCGAATACGCTGGGGCGGCAGGTGGATTTATCGACCGGTATGGTTATCCGTTCTGTAGGGGACGGGTGCTGGATGAGATAGAGGAAGACCGTGGACAGTATGATTATAATATACCGATATTCTGGGCTACAGGGGCGGCGTTGTTTGTCCGGCGGAATGTATATTGGGAAGTGGGAGGTCTGGACGAACGCTTTTTTGCCCATATGGAAGAAATAGATTTTTGTTGGCGGTTGCGTAGCCGGGGTTATCGTATTGTCTGTTTGCCGCTATGTGAAGTATATCATGTAGGAGGGGCTACTTTAAAGACAAGTGACCCGAAGAAAACTTATTTGAATTTTCGAAACAACTTGCTGATGCTTTATAAAAATTTGCCAGCTAAGGAGTTGAAGCGTGTAATGCGTGTCCGGCTGATATTGGACTATCTGGCAGCTGGTTTCTTTGCTTTGCGTGGGAAAGTAGGGGAAGCACGTGCTGTGTTGAAAGCACGTTGTGACTATGTGGCCATGCGACCTCAGTTTGAAACGGACCGCAAAGAGAATTTGCAGAAATCAGTCAATACTGATATTGGGGAGCGATATCGTTTCAGTCTGCTGTGGCGAGTACAGGGAAGAAGGAAGAGAACGTATGAAGAGTTGATAGGATAACTCTTTATAGAATGTTTATTGAGGGTATATCAAGATAAAGGACGGCTATCAAAATGAAAGCTAAGTCCTGTTTTGATACACCCTCAAAACAGTTTTTTATTTGTAAATAGCTTTTTTCCCAGCCAGCAGGGTGTTCCGCATCAATGAAACGATAGTCATGGGGCCTACACCTCCTGGCACAGGTGTGATGAAGGAGCATTTAGGAGCTACCTCATCGAATTTTACGTCTCCAGTCAGTTTGAATCCTGATTTTTTTGTTGCATCTGGAACGCGGGTAGTGCCTACGTCAATAATAACCGCTCCTTCTTTTACCATATTTGCTTTTACGAAGTTGGGTTGTCCCATGGCGGCTATGATGATGTCTGCTTCTTGGCATTCTTTTACAAGGTCTGCACTGTGGCTATGACAAACGGTCACTGTGGCATCGCCCGGATAATTTTTTTGCATCATCAGCATCGCCATCGGTTTGCCTACAATGTTGCTTCTTCCCAGTACGACACATTTCTTTCCTTGTGTTTCGATGTGGTACCGTCTGAATAATTCCATGATTCCGTTGGGAGTGGCTGAAATATAGCAGGGGAGTCCGATAGACATGCGTCCTACATTAATGGGGTGAAAGCCGTCTACGTCTTTGCGGTAGTCTATCGTTTCGATTACCTTCTGTTCGGATATGTGTTTGGGCAAAGGCAACTGGACAATAAAACCATCGATGTCTTCATCGTCGTTTAACTCACAGACTTTTGCCAGTAGTTCTTCTTCGGTCACGTTGTCTTCGTAGCGGATCAATGTGGACTTGAAACCGCATACTTCACATGCTTTTACTTTCGATGCCACGTAGGTCTCACTTCCACCATCGTGACCCACTAAAATGGCAGCCAGATGCGGACGTTTTCCTCCATGGGCAACAATGTCTGCTACTTCTGCTGCAATTTCTTGTTTAATCTGTTCAGAAATAGCTTTTCCATCAATCAATGTCATATTTCTTCTGTTTAAATTGTTTAATATATTAATGCTCTAACAAAATTAATATTTTCCATTCATATCATCTAGTATATTTGTTTCTTTATGCTTTATTAACCCAGCATCCGTAGCGGTAAAATGAAATGCCTGAAAGAATTTGTGAAATCAGTGTCGGAAGGCATAAATGCTACGCTGTAGAAGATAATCTTTTCCAATATCGGATAATTCTCTCCGTCACTGAGGGTAATCTGCATGATTTAAATGCGTTTGTTCTGTGTTTTCTGTGTTTTTGTCTGTTTCCGAATAAAAAAACATTGGAAAAGTTTGCAGATTCAAAATTAATGTTTACCTTTGCACTCGCTTTTGAGAGGTAATCAACATGGTGACTATAGTTCAGTTGGTTAGAGCGTCAGATTGTGGTTCTGAATGTCGTGGGTTCGAGTCCCACTAGTCACCCACACTTGGGTATCAGGCAGTGAGTATATAAATGTATATTCACTGCTTTTTCTTTTTTAAATATTCCCTATTGGATTTGTACTTTTTTAATTAATTGCCTATATTTGCAAAAAAATATGAATAATATGGTCGGTAAGGTAGGTGTTATCGTTTCTATTGTTCTTTTCTGCATAGCAGTAGGAGTTTATAGCTTTGTCCAACTCAGTGTGGCTGATAAGGGCAAGGATGTCGATTTGTTGTCTTTTGTGCCATTGGAGAGTGTTGGCTTGCTTGAAACTGATAATCCTGACTTCTTGGCTAATGAATTTCCACAAACCACTTATGGTTTGCAATTGGATACATTGCGGCAGAGTGGTTTGTTCCCGATGGTACTTAATGCCGTATTTCCGAATGCAGACAGTACGGTACATCGGCTGAGCAATGGCATTGAAAGAATGATGATCAGTTTTCATGCACCAATGTCGGCGCGTAATGTCGTAATGTATTTCCGTACCCACGGTTCGGGAAGAGAGTTTTTACAGCGGATGATGCAGCGCCAAGGGAGAAGGTTTGTGCCTAAGAAAGAGTCGTATCGAGGTAGCGATATAGATATTTATGCACTCGAAAACGGTGATTTTATAGCTGCTTATTGTGGCAAGGGTTTTTGTGTCCTTAGTTATCAGAAAAGCTTGATAGAGCAAGTGATTGATGCCCGTAAAGATGATGTTTCGTTGCGTGAGGATGCTGTGTTTATGGAATGTTACGAAGGAAAGGCTGTCAATTTTATTACATTGTACGGGCATGCTCCTTCACTGCCTTTCCTGGTAAGGGATTGTGCGAGTTGCTGGAGCAGTTTTGATATCCATTTAAACAGTGAGGTATTTTATTTGAGTGGTTCGATGGTATTGCCGGATTCATGCCGGTTTCGTGTCACAGACCGGCTGTATCAAATGGATTCAGTTTCTGAAGATGGCTTGCTGGTGTTGTCGGGACAAGAAAAGGTGGATTCGTGTATATCGCGTATGATAAGCATTCCACAACATACTTTATTCGAAGAATGTGTATCGAATCTTTCGCGTGATGCCTCTTTTATTTTTGTGGCGGATATGGATAAGTTGAAAGGAGGGGATATGTTGCAGGTTGGCGGATTTTATTTGCCCAAATTTGTGATGCAGCATGTCGATTTGTTCCGCTCATTCATTTTTTCTGCCCAGGTGACAAAAGTCGGCAACAAGTATTCGCATATCATTGTTTTCACGTATAAGAATTAAAATGATTTTCTTTTTATACGATGCGCAAATAATGTTGCGAGAAAAGAGCTTCGTTTAAATTTTCCAATAAAGTAATATTCTATCAGGTTCTTTTGCGTTTGTTTCCGGTCTGTTTTCCCGATTTTATTCGTCAGATAGCTCGCTATCCTTCTCATAAAATCAGAAAAATATCCTCGAAAACAATTCGCAAAATTAACCTGAGCAAAATTTAAACAGGCTCTAAGAAACCGTTTTGAATTTATCGTGTGCTGATTTTCTGTACAGCTTGTCTTTCCGTTTATTCGATTTTATCTCAACCGGTGACGTTGAAAATGGGGACCTGCTTTCAAGTGAAAATAGGTCATGGATACGATTGTAAGTATGGCTCCGAACAGGTATGCGTCTCTGAACGAAGCGATTTCGGCAATGTATCCGCCCAGCAGCATGCCGATTCCAAGCCCTACATCCCACGAAGTAAGGTAAGTACTGGTGGCGGTCGCACGCTGGTTGTTGGGAGCCAAGTTTACGAATAACGTATTGTAGGCAGGAAACATGGTGCCGAATCCGATGCCCAAAAGCAAGGCGACTGAAAAGAACAGGCTCGTTGTGAAGGCATAGTTCCACTCTATCAGCCAGCCGCAAGCGGTCAGGGCAAAATAGCAGAGGCATACCAGATATAGTCCGGCATTGATGACTTGCGTGATTTTCCCTTTGTCGACCAGCCGTCCGCTGAACATGCGGCTGATAGCCATGCCTACAGCCATCAGGGTAAAGAAGAATCCGGTTTCGGCGGTGATGCCGATTTGCCGGGCATACATTGCCACGTAATTGGTCGTCATGCCGTAAGGGATGGAAAGCAGAAGCAGGCTGAGTCCGGCGGGAAGCCCTTTCAATAAGATAAAGCGGTCGAGCGATATCGGTTCGCGTTTGACCGGCGGTTTATAAGGGGTCTTTACCAGGCTGGCTGCGATAAAGCCCAAGATGCATGAACCGAGTCCATAAGAAAAAATGGCGATGAAAGATGTACCTGCGCTATGAAGGAACAATCCGAACATCGGTCCGACAGACATGGCGAGGTTGTTAGCCAGTCCGTAATAGCCCAAGCCTTCCCCTCTTCGTGATGAAGGCATGATGTCGATGACTACGGTATTTCCTCCTACGGTCACCATCCCGAACGAAATGCCGTGGATGATGCGGTAGATGATAAACATGGTCAGTGCGCCGGCAAAGATGTAGCCGGCGAAAATCAATGTGAAAACAAAATAGGCAAACAGGTATAAGGGCTTGCGTGCGAAAGTATCAAGCAAGTATCCCGAAAACGGGCGGATGCAAAGTGAAGATACAGTATAACACGACAAGACAATGCCGATAGTGGTATTTGAAGCATGGAAAATTTCCGAAAGATAAAAGGGAAGCACCGGAACCAAGAGCCAAAAGCCGAAGTAGAGAAGGAAATTGGCGGCAAGGATGCAACAATAACTTGGGGTAATAAGCCGTTGCTTTTCCATAAACAGGAGTGTTAGGGTGAGGTTAATTAATAGTTAACAATTAATAATTAATAGGGATCAGCGGATGTTCCTACCCTTAACTATTAATTATTAACTATTAATTATTAACTGTTTATTTAGTTTGCCGCTTCGAATTCTTCAAGGAAGCGGGTGTCGTTTTCCGAGAACATGCGCAAGTCCTTCACCTTGTATTTCAGGTTGGCAATGCGTTCTACGCCCATGCCGAAGGCATAGCCTGAATAAACTTTGCTGTCGATTCCGCATGCGTCGAGCACAGCAGGGTCTACCATGCCGCATCCCAAAATTTCCACCCAGCCGGTATATTTGCAGAACGGACATCCTTCTCCACCACAGATGTGGCAACTGATATCCATTTCGGCACTGGGTTCGGTGAACGGGAAGTAGGAAGGGCGCAGACGGATTTTGGTTTCAGGTCCGAACATTTCTTGGGCAAATTGCAGCAAGACCTGTTTCAGATCGGTGAACGATACGTTCTTGTCTACATACAGTCCTTCTACCTGATGGAAGAAGCAATGGGCACGGTAGCTGATGGCTTCGTTGCGGTACACACGTCCCGGGCAGATGACACGGATAGGAGGTTGAGTTACTTCCATGGTGCGTGCCTGTACGCTACTGGTATGCGTGCGCAGGATGATGTTCTTGGTCACATCGTCCGGATTGGTCTCTACGAAGAAGGTATCCTGCATGTCGCGTGCCGGATGGTCGGGAGCGAAATTCATCTTTGTGAATACGTGCAGGTCGTCTTCCACTTCCGGACCGTCGGCAATGGTGAATCCCAGACGGCTGAAGATATCAATGATCTGGTTGCGCACGATGTTCAGCGGATGGCGTGTGCCCAGTCCGATGGGATAGGCCGTACGGGTCAGGTCAATGCCCGACATGTCGGCATCCTGGTTTTCGAATGTCTCTTTCAGGGCGGCTATGCGTTCTTGTGTACGGGTTTTCAGTTCGTTCAGTTTCATGCCCACTTGTTTCTTCTGTTCGGCGGGCACATTCCGGAAGTCTGCCATCAAGGCATTGATGATTCCCTTTTTGCTCAGGTACTTGATGCGGAGCGCTTCCAGTTCTTCTGTGTTCTGGGCGTTCAGCTGATCTACTTCTTGAAGTAATTCTTCTATTTTCGTTATCATAACCTATTCTTTAGTTTTCTTATTTTTAGCGCAAAGGTAAGGATTTAAACTGAATTATTGTCTTTTTCTTCCGACAAAAAAGAAAACTACAGGTCTTTTATCCGATAAAAGAAAAAAAGAAGTAATTTTGCGCTTGATTTTTCAGAAGCACTAAATATGAAAAAAATTGTATTCGGATGTTGTTTGCTTGTATTGGCAACAACCTCCTGCGGAGGTGGAAAGAAAAAGATAGATCCTTTTGAGACGCTGACGAGTGAGATAGATTCGTTGTCTGCCGCGCCCGACACGATGGTGATTGACACGGCTCCTGTCCGTCCGGAAGTGATTCCGGCTACAGCCGATGAGAGTTTTGCCGACTTTTTCTACAACTTTGCTTCGAATGAACGTTTCCAACATTCGCGTGTGATGTTTCCTCTTTCTTTTTACAAAGGGAAGAATGTGGCACGTATAGCGAAAGATGAGTGGAAGTATGATCCTTTGTTCAGCCGTGATTTGGTGTATACCGTACTTTTTGATAAGGAAGAGGAAATGGAATTGGAGAAAGATACGGCTGTACGGAGTGTGCAAGTGGACTGGATTTATTTGAAAGAACGGAAGGTGAAACGTTATTACTTCCAGCGTGTCAGTGAGACTTGGTTTCTGGAAGCAATCAATCAGGAGAAACTGGCACAGGCGGAAGAGGGAAAGGAAGACTTCTTCGATTTTTATTATCGTTTTGCCAACGATTCGGTTTTTCAGGCTGAAAGACTTGCCAATCCGTTGTCGTTTGTGACGGTTGATCCGGAAGATGAATTTCAGATTCTGGAAACTACACTTGATGAAGGGCAATGGTTCTCGTTTCGTCCGCCTTTGTTGAAGGAACGGTTGACCAATGTGCATTATGGACAAGAGTCATTGCCTGATACAGATACGAAAATCATTGAATTTAAAGGGTTCGGAAATGGATTCAGCAATACATTGTACTTCAAGCGTCGGGGTGGAGAATGGAGGTTGAAACAGTTTGAGGATTTGAGCGATTGACAGCTTCTTCAATAAAAACAAAGAGAATGAAAGATTTACGAAATTATTCCTTGTTGTCTCATAATACGTTTGGTATGGATGTACATGCCAAACGGTTTGTAGAATACGAATCGGAAGAAGAACTTTGTGCGTTTCTGAGGCAAAAGAATACTCCTTTGCCACTTTTGCCTGTCGGAAGCGGGAGTAACCTGCTCTTTTTGGATGATTTCTCCGGTACGGTACTTCATTCTGCCATTCAAGGTATCCGTGTGGTACGCGAGAATGAGGAGGAGGTAGAAGTGTGTGTCGGTTCGGGAGTCGTGTGGGACGAATTTGTGGCATATGCCGTTTCCCATGGCTGGTATGGAGCCGAAAACCTTTCGTTAATACCTGGAGAAGTGGGGGCTTCGGCTGTGCAGAATATCGGCGCATACGGAGTCGAAGTGAAGGACTTGATAACAAAGGTGGATACATTATGCATAGCCACGGGTGAACATCGCCGCTTCTCGAATGCCGAATGCCGTTATGCCTATCGCCAAAGCGTTTTCAAGCGAGAGATGAAAGGATGCTATATCGTGACTAAGGTCTTTTTCAGGTTAAGCAAGAAGCCGGTGTGGCATTTGGATTACGGGAATATCCGTGCTGAACTGGAGAAAGCCCATGCGGAGCTTACGCTCGAGACGTTGCGTGCCGTGATAATCCGTATCCGGAAAGCCAAATTGCCCGACCCGGTGGAGGTGGGGAATGCGGGAAGTTTCTTTATGAATCCGGTGATTCCGTTGGCTCAGTACGAAGCGTTGTGCGTGTCATATCCTGATATGCCTCATTATCCGGCTGGAGAAGGGAAGGTGAAAGTGCCTGCCGGATGGCTGATAGACAGGTGTGGATGGAAAGGTAAAAAGCAAGGGAAAGTAGGTGTGCACGATAAGCAGGCGTTGGTATTGGTGAATTTAGGGGGAGCTACGGGTGAAGAGGTCCGCCGCTTGGCAGAGGATGTGGCGGATTCGGTAAAAGAAAAGTTCGGCATCGTGATTGTGCCCGAAGTGAATTATATTTAGTTCTTAAGTTTTTAAGTTCTTAAGTTTTTAAGTTCTTAAGTTCTTAAGTTCTTAAGTTTTTAAGTTTTTAAGTTTTTAAGTTTTAAACTCTTAAACTCTTAAACGTTTTGACTCACAAACTTACAAACTCACAAACTTACAAACTCACAAACTTACAAACTCACAAACTTACAAACTTACAAACTCACAAACTTACAAACTTACAAACTCACAAACTCATTAGTATATGAAAATAACGGTATTGGGAAGCGGCACTTCCACAGGTGTGCCGCAGATTGGGTGTACGTGCCCGGTCTGTACGAGTGCAGACTCGCGTGATAACCGGTTGCGCTGTTCGGCACTGGTAGAAACAGAAGGGGTTCGTATCTTGATAGATTGTGGACCTGACTTTCGGGAGCAAGCCCTTCGTTTGCCTGATTTTCATCCCATAGATGGTGTATTGATTACTCACGAACATTACGATCACGTGGGCGGACTGGACGATTTACGTCCGTTTTGCAAGTTTCGGGATGTGCCGGTATATGCCGAGGCTTATACGGCAGACCGTTTGGTAAAACGTATTCCTTATTGTTTCGACGAGCATCCTTATCCGGGTGTTCCCCGTATTCCACTGACGAAAATCGAGCCATACGTGCCTTTTCAGGTCACAAACGATGCAGGTCATTCGGTCGAGGTTGTGCCTTTTCGTGTGATGCACGGCCGGCTTCCTATATTGGGTTTTCGTATTGGCAAAATGGCATGGATTACTGATATGTCTTATTTGCCTGATGAGTCGTATGCATACGTGAATGGGGTGGATTGTCTGTTTATGAATGCCTTGCGCATCCAGCCTCATCCTACACACCAGTCTTTGGCTGAGGCGTTGAACCAGGCAGGACGTATACAGGCGCGTGAAACCTATTTTATCCACATCAGCCATCAGTTAGGCCTGCATGCCGAGGTTGAGAGAAAACTTCCGCCTTGTGTGCATCTGGCTTTCGATGGTGAAGTAGTCCGATTATAAAATAAGGAAGAGAAAGTCAAAGAAAATCACAAGCTGCTTAATAGCTTTATAAGGCAGTTTCCTATACGTGGAACGTTTTTTCCTAGACTTTCCTCTATTCCTCTTCTTGGCATTTATTTTTCGATTTCGCTCTTTACAGCATTTTCTTCTGTATTTTCAGGGTCGGGCAGATAAGTGGGCTTAGCTGGTGGAATCGTAAAGTTTTTATCGATAAAAAGTTCGGCAAGTCCGGATATCTGTTTCAGGCGGAGCAGTTCATCGCGGTCCATCCCGATGTTTTTCATTATCCATTGGTCGCTCATGCCAGCTTTGTCCAATTCGGATACGATGTGCGACATAAGGTCTACATCGTGTGTTCCCCGTGCGCGGTTGTGTCGGATGGTAGAACCGATACGGTTTGACAGGTCTTTATCGATTATTACTACCGGAAGCATACCTTTCTCACGTTCGTATATGCGTTTTGATTTTTTTAATACACTATATCGGTGAAAACCGTCTACCAGTATATACTCATCTTTTTCATGGTCGTAGTAACACACACAAGGCATGGTAAAGCCATCTTCCCAAATAGACAATTCGAGCAATTTCATTTCAGGCGGTGCCACTTTGTTCGGATTGTAATCGTTGGCATGTACTTTTTCTACTGGTACGGCAATGACATTGTATACCGGACTTTTATAGTTTTGGGGGATAGGTTCCTCAAGTTGTTCTTTTTTCTTTCTCATCTCCAGATATGTTTGTAATTTTCCATTATTTGGTTTTTCTTGCTGATTTCTTCCTTGTTGGGCGAGAATCCCATGTATTTGCAGGCATGGTCATTTCGTAAGATGCAAATACACATTCGTTTGTAAGTAGGGATTTCGCGGAACTCGGGAATGTCGATATCTTCCTGATATTCCATACGTACAGGATGTTTATGGGTTTTGTAGTTGCTTTTGTCCACGATTTCTATAGGTATTTTGGCATCAATCAGTTTTTGGATGACTTCATCGCTCAAACATCCTCCTTTGTTCCGCCAGAATTTAATGCTGACATCCAAGCGGCGCAGGTAGCCGTTCCTTGTTTCTTCGGGAAGGGTGGATAGGAGGAAAAACATAAATGATTTCCATGTGTAGCCTTTGGGAAGTTTGATTTTGTTGCGGGCGGTAGCATGGGTAGAACCATAGATACCGGCAAAATTGACTCCGTTCACACGGCCTATCATACGTCCCCACATGTCGGGGTCGATTGCTTTATAAAGAGACAGGCTTTCGATGGCTTCTCCGATAAACGGACTGGCTACGCGCATACGTTCGATACTGACTCCTGCTTTGTAGTATAAATCATACAGATGATTGTAGTCCCAGCCGAATTTTGCATTGGCTACCCATACATCGGAGGTGCGCCAATCATAGAGTGGATAAGCGTTGTAGATGTCATTGTTAATTTTGCAAGTCCAGATATAGCGGTGGTATAATAACATTTTAGGAGTCTGGTAGATGCATCGCCAGCGGTTGAAACTCTCTTGTGTGCGGATTCCTACCAGGCAACAGGTGCGTATGGCTTTCTTTTTTTCATGAAGCCAACTGGCAAAGTAAAGTTGAAAGTCGTAATCCCACATTTCTGGCTTGAATCCTGGAAAATTGTCTGCGGTAGTGGCATCATTGGGCATGGGGCGTACCCAGATGTCTTTTTTGTCTTCTTCCCAAGGGCGCCAGTAGGATTGGTACATTGATGTGCTGGTAGCTACCCGGAATGGGACGCAGATGCGGTATACATCTAGAATGTCTTTATTTGCTTCAAAGATACGTTCTACATAGTCGATAGTCATTTTGTATTGCACTTCATAGTCCATGAAGTAAACTCCCAGCTTGCGGTTCAGCTTATGACTTCGGATATAATCGATACACATGTTCAGCAAGACCCCACTGTCTTTTCCACCCGAAAAGGATACATATACATTGTCAAATTCCTTGAAAATAATGTCAAGCCGTTCTTGTGCCAGCTGGTAGACATTTTTAGCTGTTGTCTCTTTCATTTTCTTTCCATTTTTATGTAAAGCTTCCATTCCTTGATGGTGCTGAAACCTAGTCTGATGAACAATTCTTTATGCACAGTCTGTACCAGTGCGGTCAGATGGGGTGTATCGCCTGTATAGTCGGCACATACGGTTTGTAATAAGTCGGTCAGGATTTCATCATGCCCTTCCTTTTGTGCGTAATAATTATTAATGAGGCATTCGCTTGCTTTATTTTCAATCGGGATAAAACCGATGGCTTCATTTTGTTTGTTGACGGCAATGTACCAACGGAATTTTTTCCCGGTTTTGAAAGGGTATCGGTTGTTGTATCGGAGTACATCAGGATTCATTACAAGCGGTCCGATCAATGGGTATAATTGTTTATCAGTTCCTTCTAATTGAATGATGTGTGTCATACGTGAATGTTTTGAATGTTCTGCAAATATACGAAATCATCGGTTAAAAATAAGAAGCTGTTTTGAATTTCTCCAAAAAGTTTTTCTTGGCTTGATGTATCCGTTTTCGTGTGTGCTTTGGGCGATTTTTTGGTCCTTTTCGCTCCTGTTCTTCGTCAGATAGCCCGCTATCTTCCTCATCACAGAAGCGAAAATGCCTCAAAAACTCATCCCAAATCATCGCACGATAAATTCAAAACAGCTTCTAAAACCTGGAAGAAACTGTTTCTACGTTTGTTCAGCAGATACGAATAAATGTATGATTGAAAGGTTCAGTTTCTGCTTCTGGTTGTCTTCTTTTTACGTTCTCCATATCAAAACCGTACGTTCTCCATATCGAAAACATACGGTTTCCATATGGAGAACGTACGGTTTTGATATGGAAACTATAAAAAGATGCTATCTGGATTGATAATATGACCCAATCAGAAACTCCAATTATTTTGATGGCTTGGGGAATTGTTGTTTGAGTTCTACTACTACCACTTCGCTGGGCGTGAAGAGGCGGATGTCTTTCCGTGAGGTGCCCAGCCCGTTGGTGATGATGAGGGGGATGCCCTGGCTGTTGTGCTTCAGTCCCGTGAGGAAGCGGTTCCCGTATTTGGAGAAGTGTGCAGGACTCCACCGGCGGAACAGACTGACTTGTCCGCCATGCGTATGTCCTGCCAAGGCAAGGTCGGTGTTCGATACGTCCGTGTCTTCCACATAATCGGGGGTATGTACCAGCATTACCACAAAGTCTTCCGCACGAAGCGCAAGGGTAGGCGATACGCCGTTCCGTTTCAGGTCGAACGGATTGCGGATACCGCATATCAGGATGTATTCGTTTCCTTTCCATAAGGTATCCGTTTTATGTTCCAGCAGACGCACTCCCGTATGTGCCATGGCGCGGCGCACCAAGGTGTCGCTTTCTCCCCGTTCGTGGTTGCCCATGACGGCGTATGTGCCGAAACGTGTCTTTACCTGTGCCAGTGCCGAGAACAGTTCTTCCATATCTCCTCCTTCCCGTCCGCGATAGTCTCCTCCCAATAAGAGGACATCTGCATCTGCTGCTTGCAAGGCACGGATGGCTCCATGCAGGCGCTTGGCATCAAACCGGCTTTCGTAATGGAAGTCGGAAGCAAAAGCGATGCGGAACCCGTTGAAAGAGTCGGGCACTTGCTCGCTGTAAATCTCATACCGCTTGATGCGTCCCACTCCTTTGTATTTCGAGAAGGAAGCGGTGGCGCACGAGGTGAGAGCCAGACAAGCGGTGATTATCAGAATAGGGATAGATTTGATTTTTTTATTCAATGGAGTGCTTTCTTTTTAATCAATTATCTAAATCTGCGTAATCTGTGGCAGATTATTCAAACAATACTTTCCTGTCGCGTTCAGCGGCAGGTTTTACCCACTCATCGGGGATGAAACGCCAGTGGTTCAAGGGATGCGGGTCGAGTGTCCCGACCTCTTCGATGCGTTTCATCAGGTAATAGCGCAGGTCTTTGTCGGTAGAAAAGACGATGCGCCGGGGGAGTTCCTCTTTGGGGATGCCTGCCCCTCGGGTCAGCAAGTCACCTCCTCCGTTGCCCCGGTACGAATTGACGGCTACGGTGTAGGTGCGGTCAAGGTCGAACGGTGTGCCGTCTGCTAAGCTCGTGATGGTGATTTTCTTGCCTTCGGGCTTGGTGACATCTACCGTGTAAAGAATGCCTGCCGCCGAATCGAAGTTGAAGCTTGGGTTCTTCAGGCGGCCGAAACCTTCGTCTTTGTCGTTGAGCAGGAGCAGGTGGTCATCGGGTGATTGCATCCGGTTGGTCCACAAGGCATACGACATTTCGAGGAAACCTTTGATTTCGCGTCCGGTAAGGCGCATCGTGTAGAGCAGGTTTTCGTACTTGTAGAGGTTGAACATGTCGCTCATGTAGATGTCGCCCGCCTTGATTTCAGCATCGAACGAGAGCGGGGCGCAGAACGAGATGTCGGCTCCTGTAATGTCGAGCTGGAGCTGGTGGAGCAGGTCGATGAATGCCGAAGAGCCGAAATAGGCGTCTTTCGTGGAGATGGTTTGCCGGATGCTTCCTATCTTGCGCGACACGAAACCGAGCGTGGCTTGGTATTGCGGGTCGAACGCCTGCATGAAGTCTTCGTCGACGGGAAGGGAGGACACATCGCTCAGCTTGCCTTCAACCGTTTTCTTCAGGATGCGTCCGTCTTGGCGCGTCACTTTCAGGGTTACGTCGGCTATGGTGCGGGCGGCATTGGCAGGATTGATGAGCAATACCGAGTCGCCTTCCGCGTTGCATATCTTCTTGCACAGGCGGCGGTGGTCGTGCCCCATGAATACAATGTCGAAGCCCGGCACGTTGCGTGCCACCGCTTCCGAGCCGTTTTCTACTACGTTATCCAGCAGGTTCCCTTCCGGTCCGGCATGAAACAGCCCTACCAGTACATCGGGATGCTCTTTGGCGGCGATAATGCCTGCCCATCGGCGCGCGCATGTTTCCATATCCTCGAAGCGCAGTCCGCTCCACATCGTTTCGGGCAGCCACGAGGGGATGGCGGGTGTGATAAGCCCCAGCACGGCGATGCGCACGCCGTTGCGTTCGAACACGCGGTATGGAGGGAAGTAAGGCTCGCCCGTGTGCCGGTCGATGATGTTGGCGCCCAGCATCGGAAAGCGGCATTGCTTCGCCCAGCGGTCGTATACAGCATGTCCTGTCTCGATGTCGTGGTTCCCCATATTGCCCGCGTCGTATTTCAGGTAGTTGAGCATTGCGGCGCATACGTGGGTCGAGGCCGTGTCGATGTAGTTGTAGTAATAGGCTACGGGCTGTCCTTGCAGGATGTCTCCGTTATCGAAAAGCAGTACGTTGTCGCCGTATTGCTTGCGCTGGGCATCCACGAAGGTGGAAATCCGTGCCAGACTGCCCTTCTGTGGGCGCCGGTTGATAAAGTCGTAGGGGAAATAAGCCCCGTGTACGTCGCTTGTCTCCAACAGTTTGATGGTAATTTCTTCGGTGTTCGATGCCTGTACGCCCAGCATGCTTCCGGCGCCGAGCAACGCCATAAGATAGTTTCGGATATGCATAAGTTTGGTTTTTATGTGATGTGACAAATTGTCGGTTAGTGCAAAGATAGTTAAAATAATGTCATTGGCATATACTTTGTTCCTTTTCGCGTAAAAAAACAACTGACTATATGGCTTACATAGACTATTACAGCATTTTGGGAGTTGACAAAACGGCAACTCAAGACGACATTAAGAAAGCATACCGTAAGCTGGCACGCAAGTATCACCCGGACCTGAACCCGAACGACCCGAGCGCGAAGGAAAAGTTTCAGGCGATAAACGAGGCCAACGAGGTATTGAGCGACCCCGAGAAGCGAAAGAAATACGACGCTTATGGGGAGAACTGGAAGCATGCCGATGAGTTCGAAGCACAGCAGAGGGCTTATCAGGCACGTCAGGGAGATGCCGCCGGCGGAACGGAATACTGGTATTCTACCGACGGGCAGCATTTTACCGGCGGATTTGGCGGAAATGCCGGAGGCTTCTCCGATTTCTTCGAAGAACTGTTCGGGCACCGTGGAGGTACAAGTGGCCGGCGGGGAAGAGGAGCCTTCCGAGGGCAGGATATCGAAGCGGAGCTGCACCTTACGTTGCGTGAGGCGGCGGCGACGCATAAGCAGACTTTTACCGTGGGCGGAGAAACCTTGCGTATCACGGTGCCTGCAGGCGTGGCGGACGGGCAGGTCATCAAGCTGAAAGGTCATGGCGGGAAAGGTACCAACGGAGGTCCGGACGGCGACTTGTACATCACGTTCGTAGTGGGCGATGACCCTGTATTCAAGCGGAAAGACAACGACCTGTATACCGATGTCACCATCGACCTTTACACGGCTGTGTTGGGCGGCGAGGTCACGGTGAATACGCTCGACGGGCAAGTGAAACTGAAGGTGCGTCCCGGCACGCAAAACGGCGCGATGGTGCGCCTGAAGGGCAAAGGCTTTCCGGTCTACAAGCAAGAAGGCAGTTTCGGCGACCTGCTGGTAACGTATCATATAACTATCCCGACTTCGCTCACGGAACATCAGAAAGACCTCTTCCGGGAGTTGCAAAAAGGAGCGTGATGCTTTTATTGAAACGCAGATTAATGCGGATTATCGCAGATTTTTTTAATTTACTATTTTCCGATTTACGAAGTACGATTTAATGCTCAAATAGTAGATGGTAAATTGTCAAATCGTAAATTAAAAAATCCGCGTTAATCCACGAAAATCTGTGTTTCAAACTCAACAACTTAAAAACTCAAAGATTATGCAAAACGATTTGATTATCATAAACGATTATTGCGAACGGTGCGACATTGAGCCGGATTTCGTGCTGATGTTAGGCGAAGGCGGACTGATAGATGTAGAAATTATCGGAAATACCGGTTATTTCCCTGCCTCCCAGCTGGGCGAACTGGAGCGTTACACCCATCTGTATTACGACTTGTCGATTAACATCGAAGGCATTGATGCCATCCGACACCTGCTCCGGCGGATAGAAGACCTGCAAGAGCGCGTGCGCAAGCTAGAAAATGAATTGCATTTCTATACAATAGGCAATTGACAAATCGGATACAAGTTTCCGGTTGAAAACAATTTTTTGTTTGTAAGGCTCTTTTCACCAACCTTCTGTAAGAACAGGAGTTGCCTGCTTGGAAGCATAAACGTGAATAACGTATAAGTGGGCAAGACCTTGTTCCTACAGATGGTGGAATGTAAAAGTCATCACTGTAAAACAGAAAATTAGTGAATAAATTGTCAAAAGGTCAATACATCGCATTGGTGGGCTTGAAGCACTTCCAGGCAATGCTTCAGGTCGTTAGGCTTGATGACCACGTTCGCCCGGTCGTTTTGGGCGAAGGCATACATGTACTCGATAAAAATCTGTTCTTGTGCCAGGTATTCCAAAATGACTGCCAATGCACCTGGTTCATTGACACAACTTAAACAAACGACATCTGTGGAAATCACGGCAAAATCATGTGAGCGAAGTACTTCTACTGCTTTGTCTACATCAGACACTATTAAGCGGAGAATGCCGAAATCTGTTGTCTCCGCCATACTGAAAGCATGCATATTGATACCGTTCGTCCCCAAGATACGTACTACTTCGTTGATTCGTCCGGTTTTGTTTTCTAAGAAGACTGATAATTGTTTAATTGTCATAAGTTTTTTATTTTAAGTTGACTAAACTCTAAATATGTCCTGTAAAACTATCTGGAACAAATTTTTACACCAATACCCGTTTATCTATTACACGTTGTGATTTGCCCTGGCTGCGTTGAATGCTGTTTGGTTCCATTAATTTCACGTCAGCACTGATGGAAAGCACACTCTTCAACTTGTCTGCCAACTGTTTTCTCAAAGCTAGCATACCGCCGATATCGTCGTTAAAGTAATCACGCCGAACTTCCACCTGTACTTGTAAGGTGTCGAGATTGTTTATCCGGTCTACTACAAGCATATATCGTGGTTCGAACTCCTTCATGCTCAATATCACACTTTCCACTTGTGAAGGAAAGACATTGATACCACGGATAATCAGCATGTCATCGCTCCGCCCCATAATGGGAGTCATACGTACGCTGGTACGCCCACAAGCGCATTCGCCGGGCATCAGCGAAGTAAGGTCTTTGGTGCGGTAACGTAGTAAAGGCATCCCTTCTTTGGTAAGTGTGGTGAATACCAATTCACCTTGTTCTCCAATAGGGAGAGGCTCCAAGGTAACAGGGTCAATGATTTCAGGATAAAAATGGTCTTCGTGGATATGCGATCCATGCTGTGCCTCGCACTCGCATGACACACCCGGTCCCATAATCTCGCTCAAGCCATACAGGTTATATCCTTTCAGCCCTAGTCGTTCCTGTATTTCCTGCCGCATATGCTCTGTCCACGGTTCAGCTCCGAATGCTCCGATACGCAGGCTTAAATCATTTTTATTAATGCCCATCTTGTCTACTGTTTCTGCTAGGTAGAGAGCATACGATGGGGTACAGGCAATGCCCGTAATCTTCAAATCTCGAATAAGTCGCACGTGTTTTTCTGTGTTGCCAGTCGAAGCTGGTATTACCGTGGCACCTAGGTTTTCTACTCCGTAGTGCGCTCCTAAACCTCCTGTAAATAATCCATACCCATAACTCACAGAGAAAGTATCTTCACGTGTCACGCCATATGCCGAAAGGCAACGCGACATCACCTCCGACCATATCGCAAGGTCCTTGCGTGTGTAGCCCACGATGGTTGGATTTCCAGTTGTTCCCGATGAGGCATGTACTCGCACTACTTCCGATTTCGGTGCTGCCATCAGTCCATAAGGATAGTTGTCACGCAGGTCTTGCTTAGTGGTGAAGGGAAGCTTCACGATATCATCAATACTCCTGATGTCTTCAGGCATCAAATCCATTTCTTGCATCTTATGCCGATAGAACGGCACATTATGATAAACGTAGGCAACAAGCTTTTGCAACCGTTTGCCTTGCAGCTCACGTAACTGTTCGCGAGGCATACATTCTTTATTGGGATTCCAAATCATTTAATCTGTTAATAATTAATGGTTAATAATTTAAGGCTGAGCATGGCTCATTGCTATCAATTACAATTTTCATTGTTTATTATTCATTATGTTGTGGTCCTCATGAAACGCTTTCATCCGTTCTTCCAACACCGGATAAAGTTCTTCGCACATCCGCGAGGTACAAGCACGAACACCTTGTTGCTCGCTTCCGGTAGTAGAGAGTGAAATGCTACTCACTCCATAATACATCAATTCTAAAAGAAGTTCTCCTCCAGTCATACCCGGATAACCTAATGTGAAGAAAAAACCGTCGCCCACTTGTTGGGTCACATCTCTATCGTACACAATGGTAAAACCGTTTTCCGTGAATATCTGCTTCATCCGACGGGCACGACGCTCGTATTCGCGTACATCTTCTACGAAATTGATTTCACCCGAAACCGAGCGGTTAAGCATCTCTGCCATTCCGTATTGGGTAGTAGCAGTACATCCCGAAGTAATCATATAAAGAATGGAAGCGATTAAAGTGGGACCAAATACTCCCAAGTTTTCATACCGCTCTGCCAACGCTGGATACTGACGGTCGAAAAGCTTGTCGGATATGCAAGCCAAGGCTATACGCTGACCGGCATAGCTGAATATTTTCGAGGCAGAAAGCATCAGGATGTAATTGTCGGTATAGCGTGCCACGGTAGGCACGAACGGAGCTTGGTACGGATGACCATACGGGTGGCGGAAATCCATACAGAAATAAGCCTGGTCCTCCATTACCACAGCATCATAGCGGGTGGCAAGTTCGCCGATGATTTTCAATTCCTCTTCCTCCAGACATATCCATGCAGGGTTATTCGGATTAGAATAAACTATCGCCGCTATATCTCCTTTCTCTAGATAACTCTCCAGTTTGGTCCGAAGCGGATTTCCCCGAAAATCGTGGATGTCAAAATATTCCCATTTTACGCCCAGTATGCGGAGTTGCGACTTCTGGATAGGGAAACCAGGGTCGATGAAAAGCACTTTATCTTTACCTGGAATACGCTGGGTACAGGCAATGAATGCTCCAAATGATGCTGCTACCGAGCCTGTAGTAGGTATGCATGCGCGAGGAGAGATATCAATATCAATAAATGCTTTTACGAAACGGGATGCTGCTTCCTTCAGTTCGGGAACACCGGCTGCAGCAGGATATTGTGCTCCCAATCCCGCATCAAGAGCTTTCTTCTCAGCCTCAATACCTACCTTGTTTGCCGGGAGTCCGGGAGAACCTTGATCCATACGGATAAACGGAATGCCCGTCAGTTCTTCTAAACGGGATGCTACAAGCAACACATCGCCGATAGTGGCATTTTGCAAGTCGGCGACTTTCAACTCGCGTGCCACTTCTGCAACCAATTCCTTATTAAATATACTGCTCATATAATATATATAATAATTTACAATTTGAAAATATTGATTTTCGCAGATTAATCGATTATTTCAATTGACGATGGACACTTGAAACAGCAATATAAATGAATCGCAATAATCTGCGAAAATCAGTATGGACCTGCATTATTATTCCTTCACAAATCCAAGCTTTTTCACATAGTTGTGACCGATGTCGAAAGCACGGTAATTCATTTGCACGACTTCTTCTCCCTTCGAGGCGAATATCCGTCCCACGCTTTCGCGTAACGTGGCAGGGTCGAGAATCTTTAGGAATGCCGATGCAGCTCCCAGTAAAATTACATTTGCAGACTTTGGCATTTGGTTTTCTTTCGCCAATTGTTCCACATCGAGTGACACTACGTGGGGCTGTGCTTTCAGTTCATCTGTCAAGGCTTGCTCATCTGGATAGTTAGAGATGTTCTTGAACGGAGCAGACGAAGTAATAATCCATCCGTCTTTAGCCAAAAAAGGTAGATAACGCAACGCCTCCATCGGCTCAAGCGAAAGAATCATATCTGCTGTTCCTAAAGGGATAAGATCGGACGCAATAGGTTTGTCCGAGAGACGGAGGTTCGACTGCACATCGCCCCCACGCTGACTCATCCCGTGTACTTCGGCTTGTTTTAATGCCAACCCCATACGGGTGGCGGCTTCTCCAATGATGGTAGCAATGGACAAGATACCTTGTCCACCAACTCCTGAAAGTATAATGTCTGTTTTCATTTCTTTTCTGCTCTTTTCTTTTTCAACTTACGGTTTAATGTCTGTATGCACTCACGTCGCGGAATAATAACCGATACACCCCGATACTCGATTTCTTCGCGGATGATGCGGGTAATTTCATCCATATTCTTAGGCAGAGGAACTACCACGCGTACGTGCTCTGGCTCTACGCCCAGCCCCAGGCAGATGGCTTCAAATTTGTTGGTGCCTGCCGAGTCCTGTCCGCCGGTCATGGCTGTGGTAAGATTATCCGAAATCACTACGGTGATGTTTGCTTTGTCGTTCACTGCATCTAACAGACCGGTCATTCCTGAATGAGTAAATGTAGAGTCTCCGATAATCGCAATGGCAGGGAATTGTCCGGCATCTGCCGCACCTTTCGCCATTGTGATGGACGCACCCATATCCACGCAACTATTTAATGCACGGAACGGAGGAAGCGCTCCCAGCGTATAGCATCCGATGTCACCAAAGATTTTAGCACCTGGATATTCGGCAGCCACACGGTTTAATGCATCATATACGTCACGATGGCCGCATCCAACACACAAGGCAGGTGGACGCGGTACTAAATGTTGCGCAGGAGCATACACCTCTACGCTGGCAATGCCTAATGCTATCTTCACACTATCAGGGGTTAATTCTCCGGTGCGTGGCAAGTCTCCGCTCAGACGTCCTTTCACTACGTAGGGAGAAGGAAGCAAACCTTTCAATTGTTCTTCTACAAAAGGCTGGCCGTCTTCCACCACTAGTATTTCCTTGCACGACTCTGCCAGGTCGGCTATCTGTTTCATCGGGAGCGGGTATTGCGATACCTTTACCATCGGGAACGGACATCCTTCGGGATAATTTTCCATCACATAGTTATAACCGATGCCGCATGCTACAATGCCCCGTTCAGCCTTTCCTTCGCGTGATACGGTTTTATTGAAAGGAGAAGTTTCCGCTAACTGAAGCAGTTGGGGTTGGGCGGCAATTACTTCCAGATAGCGCCGGCGAGCATTACCTGGCAGCAATACCCAATCGGAAGGTACTGATTCCCTTCCCGTACAAGTCACATCAAGAAATGAACTTTTCACTTGCACCGCTGCACGTGAGTGTGCCAAACGAGTTACAATACGCATCAGTACAGGAAGTTTTTCCCGTTCCGAAAGTTCGTAGGCATATGCCATCATATCGTATGCCTCTTGTTGCGATGAAGGTTCTAAGACAGGTACCATCGCAAACTTGCCATAAAAACGAGAGTCTTGTTCGTTCTGCGATGAGTGCATTGAAGGATCGTCTGCCGCTACAACTACGATACCGCCGTTCACTCCCGTGATGGCAGAATTAACAAAAGCATCGGCACATACGTTCATGCCCACGTGTTTCATGCATACCAATGCACGCTTGCCCACATACGAAACTCCTAAAGCCGCTTCCATTGCAGTCTTCTCGTTAGTACACCAGGTACTGTGTAATCCTCTGGCTTTTGCCAGAGACGAATCTTGTATGTATTCCGTAATCTCGGTTGAGGGAGTTCCCGGATAGGCATATACCCCAGAAATCCCTGCATGGATGGCTCCCAAAGCTATTGCCTGGTCACCCAATAATAAAAATTTTTCGCTATTTTCCATAAATGTGTTTATTGGTTCACCATCGAATAACATGAATCCAAAATGTAATAATAAAAAATGATAACAGCAATGAGGCTATTCTCTGTGATTAGTTATCCACACATTGACATTAATCATTAACTGGATTTCGTGTTTTCGTGATGAATTTTTTCATTTTAATCAATTAATAATCTGTAGTGGAAAAAGACAAAGAAAATCCGTCGGCATCGTCCAGTACGGGAAACTTTTTGCGGAAAACTTTCAAACTGTCCATATCCACGATGGCTTCAGTTCCTTCCTCACACTCGTCCTTGCAGGCAGCTAGTGTGTGCCCGTAAGGGTCTATTACAGCACTTCCCCCACAATATTCACATGTAGGGTCCTTACCCACACGGTTCACGGCTATTACATAGCACTGATTCTCAATGGCACGGGCACGGAGCAACATTTTCCATGCTTCCACGCGTGGTGTCGGCCAGCTTGCCACATAAAGGATGGCATCGTAATCGCCCCGATTGCGCGACCAGACAGGAAAACGCAGGTCATAGCAGACTTCCAACAGGAAGCGTACGCCCCGAAACGGAACAATCACACGTTTATTGCCAGGCGTATAATGCTTATCTTCGCCCCCGTATGTGAACAAATGCTTTTTGTCGTACCAGCATACCTGCCCATCAGGGTATACAAAATAAAAACGATTGTAATATTTACCGTCTTCTTCGGTTGCTACGCTTCCGGCAATAGCGCATTCGCGTTTCCTTGCTTGTTGCTCCATCCATCGAAGTGACTCGCATTCCGTCTCTGCCACTCCCTCAGGCTGCGTACAAAAACCGGTCGAAAACATTTCGGGCAGCACATAAAGGTCGGCTCCCGTATGCGCCTCCATCATCTTTTCAATATGCTTTTGATTCGTTGCTGGATTTGCCCAACAAATATTGGTTTGCAGAATAATGACTTTCATAATGCTTTTCATATCGTTAGAAACATCCCCAAAGGTAACGAATTAATCGGCATTACCCAACAAAATGAGTAAAATTTTAATAAATGGGCTTCGAAGTCTTGCCGATAGGGTACTAACGAAAGCATTTTCCAAGAGGCAAAAGAAGTCAGAAGCTGCCAGCTTAAGGTGGAATTCATAAAAAGAAATGGTGAACATAGGGATAGATTGCAAAATATTTTTTATTTTTGTAGCGAAATTGAGTTAATGTACTGACAAATGAACGTATTAGAACTAAGTGAACAGGAGATTATCAGGCGTAACAGTCTGAATGAGATGAAAGCGATGGGCATCGAACCGTACCCTGCTGCCGAGTATGTAACTAATGCATTTTCAACCGATATAAAAGCCGAATTCAAGGATGACGAGGCAGAACCGCGCAAAGTATCAGTTGCAGGACGCATGATGTCACGTCGTGTAATGGGGAAAGCTTCTTTCATCGAACTACAAGACTCGAAAGGACGTATCCAAGTATATATCACCCGTGATGACATCTGTCCGGATGAAAACAAAGATTTATATAATGTGGTATTTAAACGCTTGCTCGACTTAGGCGACTTCATCGGCATTGAAGGTTTTGTATTCCGAACTCAGATGGGAGAAATATCCATCCATGCGCAGAAGCTGACCGTGCTGGCGAAATCGCTCCGCCCGCTTCCCATTGTAAAATACAAGGATGGCGTGGCGTATGACAAGTTCGAAGACCCCGAACTGCGCTATCGCCAACGCTACGTGGACCTGATAGTAAATGACGGAGTGAAAGACATCTTCCTGCAACGCGCTACGGTGATACGTACCATCCGCCGCGTACTGGACGAAGCCGGCTATACGGAGGTAGAGACTCCTACCTTGCAGAACATTGCAGGCGGTGCAAGCGCCAAGCCCTTCATTACCCACTTCAACGCTCTTGATACCGACATGTACCTGCGTATCGCGACCGAACTTTATCTGAAGCGGCTCATAGTGGGCGGATTCGAAGGTGTATACGAAATCGGCAAGAACTTCCGCAACGAAGGCATGGACCGCAATCATAATCCGGAGTTCACTTGTATGGAACTGTACGTACAGTATAAGGATTACAACTGGATGATGGCATTCACCGAAAAGCTGTTGGAAACCGTCTGCATCGCCGTAAACGGAAAGCCCGAACGTGAAATTGACGGCAACATCATCAGCTTCAAGGCGCCTTACCGCCGCTTGCCTATCCTGGAAGCTATCAAAGAAAAGACCGGCTATGACCTGACTGGCATGGACGAGGCACAAATCCGCGAAGTGTGCCAAAAGCTGAACATGGAAATCGACGACACCATGGGCAAGGGCAAGCTGATTGATGAAATCTTCGGCGAGTTCTGCGAAGGCACCTTTATACAACCCACGTTCATCACCGATTATCCCGTAGAGATGTCGCCCCTTACCAAGATGCACCGCTCGAAACCCGGACTGACCGAACGTTTCGAACTGATGGTAAACGGGAAAGAGCTTGCCAATGCATACTCGGAACTGAATGACCCGATAGACCAGGAAGAACGCTTCAAGGAACAGATGCGCTTAGCCGACAAAGGCGATGATGAAGCGATGATTATTGACCAGGACTTCTTGCGTGCCCTGCAATACGGTATGCCTCCTACAAGCGGTATCGGAATCGGAATTGACCGTCTCGTTATGCTTATGACGGGCAAGACTTTCATTCAGGAAGTATTGTTCTTCCCGCAGATGCGTCCCGAAAAGGTGGCTCCTAAAGATAAAACTGAAAAATTTACTGCTTTAGGCATTCCTGAAGAATGGGTCCCGCTTATCCAAAAAGCAGGATATAATTTGGTATCAGACATGAAAGAAGTTAATCCGCAAAAGCTGCAAATGGACATCTGCGGAGTAAACAAGAAATATAAATTGGGACTGGCTAATCCAAGTGTTGACGAAATCGCAGCATGGATAAGTAAAATCATGTAAGTAAAAAACAAACATGAAATTACCCGGGAAAATAGCAATCATGGGTGGAGGAAGCTGGGCAACGGCTATCGCAAAGATTGTCCTTGCCCAAGCCGGTACGATAAACTGGTATATGCGCCGAGACGACCGCATCGAGGACTTCAAGCGGTTGGGGCATAATCCGGCTTACCTGACTAGTGTGCGCTTCAACATCAAATGCATTAACTTTTCATCGGATATAAACAAAGTAGTGAGAGAATCGGATACGCTGATATTCGTCACTCCTTCACCTTACTTGAAAGCACACCTGAAAAAGCTGAAAACGAAGCTAAAGGACAAGTTCATCGTAACAGCCATCAAGGGTATCGTACCCGATGAAAACATGATCATATCCGATTATTTTCACAAGATGTATGATGTGCCCGAAGAAAACATCGCCGTACTGGCAGGTCCTTGCCACGCGGAAGAAGTGGCTCTGGAACGTCTTTCTTACCTTACCGTGGGATGTAAAGACATCGAAAAAGCCAAAATGTTTGCCCGCCAGCTGAGCGGACAATATATCAAGACTTCCGTAAATACGGATGTGGCAGGAATCGAATATGCTTCGGTGTTGAAAAATGTATACGCCATAGCGGCAGGTATCTGCAGCGGTCTGAAGTATGGAGATAATTTCCAGGCTGTATTGGTCTCGAATGCCCTGCAAGAGATGAACCGTTTCTTAGACACGGTACATCCGGTAGACCGATGCACCAACGACTCGGCTTATTTAGGCGATTTGCTCGTTACCTCTTATTCCAACTTCAGCCGTAACCGTGTGTTCGGTACCATGATAGGCAAAGGATACTCGGTGAAAAGTGCACAAATCGAAATGGAAATGATAGCAGAGGGCTATTACGGCACAAAATGCATCAAGGAACTGAACAAGCACCTGCATGTGAATATGCCGATAGTAGATGCTGTCTACAACATCCTGTACGAACGCATTTCTCCCATGATTGAGATAAAATTACTGACTGATTCATTCAGATAAAATACATATACTATTATGGAAAATATCAAACTTAACATCGAAAAGACTTTAGGATTCATTTCTAAAGAAAAATTAGCTTCTTACGAACCCAAAGTAAAAGCTTGTATGGAAACTCTGGAAAAAGGCACCGGCCTTGGAAACGATTTCCTGGGATGGCTGCACCTGCCTTCTTCTATCACTCAAGAACACTTGGACGATTTAAAAGCTACAGCTCAAGTATTACGTGAAAATTGTGAAGTAGTAGTTGTTGCCGGCATTGGAGGAAGCTACTTGGGTGCCCGTGCCGTTATCGAAGCGATGTCTGACAGTTTTGCATGGCTGAAAGAGAAAAAAGCAGGCCAGCCTGTTATTTTATTCGCAGGACATAACATCGGCGAAGACTATCTGTACGAGTTGACCTCTTACTTGCAAGATAAAAAGTTTGGTATCATCAACATATCCAAATCAGGAACAACAACAGAAACCGCCCTCGCATTCCGTTTGTTGAAAGAGCAATGCAAAAGACAACGCGGTAAAGAAATGGCACGCAAAGTTATCGTAGCTGTAACCGATGCCAAGAAAGGTGCAGCCCGCACTACTGCCGACAAAGAAGGATACAAGTCGTTTATCATTCCTGACAATGTAGGCGGACGTTTCTCTGTATTGACTCCGGTAGGTCTGTTGCCCATTGCCGTGGCAGGATTCGATATCGAACAGCTGGTAAACGGAGCACGCGAAATGGAAAAGGTATGTGCCAGCGAGAACCTGATGGAAAATCCTTCTGCCTTATATGCGGCAACTCGCAATGAACTGTACCAGAATGGAAAGAAAATTGAAATCCTCGTCAACTTCCAGCCTAAACTGCACTATTTCATGGAATGGTGGAAACAATTGTTCGGCGAATCGGAAGGAAAAGACCACAAAGGCATTTATCCAAGCTCGGTAGACTTCTCTACAGACTTACACTCAATGGGACAGTGGATTCAGGAAGGCGAACGTACCATTTATGAAACCGTAGTGTCCGTCGAGACACCTAACCATGAATTGAAAGTTCCTACCGATGCAGAAAACTTGGACGGTCTGAACTTCCTTGCCGGAAAACGCATTGATGAAGTCAATAAGATGGCAGAATTAGGTACTCAATTGGCCCATGTAGACGGAGGAGTGCCCAATATGCGCGTCAGCGTTCCGATGCTGAATGAATTCTATCTGGGCGAGCTGATTTATTTCTTTGAAAAAGCATGCGGTATCAGCGGCTATTTGCTGGAAGTCAATCCGTTCAACCAGCCAGGTGTAGAAGCTTACAAGAAAAACATGTTCGCCTTGCTGAACAAACCGGGATACGAAGCAGAATCGAAAGCTATCCAAGCCCGTTTGAACAAGTAGCCTATGTTTGAAGAAGCAATTCGGACTTATCTGCAAGCACATCGCTTCGGGTCACTCGACTTGAAAGCTGTATTATTCGACATGGACGGCGTATTGTTCGACTCCATGAAAAACCATGCGGCAGCGTGGCACGAAGCGATGAAACGTTACAACCTGCAAATGTCTCCTGAAGAGGCTTATTTGCACGAAGGGCGTACGGGAGCAGATACTATCAACATCATAAGCGCCCGCCAGCGGAAGAAAGAAGCGACGGATGAAGAAATTGAAAACATCTACGAAACCAAATCCGAAATTTTCAATTCGTTACCCCAAGCAGAACGTATGCCGGGCGCATACGAATTATTACAAAAAATAAAAGGAGAAGGATTAACACCGGTCATTGTCACCGGTTCAGGTCAAAAATCATTATTGGAACGGCTCAATAAAAACTTTCCGGATATTTTCAGACCTGAATTAATGGTAACGGCTTTTGATGTCAAATACGGAAAGCCCAATCCGGAGCCTTATCTTATGGGACTCCAGAAAGCAGGGGTAAAAGCAAACGAAGCCATCGTGGTAGAAAATGCCCCATTGGGAGTAAAAGCAGGAGTAGCGGCAGGCATTTTTACAGTAGCGGTAAATACCGGCCCCTTACCTGACGAAGTATTGACACAAGAAGGAGCTAACTTTCTTTTCCATTCTATGATGGAATTCAATAAAAATTGGGAAAGTTTTTATCAAGTAATCAAATAAAGTTGTATCTTTGCACCACACTTAGCATTTACAAATGCTTATACTAACCCTAACAAATTCAATTGGATATTAAAAAGACTGCTTCGGGAGAAGCGGTCTTTTTTCTGTTCGATGTTTGGGAGTATGCCGGTTGCTATGCATTTAACTCTGGCTATTCCTAGAAATGCAGAATTACAAAGCTTATATTTTGAACAGTGTGGAATTGTGCATTTTAATGGAATACACACAGTCGGTATTACTTCTGTTGCCTGTGTCACACCGGATTGTCAATCCGCTTCTTCAATTACGCCGGCTTACACGTCCGGCATGACAATCAAGCTTTGTTCTCTCCGCAATATAGCTGCCTTGCTTGTAAGATTATTAATCTTACAGCGTGAAGATTAATAATCTTCCGGCATGAAGATTAATAATCTTACAAACAAGGTAGTCATGGAGATTGGATGGTCGGACTAAGCTGATGTTAGGGTTTGGCTTGGAAAAGCAACCGGTAGACATAAAGTGTACAGGCACAAATCCAGCTTGACAAATGTGACAAGCGACAAAATGCACAAATTAATGCCGCAAGAAGTATAAAACAGGATTTATACAACATAAGTGAGAATCCAATAAAAATGGCATATGAGATGAGTATAGGCAATCATCTTCATATGCCATTTAATTTTTGAGGTCATTTACTGAATATCCTTGATTCAGTATTGTTCTGCCATATTATTGCAATGTGCCAGCTTCGGCTGCTTGTATCATTTGCTGGCTGGCATACATATATACCTCTACACGCCGGTTTTCTTGACGGCCTGCTTCGGTGCTGTTGTCTGCAACCGGATTGCTTTCGCCCAATCCTTCCACTGTTTTGATTTGTGAGGCAGTAGTACCGCAACTGAGAAGGTAGCTGGATACACTTTGTGCTCGTTCTTGTGAGAGGGCTTGATTTTTCTGTACACTTTGTTCTGCGGTGCTGTTTTTCCAACCCGTATTGTCGGTATATCCATAGATGGCTACATCCATATCGGGATTTTGGATTAATACGTTGTTGGCAAATTTGCTTAGAGCCGCTTTGGCAGAAGTGCTCAGGGTAGAGCTGCTGGTAGCAAATAAGATGCCCGAATCGAAGGTTACTTTGACGGCTTGTAAGCCATTGTTATCCGTAACCTGTTCTACTTCTGCTCCTTCGATTTGCGCAGCCTGTTCGGCAGCCTTATCCATTTTCTTACCAATCAAGACCCCTGCGCCTGTTCCTACGGCAGCTCCTACAGCAGCACCGATTGCTGCGCCTTTTCCATGACCGGCAATACCTCCGATGAGGGCACCCAAAGCTGCTCCGCCACCACCTCCAATCATTCCTCCTTTGGCGGTGTTGTTTAAACTTCCACAACCGCTAAGTACCAAGCATCCGCTCAGTAAGATAGCCATACAACTTGTTTTTTTCATAAGCTTTTTATATTATACATTTAATATGCAAATAAGGGATAGTTTTTCATCGTGTTGTTTACACGGGTACGAACGGAAGTTATCACTTCTTCATTGTCTACGTTCGATAATACCGTTTCTATCATTTCGGCAATTTCATACATTAGGTCTTCTTTTGCACCCCGTGTCGTAATGGCTGGAGTTCCTAAACGGATTCCAGAGGTTTGGAATGCTGAACGGGTATCAAACGGAACCATGTTCTTATTTACGGTAATATCTGCCGAAACCAACGCTTTCTCAGCTACTTTTCCGGTCAGGTCGGGATATTTGGTTCGCAGGTCTACTAACATCGAATGGTTGTCTGTACCGCCGGATACGATGGTAAATCCGCGGTCTATCAATGCCTGTGCTAATGTAGCGGCATTTTTCTTTACTTGTAAAGCATAGTCTTTCCATTCGGGTTGGAGGATTTCATTAAAGGCGACAGCCTTTGCTGCAATCACATGTTCCAGCGGGCCACCCTGGATACCGGGGAATACGGCAGAGTCAAGCAATTGTGACATCATTTTGATTTCACCTTTGGGCGTTTTCTTTCCCCAAGGATTGGGAAAGTCTTTTCCCATTAGGATGATGCCTCCACGTGGTCCTCGTAAAGTTTTATGAGTAGTAGACGTTACGATATGTGCGTATTTTACTGGATTGTCGAGCAGACCGGCAGCAATCAGTCCGGCTGGGTGAGCCATGTCAATCATCAGAATGGCATTTACTTTGTCTGCAATTTCGCGCATGCGTTTGTAATCCCATTCGCGTGAATAGGCAGAACCACCTCCGATAATCAATTTGGGATGTTCGCGTAGTGCGATTTCTTCCATCTGGTCATAGTCTACACGTCCGGTTTCTTTATTCAGGTTATATTCGCAAGGTGTGTAGATGATGCCTGAAGTGTTGACGGCCGAACCGTGGGATAAGTGTCCTCCGTGTGCCAGATTCAGTCCCATGAACTTGTCTCCAGGGTTTAATACTGCAAGGAATACGGCTGCATTGGCTTGTGCTCCAGAGTGAGGCTGGACGTTTGCCCATTCGGCACCGAAGATTTTCTTGATGCGGTCGATGGCGAGTTGTTCGCTTTGGTCTACAACTTCACAACCTCCATAATAGCGTTTGCCAGGATAACCTTCGGCATATTTATTAGTGAGGCATGACCCCATGGCTTGCATTACTTCATCGCTTACGAAATTTTCGGAAGCAATCAGTTCTATGCCTTTCAGTTGACGTTGGTGTTCTCTTTCGATAATGTCGAAAATTAAATCGTCTCTTTTCATATTTGTATGTTTTTTTGATAAAATAATTTGATGTTAAAATATTACACCTACTGAGAAACTTAATACATTCCGGCGACGTTTTAGGGAAATGTCTTGGGTATTATAAGGATTTTCAGTCAGTGTCTTGTCGTATGTGATGGATTGAACCAAATCGTGTAATCCGATTTCATAGCGGAAGTCGAAAAAAATGTTTGATACATTGACTGCAAGTCCGACTACTCCACTAAAGCTGAAGGGACGTATTTCTTCTTTGATTCCTTGCTGATAAAACCCGGAATATTCGCTTTTGGTATGTTTTTCCCATGCGTATGCAACTTTCGGTCCGATAAAGAATGCCATGCCGTATGGATAGGCATCTACGAATTTGTAACCATAAAGCAAAGGCATGTCGATAGAATGGATGTCTGTTTTTACCAAGGCATTGTCATCTATTAGTCCTGCATTGTTTACATCATTCGGAATCGAAATACTCCCTTTTGAAACGTTATACGAAAATTCGGTTTGTAGGAAATGGTGTTTTTTAAAATTGAAGCGGCAGAAAAAGGCTCCGAAATATCCTATCTTGTAGTTGTTCTGGATATCTTGCAGCTCATTTTCTCCTAATGTAAAATGGTCGATGAAGAACATGGTGGAATTAAATCCTGCCTTGATGCCTATATTGACCTTGGGGTCGTTTGTCTCATTGCGCGATTCTGTTTGGGCGTGTGCGGAAAGTCCGGACAGCCCCATAAGGCAAAGCAGGATAAAGGCATTTGTTCTCATCTTATTTCTTCTTTTCTACAGACCAACCGAATTTTCCTATTTTTTCTCCTGTTTCATAATATCCGCCGTGGATATATACTAATAGATTGGATTGTGCGAGTTCAAATTTCCCGGTTTCTGTATTTAAATATTTTTCATCAGCTTTTACATTGACGACATCTGCTATGAACATGTCGTGCGAGCCAAGGGCGATAATGTCTTTCACCCTGCATTCGATACATAGAGGTGATTCCTCGATGAGTGGTGCCTGCACCATTGAAGCCTTGCCTGGCGTGAGGTGCATTTCCTCAAACTTATTATAGTCTTTGCCTGAGCGTACACCGCACCAATCGGTAGCGAATGCCATATCTTTGGTGGTCAGGTTGATGACAAATTCCATGTTCTTTTTCAGAATCGGGTAGGAGTGTCGTTCCGGTCGTACGGAGATGTAGCACATGGGTGGGTTGGAACAGATGGTTCCTACCCACGCTATGGTCAGTATGTTGTATTCTTCTTCCGTGCTTCCGCAACTCACAAGTACGGCTGGCAGGGGGTATATCATCGTGCCAGGTTTCCAGTCTTGTTTCATGGTTTGTGTGTCAGATTAGTTTGATGTTGTCTACCTGTTGTTCTTTCTCGCAATAGTGGCATTTCAGGATACCTTGTTCTTTGTCGGCGACATGGAACCACGTCTGCATCGGCTCGTTGTTGGTGATGCATTTGGGATTGTTGCATTTCACGATTCCTTTCAGTTCGGATGGCATCACCACTTCTTTCTTTTCCACTACCTCGTAGTTGCGGATGATGTTCAGCTTCATGTTGGGTGCCACTACAGAAAGGCGGCTGATTTCCTCATCGGTAAAGAACCGTCCGGCAATCTTGATGATGCCTTTCTTTCCCAGTTTTTTACTTTCGAAGTTGTTTCCGATAGTGATGTTGCTGTCCATGTGTTGCAGGTCGAGCAAGGATACTACGGTAAACAGCTTGTCTGAAGGTATATGGTCGATTACCGTTCCGTTCTCAAGGGCGGCTACTTGCAATTCTTTTTTGTTGCTCATTACATCAAAAGTTTTAAAGGTTCATGATTCGGTTGGTATCTGCTTTCACTTCGTCCAGCGTAATTCCTAATACATCACAAAGAATGGCTTCACGTGCGTACAGGCCGTTTTGTGCTTGTTGGAAATAGTAGGCTTTCGGGTTATTATCCACATCATAGGCTATTTCGTTCACGCGGGGCAACGGATGAAGGATGCGAAGGTTAGGCCGTGTGTGTTCCAGCATTTTGTTGTGCAGGATATATACGTCTTTTACCCGTTCGTATTCCATCAGGTCGGTGAAGCGTTCGCGTTGTACACGGGTCATGTACAGGATGTCTGCATTGGCAATGGTTTCCTCGTTGAAGTCGCTGTGTTCTTCGTAATGGATGTGATGTTCCTTGCAGTACAGTTTGTATTCTTCCGGCATTTTCAGTTCGTTGGGGGCGATGAAATGGAAAGTCGGGTTAAAATGGCGCATTGCCATCAGGAGGGAATGTACTGTGCGTCCGTATTTCAAATCACCTACCAGATAGATGTTCAGATTTTCCAGTGTACCCTGTGTCTTATAGATGGAATAGAGGTCAAGCATGGTTTGAGAAGGATGCTGGTTGGCCCCGTCGCCCGCGTTGACGATAGGAACGGGTGCTATTTCGCTGGCATAGCGTGCGGCTCCCTCCAAGTAGTGACGCATGACGATGATATCGGCATAATTGCTTACCATCATGATGGTGTCTTTCAGGGTTTCTCCTTTCGAAGAACTTGTCACCTTGGGGTCGGTGAATCCGATGACTTTTGCACCTAAACGATTGGCAGCTGTCTCAAAACTCAGACGCGTGCGGGTGGAAGGTTCAAAAAAAAGGGTCGCAACGATTCTCTGGTCCAACAAGTGACGGTTTGGTTTCTTTTCAAACTCTTGTGCCATTTCCAGCAGATAAAGGATGCGTTCCTTCGAGTGGTTGGCAATAGTGACTAAACTTCTATTTTCCATATTTTCCGTTTAATGATAGTTCTTTAATAAATACCGGAGTTCAAAGATAGTCAAAAAAATAGAATGAACGGTTTTTATTCCGGCATTTTTTATACTTTTGCACTTCGTAAAGAGTAATATCGGACACAAGAGTATGAAGGTGCAGTGTTTTTCTTTGTCGGCGAAGCAAGACATTCCTCTTTTTGTGCCATTGTATTTCCTGGGTTCTATGTTTATATATTAAGGTATAAGAATTATGAGAAAGAAGTTCATATGCGCATTGTGGATTTTGGTGGTCTTGAGTATTCTGGCCGTGGCGGTTGTATTTACGGCTATAGCGAAAGGATGGATAGGCTATGTGCCTCCGGTGGAGGAATTGGAAAATCCCAATCTGAAATTTGCTACCCAGATTATATCCGATGATGACCAATTACTGGGGACATGGTCGTATAGCAAGGAAAATCGTGTTTATGTAGGCTATAATGATTTGTCGCCCAATTTGGTTCATGCATTGATTGCTACAGAAGACGTGCGCTTCAGCGAACATTCCGGCATTGATTTTCGTGCTTTCTTGCGTGCGGTAATCAAGCGCGGAATACTGATGCAGAAGAATGCCGGAGGAGGCAGTACGATTACCCAGCAGCTTGCCAAGCAATTTTATTCACCTACGGCAGACAATGTGATGGAACGTCTGTTACAGAAGCCGATAGAGTGGGTGATAGCCGTCAAGTTGGAGCGTTATTATACAAAAGAAGAAATCCTCACGATGTATCTCAATAAGTTCGATTTCTTAAACAATGCTGTGGGTATCAAAACGGCGGCAAAAACTTATTTCTCGAAAGATCCGAAAGAACTTTCCATCGAAGAGGCTGCAACACTGGTTGGCATGTGTAAGAATCCTTCGCTTTATAATCCTCGCAGGTTTAACGAACGTTCGCGGGGACGTCGAAATACAGTGCTCGACCAGATGCGCAAGGCGAATTATATTACGCGGGCTGAATGTGACTCGTTGCAGGCACTTCCGCTTAAGTTAAGGTTCCAGCCTGTTGACCATAAGGATGGGCTGGCTACTTATTTTCGTGAATACCTGCGTCATATAATGACTGCTAAGCAGCCCGATAAGAGTAAGTATCGCGGCTGGCAGATGCAGCAGTATTACGAAGACTCCATTGCCTGGAAAACCAATCCGCTTTACGGTTGGTGTGCGAAGAACAAGAAAAAGGATGGCACCAACTATAACATTTACACCGACGGGTTGAAGATTTACACCACTATCAACTCCCGGATGCAGCAATATGCTGAAGAGGCGGTTTACGAGCATGTGGCGAAGTATCTCCAGCCTCGCTTCTTTAAGGAGAAGATGGGGCGGAAGACAGCTCCTTATACCAACCAGCTGACGCAAGAAGAAGTGAACGAGATAATGGACCGCTCAATGCGTCAGACCGACCGCTACCGTCAGATGAAGAAAGCAGGATGCTCGGAAGAAGAAATCCGTCAGGCCTTCAACACCAAGCATGAGATGACGGTTTTTTCATACGAGGGAGAAAAAGATACCATCATGACACCGATGGACTCCATTCGTTATTATAAGTATTTTCTGCGTGCCGGGTTCATGTCGATGGATCCTGTGACCGGTTATGTGAAGGCATACGTAGGCGGGCCTAATTATAATTACTTCCAGTATGACATGGCAATGGTAGGACGCCGTCAGGTAGGGTCTACCATCAAGCCTTTCCTTTATTCGCTAGCGATGGAGAATGGTTTTTCGCCTTGTGATGAAGTACGTAATGTGGAACAGACACTTTTCGATGAGAACGGAAAAGCTTGGTCGCCACGTAACTCTTCCCGTTCGCATTATGGTGAAGTGGTTACTCTGAAGTGGGGACTTGCCAACTCGAATAACTGGATATCGGCTTATCTGATGAGTAAGCTTAGCCCTTATGCGCTGGCGAGGTTGATTCACTCGTTCGGTGTGCTGAACAAAGACATACAGCCCACTGTCTCTCTTTGTCTGGGTCCGTGTGAGATATCGGTAGGAGAAATGGTTAGTGCTTATACGGCATTTGCCAACCGGGGCATCCGCACGGCACCGCTGTTTGTTTCGCGCATTGAGGATAATGAGGGAAATGTCATTGCTAACTTTACTCCACAGGTCGATGAGGTAATCAGTGAATCGAGTGCTTATAAAATGTTGGTGATGCTGCGTGCCGTTATTAATGAGGGTACCGGAGGACGTGTGCGCCGTTTGTATGGCATTAAGGCAGATATGGGTGGAAAGACCGGAACAACTAACCGTAATTCAGATGGTTGGTTTATGGGATTTACTCCTTCATTGGTGTCTGGATGCTGGGTTGGCGGTGTAGAGCGTGATATCCATTTTGACACGATGCGTGATGGACAAGGTGCTTCGATGGCACTTCCGGTATGGGGACTCTTTATGCAAAAAGTTTATGCTGATAAGGAATTGGGCTATTCTGAAGAGGAACGCTTTGACATTCCAGGTGATTTTGACCCTTGTAAGGACAAATTGACTGAAATGGAAGAAGAAAATGCCAGCAGGCTGGACGATGTGTTCTTCCAATAACAATGCTTCACGGATGCCTGCACTTTGCCCATCTGTCGTTCTTAAAAATGAAGCTATGTTTCAGATGCAGTTCATATATATATGCAACTGCATCTGAAACATAGCTTTTAATGGCGAAGTATTTATTTTCTATTGTCGGTTGTTGGCAGACTACGGATATACCTATGAAAATAGTTGGCTGAAAGACTTGGTTTTGGGGGGTAGGTCTTGCAACTGTTTCTTAGAACCAGTCATTTAAAGGAGAAAACGGTATTTATCTAAGATATTTCGAAAAAAAATCCTTTTTCATTAGCTTTTTTACTGAAAAAATATTTCCTTTACAGCAAAATGATTTATATCTTTCTTAAATGATTGACTGTATGATAGATGTTTTCATTTGTAATTGAATTAATTTATAAACCATAAAAACAGATACTATGAATTTACTCGTTAGCTCTGATGAAGAGCTGATTTCTTTATTTCAGTCTGGAAACAATGAGGCATTTGCTATTCTTTTACACCGCTATGCCGACCAGATTAAATATTCTATTCGTCAAATCATATCCAGTATTGAAGAAGCTGAAGATGTTTTTCAAGATTTATCCATTCATTTCAGTATTAAACTGAAGACAGCTTACAAGGAAAATGGGAAATTTGGAGGTTGGCTACATTGTGTAGTTGACAATTATTTATGTAGCTATTGTAGGAAAATGAAGCCTAAAATCACAGATTTGGATTTGGAGACGGTGAAAGATTGGCAAAATGAATATGAATTAAGTTCGCAGGATAGAGAACATAAATATGCAGAACTAAGGAAATCGGTCAAGGAGCTTCCGGAGGAATTAAGAATATTGGTAGAGATGAAAATCTGGAAAAGAATGACTTTAGAGGCTATTGCCGTCAAATTAAACTCGAACAAATCGACAATAGCCAAGCGTTTGCAGTCTGCTTATCACCAACTGGAAAAGAGTATGCTTGCCAAAGGGTATGATGATGCTTTTATTTGATTCTTGTCGGGAATATCTAGTAAAATAGACTTGAAAATCTTATCTTTGCAAAAAAGGGAGAATATGGATTATGACTTGACTTTATATCAAGTATCTCCCCGGTTGGCAGAAACGGTAATAGCCCGTATCGGTGAATTCAATCGGGGCAGGACAACCGTTAATGGTTGTTATGCTATTAGTGTGGCTACAGCTTATCGTCCATATTATGCTTTCTGGCGTTTCTTCCCCAACGTAGAGATTCCTTTATTTATACGGACACTTGCCGTCACTTTTGATATGGCGGCTGAACGTGCTTTTTCTTTGCTTCAAAATTGTAATGTAAAACTTGAAGTATTTGATAATAGGGTTTTTGAATGCTATTATGGACAATCGGAAGATTTTGTTCCTTTCGGAAAGTACCGTGGCAAACGATTGGCTGAAGTGTATTATATTGATCCTTCTTACGTATTGTGGCTGGCAAATAAATTTGTACCTAGTCTCAAGCGTTACGAACCATTGGTTGTTCTGGCCAAAGAGTTTGCACGTGTTCATTTTGAACTGACAGTACAAAAGCGTCGCGTTTCATCGGTGAGCCATAATGTGGGGCAAGTAGGCGAGCGTTTGAAAGAACTTTTTCTGACGGTGTTGAATGTCCGTCTACAAGTAGATATTTACAAGCCTGATTTCTATGTGGACCAATATATTTTGGCAGCCGACCGTGATGGAAATCGTTTTACGTTTTTTCTTAAAGCAGGCGGACGTAGTCTTTCGCCCAATGTATTAAGTTGCCATACACGAAAGGTCATTGCTCACGAGATGTTGCATCTTGCTTCTGCTAAGGTGATATCGCATTACGAGAGTCGCGGAGTGCGTTATACTCGTTTGGGGTATGTGAAATTGTTGTAGTACTCAATATTGCAAGGCTAAGGTTAAATGTCCACAATGCGGTGAATGAGAAGAGGATTATCTTCTGTGTCAGGTCGGATAATCCTCTTTTGAAGATAGGATTATCCGTTATTTCCGGCATAAATCCTTGAAATCACAATAGGTGCATTTATCCGGAATCTCGGTTTGTGTGAATGGGATTTCCGGGGAGAAGATTTCCATCAGCAACAGTTTCAGTCGTTCGCGGAACTCCATTTCGTAACGGGCAAAGTCGTAAACGGGTTCAGCTTTTCGTGCTTCACCCAGTTGGATGACTGGCGTGTAGTTTTCTGAGGCAGCCCGGTGTATGTACAGCAGTGAGGGAGCTACTTGGCGTGTGTCTTGTTTCTCCCGTAGCTTGCGGCATACGATAGCAGCGTAGAGGAATGTTTGGAATACATGACTCGAACGTTTGAGGTCGGGAGAAAAGAGCGATTCTATGCTGGATGGCGTGTCGGCGTTTCCTCCAGTCTTATAATCGACGATGCGCAGAATGTTGTCTTTCCAATCTATTCTGTCAATGATGCCTCCGATACGCGAATGTAGGACGGTGTCGGCTACGGTGAGTTTCAGTTCTTCGTAGACGGGGTATTCTGAACTGACGAACGTGAATGGTGCATGCTTCAGGTCCTTCTGGAGCAGTTGCTTCACATAGCGTAGTATGACAGCTGAATTAATAAGTTGGATACCATTGTAAGTGGGTTTTTCTTCAGGAGGCAGATGGAAAAAAAGTTCTTTGAAACCTTTGTCGACATAGTCCTGTAAGCGAACTTCATTTTTCAGCAGATTCTCTATTGTTTCTTGATTGATGACTTTTCCGTGTGTTGTCAGGTCTTTGTAGATGTGTTCGGCAGCATGGTGGAAAATACTGCCGAATTTGGCAGCATCAATTTCAGGAGAGATTTCATCGGGGGCATTGAGGTGTGCCGCATACTTGTAGTAGAATTTTAACGGGCAGTCCAGGTAACAGTTCAATGCCGAGGGCGAAAGTACAGCTTTTGGGTTGTAACGTACATCGAAGGTTTCCCATAAGCGTCGGAGGACGGTCGGTCCTTTGGAGATACAGATAGGGGTAGAGCCTTGTGGCGATTGTGCAGCTTCCAGTCTCAAACGCTTGACGGGATACCCCCATTCGATGATGAATTGGAGCATGAAGCGCGACATTTCGCCACGGTTGATGCCGTCAGTAGCAGTGTTGAATATCAGTGTAGCTTTTTCCGTGCGCTGTAACAGACGGTAAAAATAATAGGCATAGACGGCTATCTTGTGGTCGATGGTGGTCATTCCGAATGCTTTTCGCAGGTTGTAGGGGATGAATGAGGCATCGTTTCCACCTTTTGGAAGTTGGCCTTCGTTTACCGAGAGCATAATGAGGTGACGGAAGTCGAGGTTACGTGTTTCCAGTACTCCCATTACTTGCAGTCCGATGGCTGGTTCGCCATGGAAAGGAATACTCGAAGTAGCCATGACGCGGGTAAGCAGGCGTTGCAATGTCTCGGGTTTTACGTTTAAGTCTTTGTCTTCTATCAGTGTGTAGAATCGGTTCATCAAGGTATAGGTCTTGAACAAGGCTTCACGGTAAAGCTGGTCGAAAGCGGTTGTATCCGAAGGCTTTTGTTGCTGGTAAGATAACGCGACTTTCTCTAATGCCTTCGTAATCAGCTGGCATAAGTTGGAGTTGGTGGTAACGGGCGTGAAGAGTATCTCCAGTATTCCGTCTTTTTCTAATTCGGAGGGAAGTGGGTAGAATCTGTTGTCACGGGTTAGGCTTTGCTCCAATTCTGCCGCCTGTGACGAGAGTTGTCGCGTATAAGGGTGCTTCAGCAGGCTGATTACTTCGGTGAAGCGATAACGTCCGTTTTGTGTGTTGTATCCTGCAGTATGCAGTTCCAGCAAGGCACAGACAAAACTATATGCAGGCGTTTGTGAGAGAGGAAAGCCCATTGTGATGTTGATGTGTTTTACATTTTCGGGAAGCGAATGGAGTACGGACTGGAGCAGTGCCTCGTTGCATAGCACTACGGCAGTTTCTTTTTCTTCTTCGGTAAGATTCTCACGAAGCCATTGGGGCAGGTAGCGCGCTTGTCCGTTTTCAGTGGGCGATTCTACAAAAGTAATGTCTTTGGCTTGATTTAAGTTATTAAAGAAAGAGGGAGGAAGCTCAGATGGGAAATCCCGTAAATTCCGGCGGATGAATTCGCCTGCTTCATGAGGTGTCCGGTTCAGGTAAAAGGTGTCGTAGTCCCAGTAAAATAAGGCTTTGCCTGCATCGGCAAGTCTACGGAAGAGTGTATGTTCTACTTTGTTCAGTACGTTGAAACCTACAAAAACATACAGCCGGTATGGAAGTTTGTCGGGATTCAGGGTGTCGATGACTTGGCGGTACATCATTCCTTCGTAAGCAATGTGCTGGCTTTCCAGCAATGCTTTATATCGGGTGTAGATTTCTCCTAGTGTGTCCCATATCGAAATGAAGCGTTGTTTCAACTCTGTTACGCGGTCAATCGAGAAATTTCGGAAAAACTGCGAAAGGGCTTCTTTCTGTCCTTCTTCCAGAAAATCGTAGTCATCAGTTAAGCCGTTCAGGTCTTTCAGATTGCTGAAGAGCGCCTGGGTATCTGCCAAGTTCTTGTCTGCGTCATCAAAATCGGCTATCAGCATCTCTCCCCAGAAAAAGAAATCGTCTAGAGATTCATTACTTCCGGTTACTTGGCGAAATACTTTATACAGGTCACACACCAATTTGACGGAATCGCCTGTTTGCCATGGAGAACACTGGCGGAACAATTCGCTGATGCTGGTGTAGGCGGGCGACCACAAGGGGCGCTTGCTTTCATGTGCCAAATACTCGTTGAAAAACAGGCTGGCGCGTTTATTGGGGAAAACCACGGCAACATTGCTTAGGTCACCGTGCGTTTTTTCATATAGGTCGTGTGCTACTTCTTGTAGGAATGTTTTCATCTTTTTTATTGGTTTATTGAGGGTTAGTAGTTGGGGAATTTGTCACTTGGGATTGGATATTAATGCCTTTTTAGGGGAAAAGTATCGGTTTCTGGATATCTGGATTTCTGTGGAGTCATACTTTTTCCAACTCGTTTCCGAATACATACCACAAGTAGCCTTCTACATTTTTGTAGCCCATCCCGATGAGCAGGTTCATATATTCTTTTACCTGCTGGCGGTAGACATTTTTTTTCTTACCGAACTTGAAGTCGACTACTACCACTTTGTCTTTTTTCATCATTACGCGGTCTGGTCGCCGTGTCTGGAATGTTCCGGTTTCATCAGTGTAAATGATGCTGCATTCGTTATAGAGTCTCCAATTTCCTCCATACCAGTCTTTTACCTGCGGGTGGTTTAGCGCCCAACGAGCAAGTTTTTCGATTTCGCATGCTTTCTCTTCCGATTCCAGTATGCCTTCAAACGTAAGTTTTTTGATGACTCCAGGTAAGTCGGATTCAGTGGTGATGGAAGCAAACACTTGATGCAGGAGTTGTCCTTGACGGATGTAGCGTTCGTGTTCTTCTTCATCTTCATCGCCTCGGATAAAGTCGGCAGAACGGTTCGATTGTTTGAATTCGATTGGGGTTTCTATCGATTCCACCTGTACAGGCAAGCTTTGTGGAAGTACTGCAAGTGGATTCTCAGAGCCTTTTTCCTGTTTTTTATTTTCCGAAGGACAGAGAGAGCCGAAGGTGTATGTCAGAGGAGATGTTTCTTCGGTTTCTTCTGTTTTTGTGTCCCAAATGTTGAGTTGGGGGGCTACTTCAGCAAGTAGTTCCGATACAGTGCCCCGCTGGTTTGCTTTACCCCATATAATAAGGTTCTTGCACGCACGGGTAAACGCCACGTAGAGTAGATTCAGGTTATCCACCCATAGCTGGAGTCGTTCTTCCCAATAGCTGTCGTGGTAAACAGAGTCTGCCATGGCTGAAGAATAATTTACCGGTACGATGTCCAGTTCGTTGAACGGGGCACGGTCGGTCTCTTTTCCTGTTCCTGCCACTGAACACCATATCAGGTGATTGTTGGTTTCGTTTTCCATCTTCCAGTCGCAGAAAGGGAGCAGTACAGTGTGGAATTCTAATCCTTTCGACTTATGGATGGAAAGGATACGGATACCTTCTATTTCTCCCGATGGGATGGTTTTTTCGTGCAGGCGTTCGTCCCAAAAAGCAATGAAGGCAGTTAGCTCAGACGAATGTTGCTGCATGTACTCGGTTACAGCATCGTAGAAAGCGCATAGGTAGGCGTCCTGATGCTCAATGCGTTGCATATCGAATAGCAGGAAGAGTTTTTCCAATAGCTCATAAAGAGGCATGAGGCGCAATTCAGGCATCTGTGCTGCAAAGGCTTCAGGTAGGAAAGGAGTGAGGTCATCCGCTAAGATTTGGTTTAGGCTGATGCTGGAGTGAAGTATTTCGTGCTGGTATGCTACTGCCAGACGTGCACCGGCTATGCGGTCTTCGGGCGAGGTGAGATAGCGTAACCCGTCTACCATCATGCATACAGCCAGCGAAGCATCGAGGCGGAAAGCTTCGTCCGATACGATGCGGTAGGGTGTATGTTTATCAAAATAATCGGCTATGGAGGGAATGGATTTATTTTTCCGTACCAGAATAGCTATGTCATTGGTATGTATTCCTTGTGCGATAAGTTGTTCTACTTGGCTGGCAAGGGCATGCAGGGTAGCATCAGCGTATGGCTGTTCTTGGGTATCGGGTAGGAAAGTCAGGCTGACGAATCCCTGTTCGTTTTGTTTGGAAGTTTCCTGGCATACGTCGCTGTATGCGTTGAGCAATTGCAGGCATGGGGTGCCTGTTTCATCCTCATATTTGTGGTTCAGGGCGGTACAAGCGGAAGTAAACATTGCGTTGTTAAAGTAAATGATGCGTGCTTCACTTCGCCAGTTCGTTTTCAGGGTCAGTTCGCGGATACGCAAGGTCGGGTCATTCCCCAGTCCTGCCAGAATTTTCCAGTCTCCGTTGCGCCAGCGGTAGATGCTTTGTTTGATGTCGCCTACGATGAGGCTACCTTCCCTTTGTGAAAGACTTTCTTCCAGCAGCAGATGGAAATTTTCCCATTGCATACGTGACGTATCTTGAAATTCGTCTATCATCACTGTGTCGATGGAAGTACCTATTTTTTCATAGATGAATGCTGCGTCACCTTCGTGCATCAGGCTATGCAGGAGGGCGTTGGTATCGGATAATAAAAAACGGTTGTGTTGCTGGTTCTGCAAGCGCAGTTCCTCATCAATATGTGCCAGAAGGCGTAGGTTGTTCAGATAGCGTAACGAAAGATTGCACGAGTTTACCAGTACGTTATTCTTCGGCCGGAACTCTTCGGCGGTTTTCAGCAAGGGAATCAGTTCGCGTGTGGCAAGGTCTAAGATGGCAGCGCGATGGGGTGAAGTGCGTGTTGCCCAGTTATCTTCACTCGCCAGGCACTTGTCTACAGTGGCATTGCGGATATTGTCCGACAGGTTTCCCAGGGCGAGTTTGTTGAAATAGCTTCCGATACCACGCGAACCGTTTTTCAGATCGGTTGGCAACAGGCCGTTCATTTCCAGTACACCTGTAAACTGGTCGTTAAAGCTTTTCATCTCTTCCAATGCTTCACGGCGGATGTCCTGCACCTGTCTCCGATAGTTGGGAATGAAAGTCGGGTCGGCAAGTTTACGGCGCAGCCCGTCGCCTTTCTCAATGTATCCTTCGTCAAGGATGTTGCGTCCGAAGTTCTTGATTTCGCTTGAAATATCCCAGCGTTTGTCATCCGAGATGCGTTCGTCTATATATTCCATCAGCCAACTCAGTACGGGTGAATGACGGTCCAGTTTTTCTATCATTGCATCTACGGTATCTGAGAGTACTTCTGTGTTATTCAGTTCTATGGTCATATTGGCACCTAGTTCCAGCTCGCGGGCTAAATTGCGCAGCACGGCCTGAAAAAAAGAGTCAATGGTTTCAATTCGGAAACGACTGTAGTCATGTATGATGTTGTGCAACGCCCGTCGTGCTGCCTTGCGGATGGCGTCTTCGTCCATCTGACATATTCGTTTCAGTTCATTGAGGTAGCTGTCCGATGATTTGACGTTGTAGCCCAGCCCATAGAGTTGTTCCAGAATACGGCTTTTCATTTCGGCTGTAGCCTTGTTTGTGAAGGTTACTGCCAGGATACGCCGGTAGGATGCAGGATCTTCTATCAATTGTCGGATGTATTGCACGGCAAGGGTAAAGGTCTTTCCTGAACCGGCTGAGGCTTTATAGACTAATAGTTGTGGGGTATTTGTCATAGCTTTTTTATATGCGTTAATATGCGTTTTCAGTGCAAAGATAGTCTTTTGCTTGGATACCGGAAACGATGAACCGTTTTATTTGGAAACTGTTTTGAATTAATCAAAGAAAAAATGTTATGGGCATTTATAATCAAATTCCTAAAGCCATATAATTGAAATATCTGATTGGATTATATTATCAATCCAGACATCATCCTTTTATGGTTTCCATATCAAAACCGTACGTTCTCCAATTGAA
>OIWN01000319.1_pt1 | contig 45557 bp, 72 predicted proteins | sample 1587591 | NCBI WGS metagenome assembly OIWN01 (sample SAMEA3888901, study PRJEB22519) | human gut metagenome | biome: human gut; feature: human-associated habitat; material: faeces | place: Denmark | collected 2010 | reverse complement strand
GGAGATGCTGGAGGGGATGGAATGAACACGCTGATTTTGTACGCTATGGGAATTGCATCGCTGGTAGTCATTATCGCCGGGGCATTTTTCGTGGTGGTCATGATTGTGTACTATATCCAAGTCATGTGGTCAAAAATTTCTGCCTGTGCTAATAACACGATGGAGTATTTGCGAAACAAGCAAGATTTTGAGGTTTACAAAGCTGACGTGCTCCGCTGGGATACAATGAAGCGAGAGAAGGCGCTGAAGTGCCGGGAGTGCGCGTACAGGAAAAAGTACATGGACGAGGAGGCCCAGCCATGACGCGGGAAGAAGTGAATTACACTTTAGGGAGCCTGTTTGATGGATCGGGCGGTTTTCCTCTTGCCGGTAGCTTATGCGGTATCACGCCGATATGGGCGTCAGAAGTAGAGCCATACCCTATCGCTGTCACGCGAAGCCGCTTCCCGGCGTTGCAGCATCTTGGCGATATCAGCAAAATCAACGGGGCGGAGATCCCGCCAGTGGACATAATTACATTCGGTTCACCGTGCCAGGATTTGAGCGTTGCCGGTAAGCGCGCAGGCTTGAAACACGAATCCAACGGGGACGAAGAAACCACGCGCAGCGGCCTATTCATGGAGGCTGTGCGCATAATCAAGGAAATGCGAGGTGCAACCAATGGAAGATACCCAAGTTTCGCTGTTTGGGAGAACGTACCGGGAGCGTTCAGCAGTAACAAAGGAGAGGACTTCCGCGTCGTCCTCGAAGAGCTTATCAAAATCGCGGAGCCGGCAGCCGCGGTGCCTCCGATGCCTCAAGGTGGATGGCCCTATGCAGACTGTTATGTGGGTGACGGATGGAGCGTTGCTTACCGAACTTTCGACGCGCAATATTGGGGAGTGCCCCAGCGTCGCCGTAGAATCCACCTTGTCGCAGATTTTGGAGGCGAACGCGCCGGAAAAATACTCTTTGAGCGCGAAGGCGTGCGAGGGTATTTTACGCAGGGCAGAACGCCGTGGCAAGGAACTTCCGCCGATGCTGAAAGCGGCCCTGGAACAGCAGATCGGGAGGGAAACTGCATAGCGTTTCACATGCTGCAAGATCCTATCACGAACACAAAAATATCGCCGTGCATAGGGCAAGGAAATTCTGACCACGGGCAGGCCAGCATTGGAATCTGCTATGCAGCTGCATTCAAAGCGGGACAGGGAGCGAAAGCGGGTGGGATCGGATGGCAGGAAAAAGTTTCTCCGACGCTGGCCGCCTCACCAAGCGGAACGAATCAGGCTCCAGCGGTGTGCATGAAATACCTGTTTGAGAACCACAGCCAAGACACCCGATATAAAGGCCCTCTTGATATTTGCCCCATGCTCCCTGCGCAGCTTGGCACAGGCGGGAATAATACGCCATTTGTGGTCGAGGGAACGCCTGTAATCTGTCTGCAAGGAAATGTGATTGATCGTGCAGAAACGGCGAGGTGCAACGGGAAGGGCTGGAAAGAGGATGTTTCTTACACGTTGAACACCATTGACCGCCCCGCTGTCGCTTTTGCTATGCAGGCGTTCGGGAAGTACGCAGAAAGCGATACAGCAAGCGCCATGAAAGCGCGCGACTACAAGGATGCAACAGATCTTGTGGTCGAAAGTTCTCTAACCCCGTGGGACAATCAAGCACGGAGGATATACAGCGAAAATGGTGTATTCCCTGCGATATCTGCAAGAGAGAAAGCAGGTCAAAACCAACAGGCTGTACTTACGCATTACATTGTGCGCCGCCTTACACCAACCGAGTGCGCACGGCTGCAGGGCTTTGCCGACCGATGGGGAGATATCGACCAGAAGGAGGACTTCACAGAGGACGAGCACCGTTTCTGGCTGAATGTCCGCAATACACATGCCGCCATAAACGGCAAGACGGTCAAGGAGTACACCAAGGCGCAGATGTTGACGTGGTACAACAAACTCCACACGGACAGCAGCGAGTACAAAATGTGGGGCAATGGTATAGCTTTGCCACCTGCCCTATATGTTATGCAGGGCATCGAGAATGTTTTGAGAAATGGAACCGAAGGGAGGACAAGCCATGAGCATGACGCGGGAAGAAGCGGCCATCAAAAGCTGTGAGGATAGAATCAAGCACCTGGAAAGCGCCCCGCCCCACCACTATGGGAAACGGCAGCGGGAAAGAGCAATTGAACTGGAAAAGGTAAAAATAAAGGCCCTCCGCCCCGTCAGCCGGCAGCAGGTAGAGAAAGTGTGGAAGGGTGAGTGGGTTAAGCGTCACAAGCACCGCGGAGGGTTTCGCCGTGTGACTGGCATGGATGACATGGGCGAACAACACACCATCACGATTGACGAGAGGTGCGAGTATGACGACCTTTACTGCTCAAAGTGCGGCAAGCAAAGCCCGGACAACTTCTTGAATTTTTGTGGATATTGCGGCGCTCCCATGACGGACGAGGCCGTGGATATGGAGATTAAGCGATTGGAGGCGCTGTATGGAGATAGGTGACGTGGTTGTCTGTATGGTAAGCGGTGTGAAAGGCGTGATAACGAAAATCTACACCCCGACCGCCTCGGCGATGCAGATTATGGTGCGTACGGACGATGGGCGGCTGTATCATGCGCCATATAATACATGGAGATTGGAGGCGCTGAAAAATGACTGAGGCAGAAAAAGCATATCAGTATTTTGTGATTGCTGTACCCGAAAACGAGGAACAGGCAAAGGCATATTTCTGGGCCAGAAAAGCCCTCCAGTCTACCCTCCCCCCGCCGAACGAGTGGGTGAAACGAATGCTGGAACTCGATGAGCTATACACAAAGCTCCAGGTCGTAACAGGCTTTACAGCGGAGCGTCTACTAGAAATGTTCGCAGATGGGTATACACTGGAAAAACCGGATTATGCAAAATCATTTGAAGATATGGCAAGTTTGGCCGAAACCACCCCGCCGAACGAGGCGCTGACGATTGAGGAATTGCGGGAGATGGACGAGCCTGTGTGGGTTGCCTGCAAACCCATCGAGGGCGGAGACGGGTACTGGTGTCTGTGCCAGCATGGGCATATCATCACACCGGCAGGTAGCATTTACGATGTAAAGGAAATCCCGCATTGGGTGTTTTACCGCCGCCCGCCGGAGGGAGAGGAGTACACCTGATGGACTACGAAAAGCTTGTGGCTGACTTAAGAGATTGGTTGCCACCGGAAAGTGAGAAAATCCCATACGGAGAACTAGTCGGCGCGCCATATCCATACAACCTGCAAGGTCCATTGGTGTATTCTGATGGGGTATGTAACTTAGTGGAAGAAGCTGCGGATGCTATCACTGCCCTGTTGGATGAAAACGCTAGACTGAAAAACAGGAAATCAATGTGGAGGAAACTGTTGGAGGCGATTAAAAGCGCCTTTGGCTGGGGGGACAAAGGAGAGAAGAACCCTGATGGACTACGAAAAGCTGATTGAGCGGCTGAATGGATTGTACACGGCGCTTAGAGAAGAAGGAGAACAGAAGTGCTCACCAGAAATAAACACGGTCGCATTTGTGTTGATGGACGCCGCCTCCGCCCTCTCCACGCTCCAGGCCGAAAACGAGAGTCTGAGGGCCGAGCTGGCCCAGGCGGACCGGAAGGGCATTTCACCGTGTACATTTTGTGAGTTTAGTCCTCCGTCAAGTGGAGACGTAAAACCGTGTTGTGTGCGTTCGGCTTGCAACTATTGTATTCAATATAGCTATTCAAAAGATTGCAAATTCTGCCCTAACTGTTGTTCGAAGATGGATTTGTGGGATGAAGAAAAGGAAAATGATAGTTGATATGCTTTGTATATGAAAAGAAAGGATAATAAAAAGTTATGAATAAGGTACTTTTATCCTCTAAGAAAATGGATTGGTGTACTCCGGTAGACTTTTTTAATAAATTAAATAAAAAATTTCACTTTGTGCTTGATCCTGCGGCTACTGATAAGACAGCAAAATGTCCTCTATATTATACTCCTGAAACAGATGGGTTTTTTAAAAGTTGGGATCGTGGTGGTGCGGTTTTCTGTAATCCACCCTATGGGCGTGAAATCGGGAAATGGGTTAAAAAGGCTTATGAGGAAGCTCAGGTTATGAGTTATCCTATTGTGTTGCTTATTCCAGCCAGAACAGACACAGCATATTTTCACGATTATATTTATGGTAAGGCCGAAATTCATTTTGTCCGTGGGCGGCTTCGGTTCACAGATGAAGGTGTTGCAGGGGATTGTGCACCTTTCCCTTCAATGGTCGTGGTCTATAATCCTACAAAGGAAGCAGAGGATCCATTATATAGGGGTAAGAAATGAAGGAGTACATAGAACGGGAAGCTGTTCTGAAAAAAGCAGTAGAAGTGTCCGGGTGCTTTTCAGAAATGGTATCTGCTTGGGATATTGCGCATGAGCCAGCCGCCGATGTTGCGGAGGTGCGGCATGGAAGATGGATCGAAAATACATTTTGTTCTTGTTGTGGTGGATTTGGTGAAGATGATAAAGGAAATATCATACAGAGTTTTTATAATTACTGTCCCAACTGCGGCGCTCGCATGGACAAGGGTGGGTTAGAAGATGAGACGAAATGAAATTATTCTTTTAGCAAAGAAAGCCGCTGACGCATGGAGAAACACTGATACATATCATCAAGCGGCTCAAATCATTGATATGCTAATTTCTGAATTGGAGGGAGATCCTACCCTCCCCCCGCCGAACGAGCCGCTGAAGCTGGAGGATGCCAAGAAAGAACGGTATATTTGGTTTACCCCGTTGAATGACTGGGGGAAAGTAACGCCTTTCGGGGTTCTGTTCTTTGGATCTGAGGAGCTGATGACTTGGGAAACCTTGTGCGAAGAGTGGGGGTATAGGTTCAAAGCCTACTGCCGCCTGCCGGAGGGAGAGGAGGAAACCTGATGGCTGATTGTTTTAACCATAGCTGTCCGTTCAGAGTGAACGAATTCAGCAACGACAACGGGTGCGAGTGTCTGGCATGTCCAAATCGTTGCTCAGGAGAAGGTTTTTTTTCGTATAACAGGACGCTGACAGATGAAGAGTTGGAGAAGATCAGGAGGGAGCAGGAATGAAGGAGTACATCGAGAAGGCGGCTGTCCTAAATCTACTGGAAAAGATCAATCCGGTTGACTACGGTTCTATGTTTGACTACCAAGCCCACAGTGCAGTTAGTGAGTGCTTGCGTGAGGCCCGTTATGGGATAGAGAGCATACCTGCCGCCGACGTTGCGGAGGTGCAGCACGGGAGATGGGTCGGAATAGAGTATGACGGCTATGCAGATGGCTGCCCGGTATATGACCTGTGGGAATGCTCCGAGTGTGGCGAGGAAGTAAGAGGCGAGGATGTGCCGGACACACACTCATGGTGCCACGCGTGCGGTGCTCGCATGGACAAGGAGGACGAGCATGAGGCTGGGTGATTTAGATGCGGCTAAAAGCCTGTTGTTAAATTACTATCCTTGTGTCAATGAGGATACACACAAAAGCAACTACATGGGTGACATGCTTATGTCCTATGAAGTGGCGGGTATGATTGAGGATTGCATTGAGAACACGCCCACCATCGACGCCGTGCCTGTGGTCAGGTGCCGGGAGTGCCGCCATCGTTATACCATGAATTGCTCCATGTACTACGAGTGCTCCCAGTGCGGCGGACAATGGGATTGGACAACCGATGATGGTTTTTGCGATAGAGGGGAGAGAAAGAAGACCGACTATGAAGTTTCACGATAAAAAGACAGGACAGGAAGTTTCTGAAAACATCTGTGAGATAGCAGATGGGTATTGCATGGCTCATGATTGTTTCTGGGACAAGTGCCCAATGGAAGATGCAGCCAAAGGGGAACCGTGTGAAGAATGGATAAAAGCTCACCCCTATGAAGCCGCTCGCCTGATGGGATATGATGTGGTGGATGATTTGTTGGATCCGACAAAACATAAGGAGGAGGTCAACATGGATCAGCAGGTGCAGCTGCACAAGAAGATTTGCAACGAGCTGACCGCGCTGTTTGAACGCAAAAACCACGACTATGGAGACAGCTTCCACCAGACCTATCTGGAAGAGGGCTGGCCTATGGTACGCATCCGGCTTTCGGACAAGTTGAACCGTGTCAAGGCACTGACGCGAGGCGATAGCCAGCAGGTGCAAGACGAATCACTCCGGGATACGCTGATGGATCTTGCGAACTATGCCATTCTGGCGGTGATGGAAATGGACAGGAGGGAAAGAGATGAAAGTGGAAGCGATACCCTGCGCCGCGTGTAAGTGGTGGTCGAACGAGCCTGTGATAGGAGAAGACGGCCGAACATGGGGGCGGTGCAAGGTCACTGGATGCATGACGGATGCAGACTTTTGGTGCAAGAAGGGAGGAACAGAAGAAACCCTTTATACAAGCGATCAGATACAAGATATGGTGCGGAGGGCGTTTGACAACTCCTGAAAACACAATATATTGATATAAAAATCTGTAATTCGATTTACAAACACAAGATATTGTGGTATAATAAAGAAGGAAGAAAAGAATATGTGCAGCAGACAAGCAGACACGGTACATTCTTCCGAGGATAAAGGCGTATTCCATACTTCTTTTTCCCCTCCTTATCCGCCCGCGTCCGTGGCGGCAATAACGGCGAAATACGCCGCACGAGCGCATCAGCCCACACATCCGGGCCGGAGGGTCGCGCCCTCCATGCGGCAGCATGGTCCTTCACGGACATTAAACAATGCGCTCCAAAGGCCACGGAGCTGACACTCCGGAAAGACGGGGGCATGCGGAACATAGGCACCCCGAAACGGGGAGGTCACAGCAAGCGAAGGGCACATTGCTCTAAGTGCTAAAGCGGGGCAGGACCGCAATGTTCCACCAGAGGCCGGGTCGCTCCCGGATGATCTGAGCGTAGCGCAACACCTCAGAGAGAATGACAATGCTCGCTGAAAACTGCCGTAGGACAGTGAACCGCCGAATGGCATGTAGCTGACTGATTGATGGTGTGACAATCTAAGCGGGAAGCGCCCAGAAAAAATTTGGAGTGCATGATGGGAAAGGCAAAGCGTAAACCAAGACCGTCTATGCCAGATTGGTACTGGTGGGGATAGGATGGATGCTGGTTCTGCAAAAATAGAAATAATTGTAATCAATGCAAGGCTAACAGAAGAGCATCAAAAGAGAACCACAAGTTGAAAAGAAAAAGAGACAAAATAGCTGAAAACAGATTTTATGATTGGATGGCGTAAAGTTTGTGGATGTGCTTAGAATCATTGCAGAATTTATCTGCCTTGTCCTTATGATTGTATATGCTTATTTAGCCTTCAAAGCGAAGGGAAAAGATGACCTGATTGGAATGGTTTGGAATTTGTCTTTTATGATTTTTATGAGTACTTGTATCAGGTAGTCAAAAATATGCCGAGTGCTGTAGCAGAAGCGAAAGCGGCGTCCATGGACAACGCCGTGTACGTGTGGCGGCTCAATACCGCCTCTCGGCTCCATTGTGGCAGCAGCCTGTTTTCGGCATGTGGGCTGCTATCCAACACGGAGAGAATTGGGTGGGCCGTGTTGGGCTTTGTATGCCACTCGCATGAGGCGGGCGGTGGAACCATCCAGACAGATCTGCATTGAAGCGCGAGAAGCTAAGCGCATGGAGCTGTGCACACATCAACGGCCATTTAAGCCGGATGTGCCATGTGGCTGGTGAAAAGATGCTGGCCGGTCTGGAACCATTGAGCGGTGGCGGAATAGACACTAATTGTGGTAAAGCTTGTGCGATTGCAAGCAATAGTAGACGCTATGGTGACGGGTAGAATGGCACCTATAATCCTGCTAACGGTATGGGTATAGTCCCTCGGGTTTGTAGGCCGCAGAAATGCGCGACGGGCGTTAGACAGCAATCCATTCATGTTAGGTGCAAATCCTAACCCGCTCAAATATGTCGTCCCGCAGGCGCAGGATCCGGAGCGCGCCTAAATCTTTGAACAACAGGCTGGTAAAGCAGGGGATCACAAATCAAGGGGCTCTATATTTGACCAGCGACTATATGAAGGCGGTGTTTGGGAAATGATGAAGATTATGAAAGAGCTCTGGGATAAAAACCAGGATAAGCTCAGAACAGAACTGTCCTCAAGAGATGATCTGAATGAATGTAGCTATGTAGACCTTGTAAAGATTGCCTTTGATAAGATTTATAATGATGATAGCCGATTCGACAATGAGAATCTTTTTATAGACAGAGTTCACGAAATTGATGATGGCGACTATCAAGGGACTTTGATTTATCTGATTCCATTCAATTCCTACCAGCCGGACCCGGAAGACTATCTCATGACTTTTGCGTGGTATGGGTCCTGTTCTGGATGTGATGCCTTGCAATCCGCGCAATCATGGGGAGACGGAAAACTAACGGAGCAACAGGTAAAAGACTTTATGAACATCTGCAAAGACTTGATCTGCAACGCTATCAAACCTTACAACTATGGATGGAGACATGATGATAGATTTGATGTCGTGGAGGAGGGTGACAACTCTGAACAAGAATGATACGACTATCTTAGAAAAAGTGAAGAAACGGTCTTGGGTGCCAAATCCACAGGAGCACTTTGGAGAGGAGAACGTAAAGCCGGGCGACAACTCTCGCTATCTTAGATACGCCTTAGCTTCCCTTGACCTTCCCCCAATCGATATATCTGATCCTGACCAGGTGGAGAAAAGAATTTACGACTATTTCCAGTTCTGCGTCGAGAATGACCGGAAACCTAATATGGTTGGTATGGCGAACTGGATTGGAATTGACCCGGACACGCTTAGAACATGGAAAAATGGGCAGTACCGCAGTTCCACACACTCAGGGATGATTAAAAAAGCCATCATGATTTTGGAAGAAATGTGGGTTGATTATATGCAAAATGGGAAGCTTAACCCCGCTTCTGGAATCTTTTTAGCAAAGAACATGTTTGGCTATCGGGATGTTATTGATATTGCCCCGACTACGGCTCCACCCCTCGGCGACTCTCCCGACCAAAAGAAGCTTGAAGAGCGGATCGCCGAATCTGTGATAGAAGAATAGCCGACTATAAAACAGATTATGTCTCTGTAATAAGGACAATTCCACGAATTTGTTGTGCAATTCGACTATATAGGTGTCGCTAAAATTCGGGGTAAACACTTTTTGGCTGCAGCATATTGCACAAAAATGTTCCTGTTATGAAGACTACAGAATATTAAAGCCTACCTTAGCGACTATACTTTGACCGCTGCGGCAGGTAATGGTATCGTTATAAGTGGAAGTGGAGGCCAGCTGCCCAGTTGTCCCCGTTTCCGTTGCCCGTTCCGGTGCTGCAACACTGGAGCGGGTTTTTCTCTTTTCTTGCTTCATTCGCTGCATCCTCCTTGCGCTTTCATCCAATCTAAAAGTGCATCCACGGGGATGCGGACGCAGCCAGAAACACGGCATGTTGTTGGATCTGCCATTTTCTGTTTTTTGGATTGTGCTTCCCTCTCGGATTGAACGCAAAAATGCCGCCTGCTGGCCTTGATAGGCCGCACAAGCGGCGGGAAGTTGTTGGGTAGCATAGGGCATAGCCTCCCATGCTGGGAGGGCTGGAGGGCAAAAAAGCCCGCCCCATAGCGGGGCGGGTGGTGTATGCTGTTAGATGTCCCATCCCTCAGACAGGACGCGGAGCGGGATAAACGGACCACCTCTCTGGGTGTGGTCGATGATGCAGGGCACGTCGTCCACGTTAGCGGTCAGCTCGTAGCAATCAGGGCCGCGAAAAATGCGCTTCATTCCGTCTCCGGCCTCTGCCGCCTCAAACCCTGCGGGCAGCTCCACAGTAACGCGCCGGATCCATGTCCGGCTAATTTCCGGGTACTCCTCAAGTGTTACCTCTGCGGGCTTGCCCGTCTGGATCATATCGCCCGTGCGGGTGATATATAACGTAGTAGTCATATTATGCCGTCCTTTCCCCCGGCTTTGCCGGGCTCCGTTGTGTTGATTGTATCGCGCCCGCTTAGGGCAGTCAAGATTTTTTCGCCGTCTCCCAGATCACCATAAGCGGGAGGAGCAAGACAAACAGGACAATCAAGCGGGGGTCACCTCCATTCTCCGGCGGGCGGGTCAAGCTGGCTGCCAGCTTATGCGGTATGGATCTTCGTGTCGTCTGCAATCCCGCGTCCACAGTTTTTCTTTGTCCAGTAGATGGTTCGCCGTGATGTGATAAGGCTTCCCGATTGCTTCGTTCGCATAAGCCCTAAACCATGCATATTTTGGATGTCCTGCAAAATGGTCTATTTTATCGTTTACGCGCTTTTCATACGCTTCGCATGCTGTCATTTTCTTTCCCTCCTGGCCTGTGACCTTGCTTTTCCCTGCCGGTTGTGTTATAGTGGGGGCGACATGTGGCAGGCCATGCCGCCCCGTGTTGTGCTTTAGGCTCCCTGTGCTGTGCTAGGCTGCGGGGAGCCTATTTTATTTGCCCTGCTGGGTTCCGGTTGCGATGTACTTAATGCAATCTGTGGCATCCTCTGCGGTGTGACCGTGTGCTGTCAGCCAATCAATCAGCCTTGCGGCCTCGGTTGCTGTCATGCTGTATTCCTCCATTGTCTTTACCTCCTGCCCGGTAGATTTGTCAGGGTTTCCCTTGACAATTATGATTATATCAGGGTTTATCTTTGCTGTCAATATGTTTTTACAAATTTTATCAGGTTTTTTCTTTTCCAGTTTGCGCGTCCGTCAAATCCTACCTTTTTGGACGCGTCAGGGGCAATCATAGCACACTAGAGGGGGATATTTGAAGTGATAATGTATATGTGTCAGTCCAGTCAGTTCCGAAAAAACAAAAAAGATAAAGAAAATACTTGACAATAAAAACCCTGATTGATATAATGCGAGCAAGGAGGCGATAGAAATGGCTGAACCGGTGTTTTCGTCTGCTGCGCTAAAAGAGGTTATGCGCAGGCAAGGGGTAACAAACGCAGACATGAGCAAAAGGATGAATGTCACACCGCAGACAATGTATGAGCGGCTGGCAAAAGACAATATGAAGGTAAACAATTTTTGCGAGATGGCAAGAGTGCTTGGTATGAAGGTTGTGCTTGTGCCGAACGACAAGCCTGTGCGGACTGGGGAGTTTGAGATAAAATGAAGTACGCCTACATTAGAGTATCCACAAAAGACCAAAACCTTGACCGACAATGGGAGGCCATCAAGGGTCTGGATGTGGATGAAGTATTTTCCGATAAACAGAGCGGGAAAGATTTTGACAGACCTGAGTATCAAAAAATGCTCGAAAAATTAAAAAAGGACGATCTGCTCTATATTAAGAGCATAGACCGTCTCGGCAGGAACTACGACGAAATTTTGGAACAGTGGCGTGTGCTGACCAAAGAGAAAGGCATAGACATTGTAGTGCTGGATATGCCGCTGCTGGACACGCGTAGAGGGAAAGATCTATTGGGGACATTTTTGAGCGATATTGTGCTGCAAGTGCTGTCCTTTGTGGCAGAGAATGAGAGGGTCAACATTAAGCAGAGGCAAAAGGAGGGGATAATGGCAGCAAAGGCGAAGGGAGTAAAGTTTGGAAGACCAGAGAAAAATGTTGAGTGTGTTTTGCTTGATGGAGAAACTGTCAGGGCCGCTTGTCGGCGGTTGGGAATAAGTAAGACATATTGGTATGAGCAAAAAAAGAAGATCGACTTGCCCTCTGCTAAAAGTACAAGCCGACCTGATGGTCAAACACCAAAGGATGGTGCTGATACAGAGATTGTATCATGCGCCTCCTGAGATTGCAAGGGTTTCTAAATTCTGCGCAAAATAAAAAGGGAGTGTCTTTGATGGGAAAGATAAAAGATCTCGCCGGTCAAAGGTTTGGGGAACTGACAGTAATAGAACCCGCTGAGCGCTCGCCCAAAGGCGCCATGCTTTGGCGGTGCATATGTCGCAGATGCGGAAATGAGTGCGTCGTGGAGGGCCAACGGTTAACCGATAAAAAATCGCCAAAGAAAGACTGTGGATGCAAGAAGCGTGAGAAAACAGCAGATCTTACCGGAAAAATCTATGGTGCGCTGACTGTATTGAAGCGAACCGGAATTGACAAGCACGGGAACGCGCTGTATCTGTGCAAGTGTTCCATGTGCGGATCTGAAAAAGAGTTCCCCGCGCAGACGATAAGGAATAAGCCAAAAGGATGCGGCTGCCAGCAATACAAAAGCGAGGAAATGAAGAAATACTCTGATCTTGCTGTTAAGGCCAAGTTCGTAGAAACGGGCGGAACAAAACGTGCGGATATTGCGGCGGTGAAGTCAGATAAGGCGATGATAAGAAGCAAAACCGGTGTGCGTGGCGTTATGTTGGAAAAGAATGGCAAGACATACAGAGTAGCCGTTCAGGTTTCTGGAGAACGCTGGGTAAAAACGGGTTTTCTGTCTATTGAAAGTGCAAAGTCCGCGTATGATTCGAAAAAGAGGGAGTTGTTAGAAAAGTATGGGCTGGATCAAAATAATGCCTGAAGCGATGCTGTGTTGCATGATGGGTGATTATGAGAAATTGTGTGAATTGTGAATACAATGAAATAGAGTGGCACGACAGGATTGAGTGGCCTGATGGGATGGAGTCTCCTGCTGGATGGTCACTAAGGTGCAAAAGAACAAAAATGAGCCGTTTCTTTTTGGGGAATATGCCGGAGGAGTTTTCGCTTCCGATTGATAAGAATTGCAGATACTATGATGGGGCAATATTGAATGGACTGGATCAAATGCACTGATAGGATGCCACCAGATATGGAGCCAGTGATGGTGACGGTAAGATGGGCGGGTAAGAAAAAGATTTTGTCTAATTACAGATATTTAAAAGAATATGAAGCCTGGCAGTTTCAAGATAAAATGTTTGAGGAATGGACTCCAATAAATTCCGTATTTAAAGGGATGATAGTTACTCACTGGATGCCTATTCCAGAACCGGCGGAGGATTGAATATGCGCAGATATGTACATTACGGGCACGACCACTTTGATAGAGAGAAATTTCAAGAGATAAAAAAGTGATATTGCTCGGATACTTCGATAATTTAGAAGAAGCAAAAAATGCAAGACTAAACGCAGAGAAAGAATATTTTGGAGGATTGATAGATAGTGAAGCTTGATGAACTGATTAAGAAAGCAAGAGAGAGAGATCTATCTGATGCCTCTGCGTTGCAAGATTTGTTTGATGTATGTAGATTGTATGAATCCGAAAATTTTGAAGAAGCCCACAGCGTTAATAAGGAAGTCCGCCGCCTATCGGCCAAATATGCCAAAGAGCAGAACAGCTTCAAGATGTTTGATCTGAATAAGCGAAGTCTGCTGTTTGATGCTCCGTATGATTTTGATGCGCATTGCCGGTATATTGAATGGAACCGTGAACCATCCAAGCGATTTTATTTGCCGAGGCGAAAGCAGCTTTATAAAGTGGCGTCTGCGCTGCAAAAACTTGCAGATAATGAGCTGGATTTGTTGGCAATTTCTTTGCCGCCTGGTGTTGGTAAAACTACTCTTGCACTGTTCTTTCTAACATGGCTGGGCGGGAGGAATCCGGAAAAACCAATTTTAGGAGGTTCCCATTCCAATGCTTTTTTGCGAGGCGTTTATGATGAATGCCTTCGCATTATGGATCCGCAAGGGGATTATCTTTGGCATGATGTCTTTCCAACGGTGCAAGTGGTTAAGACCAATGCCCAAGACATGATGCTTGATCTTGGAACAGACTCAAAGAAGGGAAAGCGCTTTGCGACATTGGAATTTTCGTCTGTTGGATCAGGAAATGCTGGTAAGGTTCGTGCAGAAAATCTACTGTACTGTGATGACTTGGTTGATGGTCTGGAAAGCGCTCTTTCAAAGGAACGTATGGACAAGCTTTGGAATTTATATGCGACAGATCTGCGCCAGAGAAAAATTGGAAATTGCAAGGAACTTCATATTGCCACTCGCTGGTCAATTCATGATGTTATTGGACGGCTGGAACAGTCATATGGGGAAAGTAGGCGGGCAGAGTTTATCGTCATCCCTGCGTTGGACGAGAATGATGAGAGTAATTTTGATTACGGGAATCATGCTGGATTTACCACGGCGTTTTACCATGAACAACGAGAAGTGATGGATGATGCAAGTTGGAGGGCTCTTTATATGAACCAGCCTATCGAGCGCGAGGGTCAGTTGTATAGCGAGGATGAGCTGCGCCGGTACTTTGAGCTTCCTGATAGAAAACCAGATGCAATTCTGTTTGTGTGCGATACGAAGGACAAGGGCACTGATTACTGCGTCATGCCGATTTGTTACCAGTACGGAAATGACTTTTATTGTGAAGACGTAGTATGCGACAACAGCAATCCAGAGGTCGTAGAGGCGAGGCTAGTGTCAAAGCTTCTTCAACACAAGGCTCAGATGGGTCAGTTTGAAAGTAACAGCGCTGGTGGTAAAATAGCAGAAAAAGTTCAAAAAGAAGTGAAAGAATCCGGGGGAATCGCAAAAATCACAACAAAATACACAACACAGGGGAAAGAGACAAAGATCATAGTAAATTCCCCGTGGGTAAAAGAACGGGTTTTATTTAAGGACAATTCCATCATAAAGAAAGATAAGGAGTATCGCCGGATGCTAAACTTCCTATGCGGCTATACGATGGCTGGGAAAAATAAACATGACGATGTTCCTGATGCTTGGGCAATGTTTGCTGAATATGTCCAGCAACTAGAAGGGAACAAGGTGGAGGTATTCCGGCGCCCGTTTTAAAAAGTATCTTGTGTTTTTTTCATAAATTGGTTTACAAACACATTATATTGTGGTATAATTAAAAAAGAAATACAATATATAGTATTTCGGGAGAGAGTAAGCGGGCCGACGGTACATCGCCGGAGGCCCAAATACGGTACGGATGTCCGAATGGATGGGCATAGGCTCTCAGATGGGAGCACAAGGCGGTTCAAGCCCACCCCGTGCCACCAATCCGCAAAAGCGGAAATAAACCAATCTGGTTTGCTGGCTGTGGAAGAGACACTTTTCCCATTGTATCTTGCGCTGTATAGTGGGAGAAAACAAATGGCGCATGTATAGGACGGTGTGCAAATCCTGATAATCACACAACATAGCCCTGTTACGAGGGCTATTTGCAGCGCTGGTGTAATTGGCGCATACCAGCTTTCAAAGCTGATGGTACGGGTTCAAGACCCGTGCGCTGCTCCAAATTTTCAGGAAAGGTGGGCGGTTGATTGAAGGTAAATGTTTTTTGCCCAATATGTGCCGCCGCCGGTATCCGAAGAAAGCTTATGGAAGTAGAAGACGATGCAAATGGAACTGTTTATCCATATTGCAAAGGATGTCATAAAAACATAAAAATAGTTCTTCCTTTGAGGAAAACTGAAATAAACCAGTGCCAAGTGCCTCTCCCCTGATGGAGCTAACAGTGCCAAGTGCCAATGAGTTTCCGAGATTCATTTCCCGGATTCTTGTTGGCGCTTTTTTGTTTGTTTGGAGGTGGCAAGGTGACTGAAAACGATACTGTTCGAGCTTTATCTGAGTGGCCGGTCAATGGTTTGACGGGTCGGCGTAAAATCTACACCTCGAAAAAGCGAGTCACCCCGGAAAATGTGGTGGATGTGCTGGGAAAAGCGCTGGCAGTGCATCGTATCAACAGGGTAGAAACAGCCTACCTGTATGACTATTACAGAGGGAAACAGGACATCCGCCTGAAAAATAAAATCGTCCGCCCGGAGATTAACAACAAGGTGATGATTAACCGTGCGAACGAGATCGTGGTCTTCAAGTCCGCTTACCTCTTGGACGGCCCGATCCGCTATGTATCAAACGGCGGAGAGGATGATATTTCCGCCAGTGTAAACACACTTAATGAGTATATGCGGGCCGAGAGCAAAGACACTCTCGATAAGGAACTGGCAGACTGGATGCACATTTGCGGTGTGGCGGTACGTATGGTTCTCCCTGATGAAGCAGGAGAGGGAGATGGTTCCCCCGTATCCATTTACACCCTTGATCCGAGGGCTGCGTTCTGCATCTATCACAGCGGAATCGGGCAGAAAAAGGTAGCGGGTGTGATAGAACAAGTAGACGAAGAGTGTCAGCCTTATTTTTGTGTATATACCCCGGAGTGGTACTTCGAGGTACAGAACGGTAAGATCACGAAGCAAGAGACCCGCACCATACCATACATCCCCATTGTGGAGTATGTGAACAACGATGCACGAATGGGGGCCTTTGAGCCGGTCATCCCTATCCTGAACGCCATCAATATGATTGAGTCTAACCGGCTGGACAGTATCCAGGATTTCGTGAACGCTTTTGATGTGTTCCAGAATTGCGAAATTGACAAGAACGCATACAGATCCCTTGCTTCTGGAGGCATGGCGATTGAAATTAAGGGTGTTCCTGGTATGGAAGCCAAAGTCTACCGCATTGCCTCTGAGCTGAATCAGGCCAACACGCAGACTGTTGTGGACGATTTGGAAGACGCCTATCTAACCATCTGCGGGATGCCGAACCGGAACGGCGGTTCCTCTACCAGTGACACAGGACAGGCGGTCATTTATCGGGACGGCTGGTCTGCTGCTGAGAGCCGGGCTAAGGACACGGAAAAGACATGGGAACGGTCAGAGCGGGAGTTCCTGCGTCTGGTACTGTATATCTGCCGGGAAACTGGCGATTTGGGCTTGCAGCTGTCCGACATTAAGCCGGAGTTCACCCGAAAGAACCTGTCCAATATCCAGTCCAAGGCGCAAGTGCTGGCTGAGATGCTGAACAACAGCAAGATTCATCCGAAGCTGGCGTTCCAGTACAGCGGGCTATTCAGCGACCCCGAGGACGCATACAGGATCAGTATAGAATATGCCGAGGAACAGCAGAAAAAGATGGAGCGGAGCCTGCGGGATGAACTGATGGCAGATAGGAATGGAGGAACAAACAATGCAGATGCGGAAGACCCCGTTTCTGAATGATCCCTTCAGCATGGTATATCAAGCGTTTCAAAACATTTATCCAGGAAAAAAGTGTGAATGCTATTTCGAAGCAGATCTGGAAGCAGATGACGGAGATAAGGCATATGGTCTCACAAATTTCTGCGATGATGGAGAAATTCAAGTTTTAGTAGATCCGAATGTGGACATTGAAAACGCAACAGAAATTTTTGCACACGAACTTGCACATGTAGCCGTTGGATATGACGCTGGACACGGCCCGGAATGGGATACCGCTTTTGATGCAATTCTCGATGAATATAACCGCATAGGGGATGAACTGTTTGGAAAACAAAAACCCTTATGACCTTACCGACAAAGCTATCGACCTTTTGAACAGGAGGGCGGTCAAGCGGTTTGAGGACGCCAAAGATGAAGCGGCGCAGAACGGGTTTGATGAACTCAATGTGCTGGAAGTTACCCGAACACTGTATGACCAACTGCGCAAGGACAACCAAGATGTCTTTCTTGAACTGGCGCAAGAGCGGTATCAGGAGGCCGAACCGCACGGAGAGGAACCGCCTGATTTAGCGTGGTTGCTGGCTTTACTGGCGGCGTACAACGCTGTGACGAAAGTCATTTATGACAACGATGTTGACCGCAAGAGGCAGTACACCGCTGAGGGCATCAATTCCAGCACGGGCAAGGTAACAGAGTTCCGGCGGGGGCTACATTACTGGGCTGATCTGACAGCTACATACGGGGACATTGTGACCGATGAATCCACCCTGAAAGCCTATCAGGATTCCGGTGTGAGAAGGGTGAAGTGGCACACTGTACTAGATGGGAAAGAATGTGAAACTTGCAGGGAGCGGGACGGAAAGATATACCCAATAAATTCTATTCCGCCAAAACCACATAGAAAATGTAGGTGCTGGATGGAGGCCGTGAAATAGGAGGGAAATATGGCAAGCCTTGATGGAACCCTGACAATTACAAATTCAGAATATCGTCCTTGCGTTGTAGATGAGAAACGGGCGATGTTCCATCGATGGGAACAACGGGCCGATGTAGTAGACGCCTCACCGTTGCGTGGTGGGCACCCAGGCGGACAATATTGGATAACGCTTGGCATTGTTGAATACGAAGATGGGTCTATGGATGAAATATCTCCCAGAAAAATCAGATTTCTTGATAGCAAAGGTTTATTTGCCCAATACCAATTTGAAAATTCAAACGGAGAATAACCGTTGAATATGGCCCCAGAGAAGGGGCGGTATAAATCTCCCAACAGCGAGAGAACGCTTAATAACCCAAAAACATAGTGAGAGAACACTTACAAAACCCAAAAGGAGAATTTACATGAAGATTTCCACTGACAGCATCCAGGGCTTCGCGGAAATGAGCGACGCCGACAAGGTTACCGCCCTGTTGGGGCTTGATGTACCTGACCAGGTTGACCTGAGCGGCTATGTGAAGAAAGAAGTTTTTGACGCCAAGGCTACCGAGGCGGCCAACCTGTCCAAACAGCTCAAGTCTAAGATGACCGATGATGAAGCGGCAAAAGCGCAGGCTGACGCTGACCGCAAGGCGCTGGAGGACAAGTACACTGAACTGCTTCGGAAGTCCACCATTGCCGAGCACACCGCCCGCTATATCGCCATGCCGGGCTATGACGAGAAGCTGGCCCGTGAGACAGCAGAGGCGCTGTTTGACGGCGATATGGAGCGTGTTTTTGCCAACCAGCAGAAAGCCAACGCAGCCTATGAAAAGAAACTGCGGGCTGATCTGGTGAAGCATGACCCCAAGCCTTCTGGATCTGGTGGTGGGAATGATGAGGAGGACAAGGCCGTGGAGTTTGCCAAAAATTTGGGTAAACAGCGAGCCGACGCCCTCAAAAATGCAAACGAAGGTTTGAAACACTATTTTTGATGAAAAGGAGAGAAACAGATGAAGTTTTCCAAGACTTCTGTTGGCGGCACTGTAGAAATTTTGGCCGCTGACGATTTTGTGGCAATTCCTATTAAAGTGGATGAAACATCGACTGTTAAGGCTGGAACGCCGATGACTTCTGCTGGGAAAAAGATTGTATCCACGTCTTATGCTACTGCTGCAGGTATGCTCCTGTACGATGTAGATCCGACAGAGAATCCGAACGGAGCGCTGCTGGTTCAGGGCGTTGTAGACAAGGCAAAAGCTCAGGAGCATTCTGGTGTAACACTGGATACGACATTTGCAGTGCCCGGGATTATCCTGCGGGACAACATCGGCGTGAACGAGTAAGGAGGCGAACATAATGGATTTGAGAGAAGTTTTTACACCTGCTGCGATTGCGGCGAACTGGACGGAGGTTGCTTCCAACCAGATTCCCTATCTGGGCGCTACCCTGTTTCCTGCCCGCAAGAAGGCTGGCCTTGATCTGTCCTGGCTCAAAGGTTCCCGTGGCCTGCCTGTGTCTCTGATGCCTTCCGCTTTTGATGCTAAGGCTACCTTCCGGGATCGGATTGGCTTTGAGAAACTGGAGACGGAAATGCCCTTCTTCCGCGAGGGTTACAAGATCAAGGAGAAGGATCGGCAGGAGATGCTTCGGGTTCAGGAGTCTACCGACCCGTATGCTGCTGAGGTGATCGCCCGTGTGTTTGACGATACCCGTGATTTGATTGATGGCGCGAATGTTGTCCCTGAGCGGATGATTATGCAGCTGCTTTTCCCAGAGGGCGGCGATGTTGGCATTGCGATCAAGGCAAACGGGATGGATTACACCTACAAATACGATACGGATGGTTCCTGGAAAACAACCAACTACACTGCTCTGACCAGTACTGCAACTTGGGACAAGCCGGCAACAGCAGATCCCTTTGCGGCGTTCAAAGCGGTTAAGGATGCAATCCGTGCAAAAACCGGAACTGAGCTGACTGTATCCATCATGAACTCCTATACCTTCAATCTGTTGTCCAAAATGGATGCTGTAAAGAACCGTTATATGACTACCAACGGCATGTCTCTTGGATATCTGACTGAAAACGAAGTAAAGGCGGTTGTGGAGTCTACTTCTGGTTTGCGGATTGCAATTTACGATAAGCAGTATCGGGACGAGAGCAAGGTTGCTCATGCGTTTGTGCCAAACGGCTATGTCTGCCTGATCCCTGACGGAACGCTTGGCGGAACATGGTACGGCACTACGCCGGAAGAGGCGGATCTGCGCGGAGCGTCCAGTGCAGAGGTTTCCATTGTAAATACCGGAGTTGCCATTACCCGCGTTCTGCAGGAGCACCCCGTAAACATCAATACCTTTGCATCCGAAATTGTCCTTCCTTCCTTTGAGCGTATGGACGAAGTGGCAGTACTTAACGTGCTGGGGGAATAATCGGGTCTGACATTCTGACGCTGTTCCCCGGCAGTCAGACCCTATTGGGGAAGCAGGTGTCCGACCTAGTAGGCAATGATCTGATGGTCAAGGCAGACGGTTCAGTCTCTGGTACATTCCATCATGTGACAGGATACACAGAGTTCAGTTCGGAACCGGATGAACAGGATGGATATTACTTCCCGTTCCACCTGACAAAGACTGGAAGCAAGATGACATTCAAAAAGAACGGTTCGCCTACAAAGCAGGACATTACCTTTGATCCGGACATTATTTTCCGTGTGACGAAAACGGATACTTTTGAAGTCCTGGTGGATGGGAAGAGCGTTGTGATTTTCCGTTTTGACGGAGCTTCGTTTGAGTAAAAACAGGAGGCGGCATGAAGTTTATTTCGAATTACCGCGTGTGCTATAACGGCCGGTTTTATGAGGCTGGTTCTCCGTTCCAGATCAGGGACGAAGACGCGGATACAATGCAAAAGCATGGGACAGTACTCCATGAACCTTCGCCGCCTCCTGCTGCCCCAAGAAAAGCAGGAAGACCGAGGAAGGTGAATCATGGAGAATCTGGAAAGGCTGAAACTGCGCACCAATGAATCCGATGAAGAGCTGCTTCAAGAGCTTTTGGAGAGCGCTAAACATGCGATTTTGGCACGCCGGTTCCCTTATGGAGAATACCCGGAAACATTGGAGCCTCGCTACAGCGACCTGCAGGTACGGATTGCACTGGCGGCCTATAACAAGCTTGGGGCGGATTATCAGACAAGCCACAAAGAAAATGGTGTAGACCGTGGATGGGCGTCGGAAGGAATACCAGAGGAATTGCTGCAGGAGGTTACTCCTGTTGTAGGAATGGTGCGGTGATATGAGAAATCTACGCGCGAATTTGAGCCCTGTCTATTACAAGAACTATATTGGGCAGGTAGAGATTGAGGATCAGTACGGGAATGTAACAGGAAATTTTGTCCCGCTTTATACTTCACAAAAGAAAGCTTACCTTTGTGTTTCTCCCAATAAAGGGAGTTCCGAAGTAAACCAGTTTGGCACGCAAACAGATTATGACCGAACGATGACTACTGCGGACACAGGGTGCGAGATCAATGAAAACTCGGTCTTGTGGATAGACGGAGCAGATCCGGAAGGTGCGTATAACTACCGCGTCAAGAAACGAGCTGCGTGGAAAAACTCCCTTCAATTTGCCATACAGGAAGTTGACGTCAGCACCTATGAAAAAGAGCAGCAGCAGGCAATGAAAGCGGTGAGTTTTGTTGCAAATCAAGATCGATCTAAGCGCGGATTCCCTGTCCAAAGCTCTTGACCGGTTAGAGGGATATCGGAAAAAGGTTTCCGATGCGGATGAAACGATTGTGCAAACTCTGACAGAATCCGGTACAGAGCAGGCGAAGGAATTTGCTATGTACATGAATGCCTATGATTCCGGTGCGCTGGTCAATGGGATTGTAGGGAGAACATTTGGAAAGACCGGCGAAATTGCCGCTACGGCTCCGCACAGCGCTTTCGTAGAATTTGGAACTGGAGTCATGGGAAAGGGAAGCCAGCATCCGAATCCCGGCCTTGCTGGGTGGAAGTACGATGTCAACAACCACGGGGAATCCGGTTGGTGGTATCTTGGGGATGACGGAGAATGGCATTGGACAAAGGGCATGCCAAGCCGCCCGTATATGTATGACACTGCGCAAATTCTACGGGAGAGCATACCGTATGTTGCAAAAGAGGTGATTGACGACGATTGATATTGAGAGCTTTATCTTTTCAAGAATCGCCACGGTCCTTCGAGAGCGCTACGGTGCGTATGTCACAGGAGAGTATACGGACTCACCGGCGAAGTTCCCATCTGTGACCATTGCAGAGGCTTCCAATACTGTGCTGCAGAAAATGCGTACCAGAAACATCGAGAATGCAGCAACGGTTCTGTATGAAGTAAATATTTACAGCAACAAAGTCGGGTATGGAAAAATGGAAGCGAAAGAGCTGCTGCAAACTGTGGATGAAGAGTTTTCCAAACTGAACTTTACACGTATTTTGATGAACCCGGTGGCAAATTTGAATGATGCCACCATTTACCGTATTGTCGCACGGTATCAAGCCGTTGTCGATAAAGAGTATAGAATCTATACAAATTGAGTGGGCTGACAGTGCCAAGTGCCATAGTGCCAAGTGCCTCCCAACCATCTAAAGGAGGAAATTAAAATGAGCATTCAACTGAGCACTGCCGGCGTAACTATGAAGTACGCCGTGGAAGCGACCTCTGGCACCCGTCCTACGACAGGCTATACTGAGGTCCCGGAACTGAAAGCAATCCCAGAAATGAACCCTGAACCGGATACGCTGGAAACAACCAACCTGAAAGAAACGGAATACAAAACCTACATTGCTGGCCTAAAAGATCTTGGCGGCGCGCTGGGCTTCACAATCAACTTGACAAAAGACAGTCTGGCCGCATGGAGCACTATGGTTGAGGCGTATGACGAAGCGGCCGGAGAGGGGAAGGCAATGTGGTTCTGTATTGATGTGCCCGGTCTTGCGAAGGATCTGTTCTTTACAGGCCAGCCTACGCCGCTTGGACTTCCCGGTATGGAGGTCAACAATGTGCTGGAAGCGACGGCCTATATTACGCCGACCAATGCCCCTGTTTGGGACGCAAAGCTTTCAGAGGTCTAATACATCGTGAAAAGGAGTTTTGAGCCATGAGCAAAATGAATGAAGAACGCGTAAACCCGATCCGGATCACCGTGGACGGGACTGTTTATGAGCTGGACTTTTCCAGGGAAAGTGTTGCCTTTGCAGAGCAGCGCGGCTTTAAGGCGGAAGATGTAATCGCATTCCCGAACACAAAAGTTCCGGAGCTGTTTTTCTATGCGCTGCGCAAGAATCACAAATTCATTGCCCGGACACAAAGCGACAAGCTTCTGGAGTCCATCGGCGGCATGACTGTTGCCATGATGGAACGCCTGATGCAGCTCTATAACCAGACTGCATATGCCCATCGCGTTATCACAGACGAGGAATTGGCAAAAAACTCCAATGTGACAGTGGAAATGTAATTTCGCTGTCGGAACTGTTTGAACGGGAATGTCCCTATTATCTTTCCATTGGAATGACTTGGGATCAATACTGGAACGGCGATGTCTGGATCATTGAACAATACCTTGCGGCGGAACGCATAAGGCAGGAACGTATCAATCAGGATGCATGGCTGCAGGGCATGTACATTTATGAAGCGGTTCTGGATGCAGCGCCGGTGCTTCATGCATTTGCCAAAAAAGGGACGAAGCCGAATCCATACAGCGATAAGCCTTATTCGTTCCGAAAAGGAAAAGAGCCGGACGAGACGCAGATTGAAAATGAGCGCTTGAAGGCGAGCCTTTTCTTTGAGAACTGGGCCAGAGCAAACCGGAAGATCGGATAATTTCCATCCATTCCAATAAATTGCACCTTGACAACCGAATATATGGATAGCGGAGATTTTGATTTAGAATCTACCATTTGAGAGGTTACGCATGGCGGGATATGCCCCCGCTGTCTCTCACAACATTGGTTGAACGCCAGGGATAGGTCGACGGGCCGAAAAGGGAGGTGCCACCTTACTCCCCTGCCCTGGGTCAACATATAAGGTGAAAACAAGAATTTAGAAAGGCGGTATATACTTGAATGACCTGATGATTTTGAATATCAGCGGTATTGAGTGCTTTGAAAAGGACGGAACTGCTTATCTGAAATTGGAAACCGTGGCCCGTGGACTTGGTTTTACAAAAACAGAAATTAAGAACGGTGTAGAGTACAACACGGTTCGTTGGGAGCGTGTATTTGGATTTTTGGATGAAATTGGTTTCGACCACAAGTGGGCGAAAGACGGTTATATTCCCGAAAATGTCTTCTATCGTCTCGCTATGAAAGCCAAGAATGAAACAGCGGAGAAATTTCAGGCAAAGATTGCCGACGAGGTAATCCCCTCCATCCGCAGGCACGGGGCTTATATGACTTCCGACACGATCGACAAGATGATAAACTCTCCTGAGTTTGGCATCAAACTGCTTACTGCGCTAAAAGACGAGCAGGACAAACGGAAGTCTTTGGAAGCCGAGCTGGATCGCAGCAAAGAATGGTATTCCATCAAACGAGTAGCACATATGAACGGCGTATCTCACAAGGCATTCGATTGGAGGAAGCTCAAGATTGAAAGCCAACGCCAGGGCTATGGGGTAAAAAAGATTTTCGACGCTAACTATGGGACCATTAACGTTTACCACATGAACGTTTGGGAGAAGGTTTATCCGCTGATGGAACTTTAAATGTTTTGATTGATTCTGTATTCCTCTTGTGCTATAGTCGATTCAGGGATTTTCCCTAAATTGGAAAGAGAGGAAGAACGAACATGGAGAAGATGAAGAAATGTAAAGCATGTGGAGCAGATATTGCGAAATCTGCGAAGATTTGCCCACACTGTGGGGCAAAGAACGGTGGTTCTAAAATACCGCTGATTATTGTAATTGTTATTGTTCTTTTGATTGTTATTGCAGCAATTGGCGGAAGTGGAAATTCAACCCCTCAAAAAGTAAATGGCGATGGATCTTCTGTAAATAATTCGGAAAACACAACGTTTGAAGTTGGAGACAAAGTTGAATTGGATGATATCGCAGTAACCCTTGTTGGAGTAGAATCATCTTCCGGTACAGAGTATATGGCTCCGTCCGATGGAAACGTATTTGTTATTTGCGAATTTGAAATTGAGAACAACTCTGATTCTGAAATTGTGGTCAGTTCTGCTCTTAGTTTTGAAGCGTATGCAGACGATTATGCGATCAACTTTTCTCTTGGCGGGCTTACAATGTCTGACAAATCGCAGCTTGATGGGACTGTCGCAGCAGGAAAGAAGTTTAACGGCGTCGTATCCTTTGAAGCACCAGCGGATTGGGAGACGCTTGAAGTACACTACACTCCGAATTTCTGGGCTGGAAAGGACATTGTTTTTACTGCAAACTCCTAAAAATTATAACACCCTCCGCTTAGAAATAGGCGGAGGGTATTTTTTGGAAACCCCCTTGACTTTTGCCATTGCTTAATTTATAATTATGCCATGGCAAAAGAGAGGTGATAAACGTGTCGCCAAAGACTGGACGCCCAATCAAAGGAACAAGTAAAAGAGATAAAAGTTTGCAACTTCGCATGAGTCAAGAAGAATTAAATCTCCTTGATGAATGTGCTAAAAGGCTTGAAGAGAGTCGAACAGATGTTGTAAATCGTGGAATCCAACTTGTGAAAAAAGGATTGGACGAAAAGTAAGGGTTCCGGCGACCCTATCAAAGACACACCGGAACCCTATTCACCACACCCGGAGGTTTGGTAAATCCATTATACCCCGCCTCCTGGTGAAAATCAAGGAGGTTTCCCATGAACGAAAGAAACAGTATTCAAGAATTGCTCAATCAGTTGGCGAACAGTGAACATTGGGTCAAGCGCATTGCCGCCGCCTATTTGGGTGTGAGGCCGGATCAAGTGGTTATCACGGTGAAGGAGGGCAGCGAAGATTAAGGGAAGAAATCATTTCGCTGCGCAATTCTGCAGCTGACGATTAAAAAGAGAGGTGCTCCACAAAGATGTTTGGCGACATCGGAGCACCCTCAGTTTAAGGTCAAGCATGTGATGAAGATTGACTTATTAGGAGGTAACCACATGAAGAGTGGAAACATTTCTCGCATGGAGAACGTCGCAAGATATGAGGCGACGGAAAATAAACTCACTCAGATCAATGCAATGTTCCAAATTATTTTGGAAAACATTTTCAGTTTTGACACGATTGAATTGAAAGAAGGAACAAGGGAAGAACTTGAAAAAGCTGCAGCTCTGTGCGCCAGTTATCCAACATGGCGGGAAGCCTTGCAAATGCTGAATGAGAACATCAGCGATCTGCGGGACGAGGTTGCAAACTATGCATTCCTCTGTGAAATGGAGGCGTAATTATGGAAGAGATGCAGATTTTTATGAATGAGAAATTCGGGCAGATCCGAACGAAGGAAATCAACGGCGAACCGTGGTTTTGTCTTGCGGATGTGTGTAAACCGCTTGGTATTAGGGCAAAAGACTGTAAACTTCGTTTGAAACAAGGGGGTGTCGATACAATCGCCCTCCCCACTAAAAGCGGAACACAGAATATGCTTATCATAAATGAGGGAAATCTTTACCGTGCAATTTTCCAAAGCAAAAAGCCAGAGGCAGAAGCGTTTACAGATTGGGTAACAGAGGAAATTCTTCCGGCGCTCAGAAGGAATGGGAGCTATACAGCCAAAAGCAAAAGCCCCGACGTTTCGTTGAACGGCCTTGCTAATCTGGTTCGCATCACAAGAAGGGTAATGCTGGATATGGGAAGCACACCGCAGCAAGTAGGCTATATGGTTAAGGATATGTTTTCCACTTGGAACGTTCCGATTCCTGCGTCTCTTGAAATGCAGTGTCCCGGACAGATCTGCTTAACAGCATTTCAGCAGCCACCTCTTTTAGCGGAATAACAATTTAATAATCGAGATCCCCGCTATCCATATATTCGGATGGCGGGGATTTTATAGTTTTAGAAAGAAGGCGCATGGATGTGAGGGAAGATTGGTCTGAATATTGGGCTGGTAAGGAAAAAGAATTAACGCAAACGGAAAGGCTTGGCTTGGCGTATTGCAGGCTTAATTGCTGGGAATGGGATGACTTTATTGGAGAGAAGCCAAAAGATTTTGATAAATGCGCGTATTCGAGCAAAAACCCGATTATAAGATTCCTAAAAGGCCAACATTCCAAATCATATTATATCACGCCGGCAGTACGGGCAATTGAGAAAGCAATAGGTGAAGCAGAAGTCAGCAGATGTTGGTGGAAATTTACTCTCGGAAGGACAGATAAAGAATGGGCAGAGTGGTATTTCTCAACACAACACCTTTAAACATTTAACGCAATAAACATTGTGATTATCGCGGTGAATATAGAAACAGTAATAGGAACAGCCACAGATTTAAACAGGAATGACGCAGAACGCAATAATATGGATTGCGTAGTATGCCATCCTTTATGACGAACATGCACCTGGAACGATGAAAAAGTTGATTTATTGTCGTAGGATATATAGTCATCATCTAACAAATCATTGAGAGCAGAGGTTAAAGAATGTTTAAATTTTGATATATCAACTTCTTTTGTATCCTTATTATTGATTGGATTTGTTTTTACGACCATTTCTTTTAAGAAAATAGAAACATTATTATCCTCGTATATTTGGGCTTTTTTCAAAAGATGTAATAAAAATAGTGATTGTATAGTCATTATATCACTCCTATTCCACGTGATTTTAGCACAAGAGAAAAGTAGGAGCAATAGATACACCAGTGCCAAGTGCCTCTCCCTTGATGGAGCTAACAGTGCCAAGTGCCATTTATTTTACCGAAAGGGGGAATTGTCACATGGCAGAGGCTACAATTGACAGCATCAAAATTGAGATCAGCGCATCGTCCGATGCTGCGGCTGAAAATATCAAAAAGCTGTCCGAGGCACTGAAAGAACTGAAAACGAGCACCAGCGGTGGTGTCCGCGGGTTAAACACGATCAAGAAACAGCTGGAAGGGCTGAAAACCGCCTTGTCTGGAGCGGGCAATTCCGGAACAAAGCTATCTGAAATTGCAAGGGGACTCAAAGCTCTTTCTGAGGTGCAAAAGTCGAGCGGCCTTAGTTCTACGATTAATGCACTGAAAAAACTTCCGGATATTTCGAGTCAGCTTTCTCAAATGGATATGGATAAATTTGCTCAGTCCATCAAGAAAGCAACGGCTGCACTTTCTCCGTTGGCTGCGGAAATGGAAAAAGTGTCGAAGGGATTTGCAGCATTTCCAATCCGCATTCAGAAGATCATTCAAAGCAATTCCGGCTTGACGGCATCCAATAAAAAGGCGGCAGACAGTTTTAACAGCGTCGGAAAATTCAGCTTGAAAAGCATTGCCAACCTTACTTTGTTTGGATTTGGGATTAATGCTGTTGCCGATGTACTAAGCGGGTTTATTACAAATATCAACGCCTATGTGGAAAATATGAATCTGTTTTCCGTTTCTATGGGCGAGTATTACAGCGAAGCGATGGAATATGCAGAGCTAGTGCAAAGCAAACTCGGCATTGATATTTCTGAATGGACAAGAAACCAGGGCATTTTTATGTCAATGGCAAAGGGCTTTGGCCTTGCAAACGATCAGGCCTATAACCTGTCCAAAGGGCTGACTGAACTTTCCTACGATATTTCTTCGTTCTTCAATATCAGTCTGGATGCGGTTGGTGACGGTGCGTTTGCGAAAGTCCAGTCCGGTATTTCAGGTGAATTGGAACCGCTTCGCAGGCTCGGATATGCGCTGGATGAAGCAACACTTCAGCAGGTAGCATATGACCACGGTGTAAATCAGTCGATCCGCACGATGACACAGGCGCAGAAAGCCATCCTTCGCTATACAGCGATTGTGGAGCAGTCTGCCCGCATGGGCGTCATTGGAGATATGGCAAAAACCCTGGAGTCCCCGGCAAATGCACTTCGTATTCTACATATGGAATTTAAGTCGCTGTCCCGCGCCATCGGAAGTATTTTTATTCCTGCTTTGGTGAAGATCATTCCAGTTGTGCAGGCGGTCGTAGAAGTTTTGACTGAATTCGCACAGGCGCTGGCAAAGCTGTTCGGCTTCAAGATGACAGACTGGTCTTACTCTGATTGGGAAGGCATGGGCAATGCGATTGATTTTGGCGCTGGGGCGGCAGATGACATGGCAGACGGCATGTCCGATGCGGCAGCGGCGGCAAAGAAGCTGAAAGATTATACGCTTGGGATTGACGAATTAAATATTATTAAGCCCGATACAGGGGCAGGCGCTTCCGGCGGCAGTGGTGCAGCGGGCGGCGCTGGATGGGAAAAAGACTGGGATCTGGATAGTGTTTGGGATGAATCTGTGCTTAAAAACATTACCAGACAAGTGGACGAGCTGAAAGATAAATTGCGTGGGGTTTTAACTGTAGTTGGCCTTGTCGGAGCTGGATTACTGGCTATGAAACTTTCTCCGTACATTATGAGTGGTATTGAATTGTTGAAAGCTGGTTTGAAAGAAGCTTATGGAAGAGCGCTTTTACTGAAAAGCGCATTAACCGGAATGAGCTTGCACGGAATAATTGCTCAGATTCCTGTTTTGCTTGGGCTATCTACTATGGCCATGAAAATTGCCCCGTTTGCAGCAGCAATTGCGGTTATTGCAATTCGTTTTAAGGATTTGTATGACAACAGCGAAACTTTCCGGAAAGGATTGGCTCGCATAGACAATCTTGCCCGATCTACCTTTTATATTATTCGGTCTGCAGTTGGAGACGTAATTGATAAGTTAAAAGAAGCCGGTCTGGCAGTACTTGATTTACTCCCGGAAGGGCTACGGGAAAAAGTTATAGGGGTCATTGAATCAATCGGGAATTTTATCAGTTCTCTTGATCTTGATTTGGGAGACTTACTTACGACACTGGCCGGAATAGCACTACTGTTTGTTCCTGGAGGGCAGATCGCAGGTGCAGCGGTTTTGGCTTTTGAAGGAATTTCCATTGCGATCCGGGCACTGGGTGATGTCAGTAATGAACAGTGGCAGCAGATGTATCAAACTGCAATGTCTGCTGTCCGAGGAATGGTCGATGAAGTAGTCGGATACATAGGAAATTTGATTCGGGCATTTGCGACAGCAATCAGTGGCATTTACAACATTATCAGTGGATTTCTGAGCGGAGATTGGACAAAAGTTTGGTATGGTATAAAGCAAGTTGCTGCTGGTGCCTTTACTGCCATACTTTCTACTGGAGAGTTAGTATTCAATACAATCAACGCTGTTGCAAAAGCGGTGTTTGGAGTTGATTTGAAAGCTGTAATTGAGAGTATCCCATCTTTTTTCATCAATACCTTTAACAATATCAAAGCAGGCGTAACTGTAATTATTACTACGATTGTAAATGATATTAAGGGGATTTTGGGCGGAATTATAACGTTTCTGAAAGGTGTTTTTACATTAGATTGGGAAACAGCATGGGATGGAATCAAGCAGGTAGTGGACAGTGCTGTCGATTTAATTTTCAATATTGAAACTTGGAAGCAGATTGGGAAAGACGCATTGGATGGTTTGTTTCAAGGGCTTGCAGACATTGGCAAAAAAGTTGAAGATTGGGGAGCAACTTTTATAAAATCAATCAAAGAGTTTTTAGGGATCCATTCCCCTTCGACCGTATTCAGAGATGAAATAGGTGTTTATCTTGGCGAAGGCATTGCAGAGGGCATGATCCAAAGCACACCCGCCATCACAGCGGCGGCGCAGGGGATCGCAGACAGCGTGCAAAAGGTGTTCAATGGAATTTCCTATGACCCCGGTACAAACTACATGGCACTGATTAACGCGGCGAAAGAATCCGGAGATTTTGAAGAGGCTGCGCGGCTGGAAACCATCCGCAATGCGAAAATCGATGGAGAAGGACTCAACTGGGAAAAGACCTTTGATTTCACTGGTGTCACGGATCAGTTCCAGCAGGTGGCAGATCAGTTCAGCGTGCAGACAGATGCAATGAATACCGATTATTCTGAATTTGTCATCCAGACAAAGACTTCTACGGAAAGCATTAAAACAGATGTCCTGGTCTCCATTGAGACGGTAGACACAGCACTGAAGACTTTTATCACACAGACAACAAATAACTTCCGCACAATGGCGAAACAGAGCAACGCGCAAATTCAGTCCATTATCAGTGCTCTCAATGCAATTCCTCGCAACATTACAACCGTACATACGATTGTGACCCGGAGCGTTTCAGGCGGATCTGGGAGCACAAAGGGATATGCTTCCGGCGGATTCCCAGATACAGGGGAACTGTTTTTGGCGCGGGAAGCTGGCCCTGAGTTGGTGGGACAAATCGGGAAGCGAACTGCGGTTGCCAACAACGCGCAGATCGTGGAAGGCATCCGCTACGGTGTGGCCGACGCAAATGCAGAGCAAAACGCTCTTTTGCAGGAACAGAATGAGCTGCTGCGCGCCATCCTCAATAAGTCCGGGGTGTACTTGGACGGGAAGCAGCTCAAGAAATCTGTAGACAAGGCCAGCCGCAGCAGCGGAGCGAATATTTTGATCGGGGGTGTCGTGTAATGCGCTCAATGGTAACGGTAGCAGGGACGGCACTCCCCGAACCGTCAACATACAGTGCCACAACCAGCACAGTGGTGGACAGCGGAAGAAACGTGAAGGGTTATGTCATCGCAAGTGTCATCCGCAGTGGAATTGCAAAGGTGGAACTGAGCTGGAATTTTATATCTGCTCAGGATTGGGCGAATGTGATGTCTCTATTTAACAAAAGTTTTTTCAACAGTGTAACGTTCTTTTGCCAAGATTCCAACAAGTGGGAAACACGGACGATGTATGTTGGAGATAGAACCGCCAGCGTATTTCTTCGCAATCCGGATGGGAGTATCAAAGGGTACACAGGGGCGAAGCTTTCACTGATCGAGGTATAAGCTATGCAGAATGTATCGCAGAAGTGGAAAGACAACCAAGAGCAATATCTTGTGGGGGAAAGCTATGTTGAGGTTATCTTGAATGTAGGCGATCCGGAATCACAGGAGGATGCATCGGTCAGTGACAACGGATCAGATGAAATTTCCAATACGCCGCAGATTGTGGACGGTACAGATAAAAACGTGCTTCCATATGCTTCGTTGGAGCTTAACAGCTGGCTCCTGAGCAGCAACCGGATCATTCTTCCGGATGCGCCGCCATATGGGGATACCGGATACATCGGGGACGTTCTCAGCGGTGACGATGGCTCCTTTTCGAGTATTCCCACCATTACGATTTCGTTTTCAAAGTTGTTCACCAGTGTAATTCCAGGCATAACCATTGATTGGGGAACGGCATATGGAGAGTATGCAGACAGTTTTATTGTGACGGCATACAGTGGGGAAGCTGTATCTGCTTCGACCACTGTCACGGGAAACCGGAACGTTTCTTCTGTTGTAAATCTGGATATAGAGGAATACGACAAGATCGTCATACAGATTACAAGATGGTGCCTTCCCCACCATAGAGCGAGGATTTCCAATATTCTGGTTGGCATTAAACAGACATATTCCAAAACCGAACTGATGAACTACAGCCACACCATAGAGGTTGATCCCGTTTCTGCTGCGCTGCCAACCATTGAAATCGAGTTTTCGATCTCCAATCTGAACGGGCAGTATAACCCGGATAATCCGCAAGGCGCTGAGAAATATTTAATGGAGCGGCAGGAGATAACGGCACGTTATGGGTATCTCATCGACGGCGCTATTGAATGGATCCCGGCTGGAACATTTTACATGAGCGAATGGGACACGCCGCAAAACGGTATTACAGCCAGCTTTAAGGCGCGCGATATGCAGGAACTTATGACGGATACCTATTCCGGACCGGTTGAGGGAACGCTTCTTGAGATTGCGACAGCTGCATTTGAACAGGCTGCATTGCCAAAGCAGAAAGACGGGAGCAACCGGTGGATCGTTGATGTGTCACTTGAAACAATCCATGCTCCTGAGGGGGCAAGCCTGGACGGAAATACAATTGCCGAGGTGCTGCAGTATGTAGCGAACGCGGCCTGTTGTGTGTTCTATCAGGACAGGGGAGGTATTTACCATATTGAACCGCTGCCCAGTGGAGTTACCGATTATGAAATAAACCAGTTCCGAAGCTATGAAAATTCTGAAATCAGCCTCAGCAAGCAATTGAAAGCCGTTTCGATCAATGATGGAGCCGCGGTGGTTTCTTTTGGGAGCGCAGGAGAAACGCAGGATGTGAACAATCCTCTGGTATCGGCTGAACGGGCTGAAACGGTTGCTACATGGATCGGAAACTACTTGAAGAACCGACGCATTCTGAGCGGGGAATTCCGGGCAGATCCGAGATTGGACGCTTTGGATAGGGTGAGCAATGAAAATCAGTTCGCACAGAGCACGGTTCTGGTTACATCCATTAAATACACCTATAATGGAGCATTCCGCGGGACTTATGAAGGCCGGGCGGAAGCATAAAGGAGGAACTTATGTCAGTCAAAAAAGTTCAGTTTTCTATCAATGGGCAGACCTATGATCTGACCTATGATGCGGGAAGCCAGCAGTACAAAGCTACTATTACTGCTCCGTCCACGACCAGCTACAACGAAAATGAAGAACACAAGTTTTACGGGACAGTTACCGCAGAGGACGATGCAGGGAACCGGGTCACAGCGACAAAGGATGAGTTTGAGGAATTAAAGCTACGTGTCCTTGAAAAGGAGAAACCTGTCATTGCGGTAACATATCCGACCGCAGGCGCTTATATCACCAGTGCAGCCCCAGTGTTCAAGTGGAATGTGACGGATACCGGAAGCGGGATTGATACAAGAAGCATTTCAATCAAGATCGATGGGAATACTGCTGTAACAAGCGGGATTGAAACGTCTTCCATTTCCAATGGATATGCCTGTACATATACGCCTTCGGAAGCGCTTGGAGAGGGTTCACATACCGTATATTTCAATGTAAGCGATCACGACGGGAACACTGCAACACAGGCCAGCGTCACATTTACTGTGGATACGATTCCGCCCACGCTGGTTATTACGTCTCCGGCTGAGGGTCTGGTCACCAATCAGAGCAGCATTCTGGTTTCCGGAAACACCAACGACGCAACCTCTTCGCCGGTCACCGTTAAGGTACAGGTGAATGGAGGAATCGCACAGTCGGCAGAGGTCGCACCGGATGGAGCGTTCTCGATTAATGTTACGCTGGCAGAGGGCAGCAATACCATCCGGGTTGTTGCAACTGACAGTGCTGGCAAGAGCACCACGGTAGAGCGGTCGGTTGTACTCGATACGGGCGCTCCGGTGATTACGGCTATTACGTTGACGCCTAATCCTGTAGATGCCGGCGCAACGTATATCGTATCTGTTACTGTGACAGATTCCTGACATGGTCAAACGGGTATATGGGAAATGCGATAACGTTGAGATTGTGTTTACCCTGAATGAGTATACGGGGCGGTGGGAAACCACCGTCCCGGCATCGGAAGATAATACTTATATTTTTGAATTGTGGGCAGAGGATGAAGCAGGGAACCGAACCTATTTTGCAGCTGTCAAGGTCACAGTGGATCTTGATTTGCTTCAATTTCGTTTTTCCGTGTTGGAAGTTGGCGCGGGATTCACAATGGAAGAGGTTTTGGAACTGTTTGGTGCGTCACGCTTCAAAAGTAAGGCGTGCATAAGAGATTATTGCAGTTCCTTTTGGATGGATGAGTATAGAGCAGAACTCACACAATATGAAGTGGTTGGAGGGTGAAAATGGAAGAGAAAGTTTTACAGCTTGGAGAGCGCAGAGCGATCACGCTTAAAATCTGGCTGAAAGACAATGCAGCATTTACACCGCAGAATTGCGAATGGGATTTGAGCTATACGGATTCCAAAGAGGCCCAAGGGACGATTCTCCCAGAGCAGGACGGGGCTTATTGGAACTTGCGCTGCGAAATACAGCCTAAACGGCGCACGGTATACAACCTTACCTTTACCTTTCAGGTTGGATCGGAAATTGTGAAAAAAGCAATTCGGATTCGGGTGATTTGATATGGCAGAAAAACAGATCCGTTCCGGTCAGTTTTCAGCATGGTCCGGAAGCGAAATTTTACCAGGTGGCCCGAGTTTGCGACCGCGAAATTGGGAGGAACAGGATCAGTTAGGTCTAACTTGGGAACAAATTGATGCGCTGGATTGGGACTGGTATTTGTGGGGCTATGGGTCTGCTGGGCATCTTGAGATTACAGCGGTTAGCCTATCGCCCAATCCGGTGGACTGTGGGGCTACGCTTCAAGTTTCGGTTACAGTGGAGATGGTGTTGACATGATTATAGATGATCTTATCACAAACAGAACACAGGAAGATGCTTCTTACGCTGCAGAACTGGCCGCAAAAGGGCAGAACATGACCGAAGAAGAATGGGCTGCTTATTTGGCAGGGCTTCGCGGAGCGTATAACTACACTGACCTAAACCGTGTTACAGAGGCAATGGAGTACATTAACGACCGGCTTTCTGGGTATGGTTATACGTCTGGTTACAAATCAATCGAAATTTCCCGTGAACAAGAGCCGAGTGGGAGACTGCCAAAGGGATATACCGAATTAGAGTATCTTGAAAGCAGCGGAACACAGTACATTGATACGGGGTTCAATGCGAATCAAGATACACAAGTGGTTATGGATTGCACACTGCTGTCAAACACCACCAGTGCGGCTGCGTTTTTTGGAGCAAGAAATGAGGATGCTTCAAGTGCTCAACAGTCATTTATTGCATGGTCTACGGGGAATGGAGCATCGATTCGAAGCGATTACTTTGGCGATAACCTATCTGCAACATATAGCTTAGTTGGCAGACGCATTGTTATTAACAAAAACAAGAATGTGTGCACATTTGACGATAAGACGGTGACTAATAAAACGAATACAGGACAACTTGCTTTATCGCTGTATCTATTTGGCAGTCATAGCGGAGCAACGGCAAATTTGCGCGGTGCGGTTATGCGGCTATATTCCTGTAAAATTTACGACAACGGACAGATGATCCGAGATTTTGTCCCGTGCAGGAGTGATAGCAATATCTTGGGGCTATATGATCTTGTGGGAAAGCAGATGTATCCCAATAACGGGAGCGGATCATTTATTGGCGGAGGCGAAGTCCAACCGGTTTTGTTTCGGGATTCAGAATTGGATCCTTACACCTGGTATGAATCCGATATTCCAACTGTTTCTCAAATGGATCAATACCTCGCAAATGTAGCAGCGATCCGCTCTGTTTTAGATATGCCTGACGGGACACCGAATACTCCGGAAGATATGGAAGCGTTGACATATGAAGAAGCCAACGATATAGAGCAGATCCTTGTAATCGTGGAAGAAATCATGAACCGGGTTGTTTCAGGGTTTCGTCGGAGCGGTCAGTTTGCGTTTTGGAGCGGAACGTTGGGGCTTCCATGCGCAGACAGTGATTTCGGTCGTACATGGGAGGAATTAGACAAAATGGAACGAGAGTGGAACGATTTGGAAAACGCAGACTGGTATCTTTTGGCCTATGGAAATTTGGGGGTGACAAAATGACTGATTTAACGTTCCAGGATCCGAAAGGGCTTGTGAATCGTGCAGCATTTAATGCGCGGTTTTCGGTGCTGAATGAGCTGTATCGGTATTGGTGGAAGCGGATAGGTGTAAATGGATCCATCATAAAAAGTGACATTACTGCTCCTGTTATCATTGGGGACAAATCTGCAGGCGTATCGATTGCGTATGGTACAGATCTAAAAATTAAATCAGATGGATCTGCGGAGATTGTTGACCCAATTGAATATAAAACCACTTGGATATCATCCGACGGAGCGCAGGAAGCGGCAGAGACGCTTGCATCTTTTGCTCCATGCTATCTGCGAGGTTTAACTGGTGACCCTGGCAATATATATTACCTTCCGAACGGAGCAACCTATGGAAAAGAATTCGATCTTCCGCTTCAAACAATATCGTACCAAACAAGTAATGTGTCCTTACAAGTAGACGGCGTTTCTGTAAAGGCACAAAAAGTATCTGTTAGCACAGAAATATCTGATTGGGAATATGTATTCTCTGATAGTCGAAATGCTTATCCTGATTTTGGAGAAAAAGATGGATACGAATATCAATACCTCGGTGTTCCGTTTGAGAACGCGAGGGAGAGCACCAAAATCTCTATTGGTAGCTATATCGGAACTGGGAAGTATGGAAAATCAAACCCAAATAGGATAGTTACAGGATTCAAAGTGCGCATGCTAATGATTTTTCAAGAGCGCGACAGCGCTGGAAGCATTTCCCCCTACAATACTAAGTATTTGAGTCCAGTTTTTTCTTATGGTAGCGAGATTATATGGTTTATAAGCCCTCCAGGTAGTACAGCATATTTTGTCAGTAATTGCAGACGTCTAGACCCTGAAAAACCACTACTTATCAAGATGGATTTTAATGATGACAACGTATCTTGGTATGTTGTTAGCGATGGAATTCCAGCAGGTAATGTGCAATCAGGGGATATTGGTCAATACAATGGATCTGGCATAACGTATCACTATTTGGCACTTGGATAATGAAGCATTCAAAGGAGGAATGACCTATCAAAGATCGCAACGTCCAATTTCCGAACCGCTACAAATTCACGAAAGTAGCAGGAACGGATGATATTTATGATATTGAACCTGCTCCTGGCGAGGTCGAAGAAGAGGGGGATTATTTCAATAAAGCGAATATGCTGCAGGATGTTACAGCAGAGAAATATGGTTTGGATAACACGGCAGTCCCGAATGATGTGTTTAATCTTCTGTGTGACTCCCCGGAGCACATTGGAGATCTAAAACAAAGTTTACGGGCAGACATAGGAGATCCGTGGCTTTTGTGCAATGGCGAACAGTTCCGCACAGACGATTACCCAGAGCTGGCTAAGTTGTGCAACAAAGAGCTGACGAAGTATCAGACACTCTACGATCTCGGTAAGATTGTCGAAGAAACTCATCCAGGCTATGCTCGCATTTTTCAAATCATTTACGTCAAAGAAAAAGGAAAGTGGTACGTATACTCAAGTAACAAATATGATGGAGATTATCAGTGGAACTACTTCCGATTGACTATTGTTGATGCTGCAACGGGTGCCGCAGAGGGTCACGAAGTAAAAATTTTGAGTGAAGACTATAGTTTCTACCTTGACTATGCCTTTATAGCATACAACAATGGGCAATTTGCTTCAATGCATCCGCTTGATAACAACAAAGCACCTCTGATTTTATGGAGCACAGACGGTTACAATTTCAAAGCTGAGACGTTTGGCAATGGCCTGGCTTCGGACTACCAGTATTGGAGCTTTGATTACTTAATTGCATACAATGGTGAATTTGTTGGAGAAGCGATCTATAGGTGGAGTAACGGATACGAAGTGCGAATCTTTCACGCTCCTACTATCGAAGAATTTATCAATGTTTCAACATACCAAGCTACGAAGACGACAATTACAAATAGTTGGAGCCCATTACCAAATGCCAACGAGTGGTATGAAAGAACTGAACAATATGGTCAGGCAATTGTAGAAATGGTGTGGAGCGATAACAACACGTGGTGCCCGCATACCTTAATTGACGCTGCTCTTAAACCACATTACTTCGATGGTGCTGAATACACGCGGGATACTGGAACCACTGTCAATGTAAACAATGGCGTTACATTCAGAAAAATTGGAAAGTACTTCTTCATGTTTTCCAAATATGGGAGCGACAGTCAGCGCCATGCTTATGGGTACTGCGATACCTATAACGGAACATATAAGTACTGCCCAATGGTTAAAGCGTTTGATAACTTGGATTTTGATTATGATGAAGAAAGCGGCCTGTATTACAGATATCAATTGTCTGGAAATAATTTGCAACTCGTCTATGCAACATCTTTGACGGATACAACGGTGACTACGCAGACAATTGCGACTATACCTGGCGACACTAACATTATACAATTCTGGAAGTCTGATCCGTCAATGAGTGGGTTGCTGTCCTGTAAAAATGTTATTGTGCAAAATCCGACAGGCGATCTGGAATCTCCTGTATTACCTACTATAAGCGACTCTACACATTATACTTATGTGAAAGCAAAAGATCGATGACAGATAATTTCCGGCCAGCGGATGCCTTCGAAAAATGAAAAAACCGCCCCCCTGTTGGGGAGCGGTATAAGAAAGGACTTATTCTCGGTGTATCTCTATCAGATCGTTAAAAGAGAAAGGAATCTTTCAAGACACCGATACTGTCCACCGGTACTATACCACCATTTCAAACAAATAGCAATGGGGGAATCCAAATGAATTACTACTTAAACCCGCAAAAAAATGAAAATGGAGGGTATTCCAATTTTCAGAGCACGTCGTTTCGCGGAGCCATCGAACTTACGGAAGAACAAGCGAAAACCTTTCTTGCTTACAATGGCTTTGTGACCATCCAGCGGATTGAGAACGAGGAAACGGGCGAGATCGGAACGCTGGTGGAGCCGAACATGGAGGCATGGGAAGCGTGGAGGGCGGCGCAGGCGGAACAGCCGGAAGAACCGGAACCGGAACAGCCTGTGACATGGGCTTCGATGGCTGCTGCGATCCGGAAAGGAGTGAATGAAATTGACTGATCAGAAGTATGTTCTGGAAACCCTGCGGCGCGCAGGGAAATCGGCGGCGGAACAGATCCAGACGGCGGCGCAGGATATGACTGGCACACAGCTTTATGCAGAAGATGGATACATACCGGAGTTCAAAGCGGCATCGGAGCGGAAGAACATGCTGGAACGGGCGGTTGGATTTGTCTGCAAATCTTCCGCCGGGCGTGTAGTGCGGCTGCTGCAGCCCTATGACAGTTCCGTGTATCCACAGGAGCCGGAGGAACTGCCTGCGCAGTGGGGCTTTGTCTGGTCAACGGATCCGGAAAAGGCGCTGCGGTTTATCGCGCTGGCCACCAGCCCATATGCTACCGGCGATTGCTGCACGGAAAGCGGCCATGTGTGGCGCTCGAAAATGGACAACAACACATGGAACCCGAACGAGTATCCCAGCGGCTGGGAAGATCTGGGTGAAGTTACCAGATAAGGGGGGACGCACTTGACGGAATGGGGTGTAGTGGTGGTGCTGATTACGCTCGGCACCTTTGGCATTGCGGTGGTCCGCCCGATCATTACATTGACCAGCACGATTACAACGCTGACGGCGGTAGTGGAGCAGCTCCGGGCGGATGTCAAGGAACAGGAAGAGCACAGCCGGGAGAGCCACAAACGGATTTGGAGCCATAACGACGAACAGGACAAGCAAATCAATGAGCATGAAAAGAAACTGACAGAACACGAAGGACGCATCCGCAATCTGGAGAGGCGTCATTAAAAGTTTATTACGGGCACTGCCTGTAAAATATATTACAAAGGAGAACGAAACAATGGGAAAAGCAACTGAGATTATTTTGAGCTACAGCAAAGGCGATATCACACTTGAAGAGGCCAACAAGAGACTGGCGGAGTGCACGGTGGGTCTGCGGCTAGATCCGATGAAGAACGCGATCACCGGCGCGGAGATGGCGCAGACGCACTCGGACGGCACGCCGGCGGGCACGAGCGGATACGGCTTCATGGATCATGGAATTGGCACTCCGGAGAAGATGCACGTCACAGCGGGCAAGCTGGACTATGATACGGGCTTTGATGTGAAAGGTAATGCGCCGAAGGCCACGCTGTACATCGCAGGCTATACCTTTGCTGTGGTGGGGGATCATATCGAGGTACACAATGAAGGTTAATATTCCGGTTCGCCTGAAAAACCCGTGGTTCTGGGTAGGCGTAGTGTCCATTATCATTACGGCGCTCGGCGTGGATCCACAGCAGTTTGTGAGCTGGGAAAGCCTGGGCGGGTACATTGTGGACGTGCTGCGCAATCCCGTTCAGCTTGTGACGGTGGTGCTGGCGGTACTGGCGGTCTTTATCGATCCGACCACCGCAGGAGTCAGCGACAGCGCGCAGGCGCTGCGCTATACCTGCCCCAAAAAGAGCGATTGAAAAAGCCGCCCCATGAGGGCGGCGAAAATTGACAAAAAGCGGAAACATATGATAAGATAGGCAAAGCCAGTAAGAGCGGCGAGGTTGTCCACTTCCTCAACAGGAGGTGCGGCGATGGTAACATTTGCTGATATGTTTACATACACGCTTGTGTTGATCGCGCTTGCCACTCTGATCGTTACGATCACAATGCGCAAGAAATAACCGCCCACCAGGCGGTGAGCGGCGTTTCCTTCAAGCTACAAACTTGCACAGGGACGACCGCCACTGCAATGGCAGCCATTCTTACTGGCTTTATTCTATCGCAGAGAGCCGCTTTTGTCAACTCATTTGACAGGGCGGTTTTTTGCTGCCCGGAAAGGAGCGATACGTGAGCAAGGTATTTATTGGCGTGGGGCATGGCGGAAGCGATGCCGGCGCTGTGGGCAACGGCCTGAAAGAAAAAGAGGTCAATCTCTCCATTGCGCTGCATTTGCGGGAAGAATTGCAGCGCCACGGTGTGACAGTTGGAATCAGTCGAACAGTGGATGAGGACGATCCCACCAGCGAAGAGGTGAAAGAGTGCAACGCATTCGCGCCGGAGTATGCGGTGGACATCCACACCAACGCCGGCGGCGGGGAAGGCTTTGAGGCCTATCACACCCTGAGCGGCGGCAAGGGGAAAGTGCTGGCGCAGAACATCGAAGCAGAAGTCATCAAGATCGGGCAGAAAAGCCGGGGATTGAAAACCAGAGCGAATAGCGCGGGCAAAGATTATTTCGGCTTTATCCGTCAGACAAAGTGCCCTGCGGTGATTCTGGAATGCGCGTTCATTGACAGTGCGGACGCGCAGAAGATCAATACGGAGGAAAAGCGCAGAACGTTCGCTGCGGCATATTCCAAAGGTATTTTGAAAACGCTGGGCATTGCATATAAAGGGGAGGTGCAAACCATGACTACGGACGAGGCAAAGAAAATTATTATGGACAAGGCGGGGCTGGATGCGTATACGATTCAGTTCCTCGGTGCTTACAAGTACGGGGAAGATCTGATGGTAAAGTTGGCAAAGGCGATGAGATAAGAAAGGACGTGGATTATGAGCGCAAGAGTAAAATTACCGGAACCGCTGGGAAAGCTTTTGCGCTCTCAGCTCGAAAAGGCAATCTACGAATCGGCTTTGCACAAGGATGACGAACTGATTGCCAAGCGAAGAATTATTGATAAATGGGATCAGATTGATGTAGCAGCGGAGCTGGGCTGGTATCGTGGCGCTGTGAGTAACCACGAAAAATATGTATTCCAAAGAGTTGCTGACGTAGCCAAAAGTCTCTACACAAATCAAACATAAATCATACATAACCCCGACTGGGATCAACCCCAGCCGGGGTATTTTTCTGCGACAATATAGGCATGGAGGACGTGGGGATTTAGGGTTGGTACACGTCGCCACCCTCCTCACGATCCTCCTTATTTTTTACATAAGGACGTGTTCAAATGGAAAATGGAAGAGAATTAATTAGCCGTTTAGTGCGATGTGGTTTTACAGAATCAAATGCGACGGATATTTGTCAGAAATATGCCTCAGTTGAAGATTGGGCTGCGCTGGAATCATTTATTCAATCTGCAGAAACTTATCATGACGCAGGAGTGGAGTTATGAATTTTTATAATTATGGAGGATATCCAAATTACGCTCAAATTCCTCCCTCGATTCAGCCTCAATATGCACCGCAGATGACGCAGCAGGCTCAGCAGCAGCCATCTACTCAACCGCAGGTGAATTTACCTACCTTCAATGTAAGGCCTGTTACAAGCCGTGAGGAAGCGATTGCAAGCCAAATCGATTTTTTTAATCAGGGTACGTTAATGCCGAATCTGGCCAAAGGTGAAATTTATTTGAAGCGTTTTAACAATCAAACTGGTGCTTCAGATATTTTTACGTTCCGCGCTGAACAGGAACAGGCTGCCCCTGATTACGCTTCGTCTAAGGATATCCAGGAATTGCAGGAAAAGATTTCTGGACTCCAATCGGAAATTGAAAAATTGAAAAAGCGTGGAAAGGTGGTAAAGGGAAATGATGCCGATGCCGAATAATCCCATGCAAATGCTTATGCAGATGATGCAGGGCGGTGGAAACCCAATGTCATTTTTTGATCAAATGGGAAGAAACAATCCGCAAGTGCAGCAATTTAATCAGATGATCCGTGGAAAAAATTCAAATCAACTTCGCAGTATGGCAGAAAACATTGCCAAAGAACGCGGGATTGATCTTGACCAGTTTATAAAGCAGATGCAGAACACATTCCCAAGAGGCGGGAAGAGATAACAGACTTAAGCATTCTCACTTTTCAGTTTTCGGCCTTGATAAAAACCGAGTGTGATTTTGACACATTCGGCAGTGCGCAGGCCGATGTGATATAACGGAAAAGGAGATAAAATTATGGCTGATGATTCTATGGCTTTGGGCTATGCGCTTGGTCAAGACAGCAACAATGGGAACGGAAATGGTATGTGGGGCGGAGATGGCTGGTGGGCCATTATCCTCTTTGCTATGATCTTCGGCTGGGGCAACGGCGGCTGGGGCGGATTCGGCGGTAACGGCGGCATCAACAGTCCGGCTGGTCAGGGTGCATTGACACGTGCGGATCTGTGCAGTGAGTTCAATTTCAATGACCTGCAGAATGGCGTCCGTGGTATTCAGCAGGGAATTTGTGACAGCACCTTTGCACTGAACAACAGCATTAACAATGGTTTCCATGGTGTGGACACTGCAGTGTGCAATCTGGGGTATCAGACGCAGATGGGCTTCAATTCGCTCGGTGCACAGATGGCACAGTGCTGCTGCGATACGCAGACTGCTATTCAGGGCGTTCGGTATGATATGGCTACGCAGGCCTGCGATACCCGCAATCTGATCCAGTCCACTACACGGGATATCATCGACGGACAGAATGCCAACACCCGTGCGATTCTGGATTTCCTGACTCAGGATAAGATCTCCAGCCTGCAGGCAGAGAATCAGTCTCTCAAGTTGGCTGCTTCTCAGGCTAACCAGAACAGCTATTTGACGGCGACTTTGGACGCGCAGACCTCTGAGCTGATTCGCCGGATCAACCCCATGCCTGTACCTGCCTATCAGGTTCCTGCACCCTACCCCTATTGCGGTGCCTATAACAACGGTTGCGGCTGTGGCTGCTGAACAATTTTGTTGACTTTACCAATATGGTAATTCCGGCTTTGCCGTGACGATTTCGGGGCGGTGAGCTGATGTTCGCCGCCCCTGATTTTTGGAGGTAAAATATATGTCTTGCAAACCTGTATGCAAACTTTGCAATCACCTGGTGTTGTCCCAGGCTGTCGCTTTTACCGGTGGAAACTTGGAGATTAATCTGCCCGCCGGTTCCTACAACAATGGGGAGAAATACTGTATCGTTGTTGCACAGAGCATCCCTGATGCTGCAACTATTAATGCCCCGGTGTATATTACTATCGGTACAGGAACCACTCTTTACCCACTGACAAAGCGAAATTGTGCACAGGTTACCGCCTGTGGCATTCGTACCCGCACGCGGTATTCCGTATGTGTTGTGACAACGCCAACAGGAGGATCTTTCCGCATGCTTGGAAGTCCTTGCTGCGCTCCCAATAACAACCTGACTTCCATCGATGGTGGAAGTACAGTTGTTCCTACAGCTGCTGTAAGGGAGGTTTCTAAATGAAAGGTTTAACGAAAATGCTCATGATGAACCGTGAGAAAAGAAACGAACGTGGATATGACTATGATTCATTTTCCCATGAGTATTACCCTCGTGACGATTGGGGCGCCTGGATCGAAGGCCGGTTTCGGGATGACAGAGGACGTGAGCATTACGACAATGGGCGTTATGCGCCTATGAGAAATGAATATATGCCGCCCGTTTATAGAGAGCATCACGAGAATGACGGGAGGTATCGCCCAATGAATAAGATCGGCTTTTCTGCAGGAGAGAACTACAGTCGGCCTGAAATTGAAAAGAACTATCGAAGTGATGCCAACCACAAAGATTTCTCCGAAATGGATTATGGCCGTTACGGGAAAATGACTTCTGGTTATGCGTCCGGTGCGCCTGTATCGTTTAATAAGAAAATGGCAGAAGAGTGGGTATCAGAGATGCAGAACGAAGATGGAAGCACCGGAGGTCATTGGTCTCTTGACCAGGTAAAGCAGCTGATCTCTCAAAAGGGGCTGGACTGCGATCCCTTGAAACTCTGGGTTGCGATGAATGCGGAGTACAGTGATCGATGCGCTGTTAATAAAAAGCACGGAGTCAATACGATCGATTTCTATGTGGACTCTGCAATTGCTTTTTGGCTGAAAGATAAAGATGCTGTACAGGACAAACTGGCAGAGTACTACAAGAATATTGTAGAGTAAAAAAGCCCATCTCTAAGTGCAATTTGTTAGTAATTTGTTAGTAACCTAAAGTGTTTTTAGATGATTTATAATGATTTGAATTGCCAAAAACCATTGATAAATCAAGGAAAATCATTTTCGAACAACCTTGTATATAAGCTGAATATATTTGACGTGCAGGGGGTCACAGGTTCGAGTCCTGTATTCTCCACCAG